>TBL_comb48_EPIDRAFT_1000101_pt1 | contig 61690 bp, 90 predicted proteins | sample TroBogEpilimnion_37_FD_10681 | JGI IMG/M metagenome (IMG submission 10681) | reverse complement strand
CCGCCTGGTGAACGAAACTCTACACGATTATCTTTTGTATTGATACTTGTAAACTTGTCAGTATAACCACTGTGAATAAGTTTGGATGCTACTAGATTTAAATTCTGACGCATCGCATCAACGGCTTTATTAGCCTTTTCTGGATTTTGTTTAATGAATGAGGCAATCTGTTCAAACGCACTACGAGCGTATGAATTACCAAGACGACCAAACTTTTCAAGAATATACTTGTCGCCTAAAAATAGTGCAAGTTTAACATAATCAAGTTTATCTAACTTATAACCTGGTATAGAAATGTTCATATGCAAACCAGTTTTATCATTGGTATAAGCATTGCCATCTTTTGCCCACGCCTTGACCTTATTAATTTGGTCAATCATTGTTGGAATATCAAGTGGTGGTGATACAAACTCTAAACCTTCGCCACCTTTGCCACGAGTAGGTTGTAGACTGCTATCTGGTTCAATAACATACGCATCGTTTGGCTTTGCAATGCCGTGATAACTGCCGCTCTTAATAGTTTTTATACCAACAGCACGGCGGAAATCACCTACATCAACAGTAGAGCGAGTTCTGCGGTTATCATAATCAGGTTCAGTCCAATTTGGCCAAGATAGACCAAGATTGCCATCACTTGCCAAACCACTCATAGCAGTGTTACCATAGGTATCTTCTAAAAATTGTTCAAGATAACTGTCAATGTTATCGTCATCTTCAATATTATCACGCCAAGTTTGATAGTATTCTTTTCTAAATGCTTCGTATGGATCAATGGCATCTAATTCACTAAACAATTCTTGTTGGTTTTTATAATCACGACCATAACGCTTGTCAATAAAGTCCTGTATATTATCACCAGCATATGTATCCCATAGTCCACCATCAAGATAATCTTCCCATGCTTGCTTTATTAAATCAATCGCACGATTTACTTCACGGCGACTATTGTGATCGCCAGCGAAGAAATTCATAACATCTCGTTCTAAGTTTCTCCAACTGATAGTAGAAATACGCTCATCTTGGTCATAATCAGGTTCGCTATCAAAATCTTCATATGGATCATAATCATCATCTTCTTCGTCAAGGTTAGTGACGATAAGTTCAAATTCAAGACCTGCTTTTGCATTTGGAATCTTTGCCACAGCAGCACGTAATGCTGTTGGACTCATATTCACTTCGTTTAGGATTTCTTCAAGGATTAGGTCTTTGTCGCTCATTTATATATTTACCGTTTTTAAGGTTTGCGTTGTTTATTCAAATACTGTACTTTTGCGCCATTTTCATCTGGTTCAACCTCACGATCCCAAGGAAATGTGGCTACTTGACGGTCAGGATAATCATTGCCGCCACCAACAGTTCCTATGATAGAACCAGCGTGTTCATTTTGTTGCGGTCCAAATTTCTTTATAAACTTTGCTTTGTCTTTTGGCATTTCGTAGTCTAATGAAATTTGGTTATCAATTCTGCCTCGCTCATCAACTATTATATCAACTGCAATATGCTTAAATCCAAGTGCAGTTTGTGCATATACACGATACATCTTTTTAAGGTCAGGCAAGAAACCTTGAACAAAAAATGTGAGAGTTGCTTTTGCAAAACGCACATATCCAAGTTTAAATGCTTCTTCATATCCATCAATGTCTTTACTATAAAGCCATCCCAGATGTTCTTCCTTCGTAACATATTCAACTTTGCGATTAGGCAAAATCCAACCATGTGTTTCATTCGGGTCAAGTGCTTCTTCAATGCTTTCACTTTGTTGTGCTTCTGCATCCCACTTCTTGTGTAAGAATGTTAGCAAACCTTTTACATCGCTAGCACCGATTTTGCGCATTGCTGCAATAATTTTAGTTGCTGCTTCATAACCACTGTTGCCTGGCTTACGAGCATTGGTAATTTCATTACGCAACCCAAGGTCATCAGCAAACTGACCACCGTTCCAATAGGTTAAACTATAACGCAGTTTATTTGCTTCTTTGGATAACTCACTGCGGCTCTTCTTAAAGATAAGTTCTAACCATGGTTCAAGATATTTCTTGCCATTAAAGGTGCTTATATAACCAGTTTTCTTTTGTCCACGAATTAAATCTTGGGCTTTGCTTACTGGTATTGCTCGTTTAGTATCCTGTAATTTCCACGCATTTTCGTCGCTATAAAGATAAGTTGGTAATCCACGTTTCTTTGCCACAATCATCAATTGACGAGTAGTTGGGCTTGCAAACTCACCTGCTTCTTTAAGCAATATATGAACGGCTGTAATCGCATCCGCTGGTATAGTTGGCTCACGTGAGAATACACGGTCTTCGCTTTCACTGTGCTTTTGCTTATCAAAACCTGCCCAATAGTCAATTGCTTTAACTGGATAACGACGATTGAACCAATTGCCATCAAGGTTAAACATAACAGCAGTGCCGCCAGTAAACTCGTGATAGCCACCTACTTTGCTGCGAGTTGTAGATAAGAAATAGTTATAACCTTTCGGTGCATACTGGTCTTCTACACTACCAGTAGAAATGCTCAACATAAACTCATTGTTTTTAAGAATGTTTAATGCTGCACCCACACTGCCTGTATAGTGGAACAACACTGGCGATGCTGCTTCGCCAAGTTGTGATTCTGATACTAATTCATTCTTTGTGATAGATTTCATAATCGGAAGATAGCGTGGTTGAACCTTCACCATATCTTCACGATGTATGTCAAGATGACCTTTGCGAATAAGTTCTGCGTGATACATAAAATCACCAAAACCATCGTCTTCGTGTGGAATATGTTCATTAGCATAATCTTCGAGACGTTGTGCTATTGCTAACATATTGCTATTTGGTTCAATAGTTTCATCTAAATCTTTACGATGACTACGCTTGTAATATGAACACCAACCATTTGCCGCAATCTTACCACTAACAGACGAACAACCGTGTGGTGGACGCCACATAGTGCAGTGGTCGCAACGTTGACCATTACGAGGCATTGCCTGATACTTTGCTTCGGCTTTTGTTGATTTTTCTGCGGCTTCATCTAAATTTTCATTTGCCAAATCAGGCGCAACCATATAACTGTTCTTGGAACCTGGCGGAAACTCAAAGCGTTGCGCACCTTTTTCACGAGCAGCAGCACGAGCCTTCTTAAACTGCATTGTCCACCAACGACGATTGGCATAATCCTTATTGCCCATATAAGCTTTTGGATCAGTGATGCGCAACTCGTTCCATTGGTCTGGTGTTAGGTCTTCGTCTAATTCATATTTTGGCAAACCGTATAGGTCAAGGTCCGTACCGTGTGTAGAACCATAATCGGTATCGTCTACATTAGGTTCATATGGTTTGCGACCACGTTTTACAAGTTTAGGATTATCACCCCAATCACCACCAATGCCTGGTGCTTCGGTAACAATGCCCATAGCTTTCAACATAGCACGAGCAACTACACGGTCTTTTTCTTTTTCTACTTCTGGCAACTGTGCATAAGTTTGTTGGGCAAGTGCATAACGCTTCTTTTTCTTATCGGGAATAGTAGGCGTATCTAACTGCAACTTGCCCATATAATCAGCCACTGCAGTCTTGTTCCAACCATCGTGGATAGCGTTGGCAATGGCTTCTACATCTGTAATGCCACTATCAATCATACGCTTGGCAGCAGTAGCACTTTCAATGTTTGCTAACCAACCAAAGTTGTTACCAGGTGTTGATAGTCCATAATGATAAGCATCATCTAATGCCTTGTCGCTAATGTGTGCAAGTTGTTCTACGGATAGGCTTTCATTAAGAACACTTTCTGTAATAATACTTTCTTCTACACTTTCACCAAGTCCCATGCCGATGCGAACTGCTTGCATAAGTGTTTTGCCATCGACCATAATATTTGGTGGAACTCGTGTAGCACGTTCGAATGCCTCTGGATCGCCACTCTTGGCGGCTTCACGAGCATTTGTTGCAGAGGTTAGTCGTGGACTTTCCATAAAGGATAGGGGTTCAAAATGATAGAAACCGTGTGCTACTTGTTTGCCGTTGTATTGTTCCAATACTGGTCGCATTGATGCCATATCGTCTTCACCAGCCACGAAAGTGGCACTGCGGAAGCCTTTGTCATAAAGATATGCGGCTGCTTGGAGAAATGTTTTGATTGATGGGTCTTCAACGAGATGTCCTTGTGTTTGTGGATAAAGTGCTTTTACCCATTTTACTTTTTGATCATAGGTAAGTGGATTTTTTTTAGCATCTTGACTCTTACTAAGGAATAACGCCCAACTGCCTTTCTTTGCCACGCTTGCAAGAGTATTGATTAACCCTTCGTGTCCAAAGTGTGGAGGATTCATACGTCCAAATGCAAATGCAATATGCGGATTTGGTGCTTCATTAAAAATAGTGCGGTGGCTTAGGGTCATTATACAATCCAGATAAATTATTTATCTGGTATGTCAATGGGTATTAATTTGGAGTCCAACGGTGTCTCGGAACTAATTTTATATTTGGTTGACCAAATTGAACATAACCTTCACCGCCACGTTGACCTTTGGTAGTCTGTTGAATATCGCCACCTTCGCTATCTAATTGGTCGATAATATTATTTTTAACATCACGAAGATTTTCTAACACTGCAAAAGTTGCAATAAAACCTTTGCGATTTTGCGCAATCCAATCGGTAATTTTCTGTTGCATTGGCGCACTCTGCTTACTTCCGCTGCTCAACCAATTTGTAAACTCGCTTGCAAGATCAGCGGTTCTACCAACTCTTGCCATCTGATTATTAAAATTATAAAGAACGCCCTTAAAACCTGCCATCTTCATAGCGGCAAGGCGTTCATCATTTAAGAAGTTATCAATAGCAGTTTTATTAACACCTACATACTTTTGTAAATCTTGTAGTTTTTTTGTATCAATTTTGACTGGTTGCTGTGCATATCGTGGACCCAGTACAATTAGTCCTTGTGTTTTGTTAAATGGTGTAAAATCATCAATGGGTTGTTGTTGTTCATCGCCCATACCAAACTGTGGAAAGTATGCGTGACCTACAACTGCTGCGGTTGCACGGGCAATTTGTTGACCAAGTTCAGTTGATTGTGGAACACTGTATGTAACATTATTAGGAGTAAAGGTATAAACATTATTTTCTAGTGGAGGACGACGCATAAAAAGCAAGTCACCATATACATAACCACGAAAATCTTTTGGAGTAGCTGTTTCAAATAGTGCCCAAAGGCTAGCATATTCATTTGCAAAACGCATACGCTCATCTTGTTTATCAGGCGCAACATTGCCTGTATTCATAATAAACTTTACAAGTTCTTGTGGGCTTTGACTTTTGCCACTACCCTCTGGTTTTAACCAACCATTGTGACCAACCATGATAAACTTGCCATCAGGTTCACGACCCCAATATACTTGTGGTTTGCCATCCCATTTTAAACGAACTGTTTTTGGATTACTTGAAATTTGAAACAAACGATTAATAGCTTTTTCAGCACCACCACTGCCTTCAATAAGAACGAGGTCTTCTACGTGTTGAAACGCACGACCAACTTTAGGTGCTTCGCTAATAATCTGATTAATGAACATCAAATATTTATAGGTTTACAAATTTTCTAAGAACCACATATAGGTAGGCACAGAGAACTTTAGTCTATATTCTCCATTATAACCAATGCTTGTATATTTTTCCTGTTCGGGTGTTTCTTCATATACTGGCGGTAATTGTGTTTTCTTGCCATTAATAAAATTAGTTTGCTTATGGAAATTACTTAATCTGTAAGCTAAATGACCAAGTTCAATTTCATCTATTTCAATTTCATCTATTCTTAACAATTGATCCATAAGGATTGTACCATCCTCGTTAAGCTTGGTATTTTTCCATTTTTTTTCAAGTAACCTAATTTTAAGTGTATAAGTGCCTTCGCCTAATTCACGACTAAAAGTAATAACTTTTTCTTCTTTGTCTGAATTTCTTTCAGTTACAGCGCCCATATCAATAGTTTCGTCATCTAATAAAACTTGAAAAATCGGTGGATCATCATGCCACTCACTGCTTAATTTAATTTTAAATTCAACGTTTTCAATTTCTGTTGCTTCATCAGTCATTTTTTTAACCTTTTTTCTTACCTAATTTTAACTTAATAGGTTGAGGAGTTGCTGTTGGTATTGCAGGCTGTGCTGCAGCTTGTGGTTGCTGTGGATCAAGATGATGTGGTCCACCATTTGACGTTTGGTTAGTCAATACCTTTTTAAGTTCCTCAACATTACCTTCATATTTGTGATAACCAGTATGGTCAAGCTTGATGCCTGTATCAGCAAATATCTTTCCACCAGCCATGCGCCATAGGTAGCAGAAAGTCCAATCTTCACTTAAATAGTTATCATCCTTATCAATCATGGTATCAAACAAACCATACATAAGTGGCTCATACTGCGCACCAATGCCAATATTATCACGATACTTTAATTCTGGATGCAAGTTAATTAACTGCTCAATGACCTGTCGCTTTACCATCATGAAACCAGTTCCAAGAGTTGAAACTTCAACCAAGTCGCCCATTACTACTGGATTTGGAACAGTGTTAATAACATATCGAATAGGAATACGCTTCATTGGATATACGCCACCAACAACATCTTGGTTTGCAAGTAACAATCGAATGATTGCTTCTGGATCAAAACCTAAATCAACATCAATAAACATAAGGTGAGTTGCAGCTTGGTTAAACAAGAACTTTGCAACAAGGTTGTTTCGCCCACGAGTAATAAGACTTTCATTAACCATTGTATCAATACTATAGTTTAGTCCCATCTTACCAGCAATAATACCAAACTTAATCATTGCGATAAAGGTTGCTTCATTACATAATCCACCATACATTGGTAGACAAAAATGAATATGTTGCTTGCGTAAAAACTCTAGCGCGTCTGGTGGTAAACCAAATGTATCTTGTGGTGCCGATTGATTAATTTGTTCTGTCATTGACTCTTTCCATTAAGTGTAGATATTATTATATATCTATAGTATAGAGTATAACAAAATTTTTATGTATTGTAAAGAACTCGATTAATATTGCCAGCAGAAAAATTTGTAATATGTGCACGACACCAAACAAAGTTGCCAAAAAAATTATAGCTGTATGTTCCGCTTACCGCATTAGTACCATCACCGAGTGATGTACTTGATACATCAAACCAATCACTATCAGTTGGATTAGTTGCTAGCGTAGCTTGAAATTTTAAAACTCCAACAAATGCTGATAAACTGTATGTTACTGTATGCAATCCATCAGTATAACCATAGTAACCATTGCCTTTAAATTGATTGCTACTCCAAGTAGTACTCGTACCATCATATGGCGGATAAACTTGTCCGTACTGTATTGAACTTAAAACTACTTGTGGTAAACTAGCCATTATTATTTCGCTTTTTCAACTTCAACAATTATATTATTGCCAACTAATTCCTGAACAACACTTTCAATACTTTCAACAATATCATCACGCAGGATGTCTTGATTACTTGAATTCTTGTCAGCAACAAGTTTGCTTACTTTGATAACTAATACTTCTTCGTAGATTTTAGCCATTGATATTCTCCAATGTATTTATTCTAGGTTTACGCCCACGCTTTTTGCCGCCACCACGTGCGGCACCATTTGGTTTAATATCATAAGCAAGACCTAAACGAGTAGGTTCCATTCCATCAATCTCATCAATTTTATCAATCGGTACACTGAACTTGCGACCGCTACGATGTGAAGAAATAAACTTCATTGTGCCTTCATCGCTAACAACTTTATCTACATTAAGAAATAATTGTTTTTCCATTGGCATACCGCCAAAAGCTGGTACAGGACAACGTGCTAGAATACGAGTCTTGCTATTCACGACACCGCGATTGATAAGGGCTGTTGCTAATTCAATATTCATTATTATGCTTTCTCTTTCTTTACTAACTTATAAACTTTATTAATTCCATCTTGAAATAACATATACAGTAGCGGAATATTGTCTGCACTTCTGCAATAAACACGAACTGAACCGTAGTAATAACCTGTTTCAAGACCTGTGCTGGTACGAGCACACCAACGGTTTAATTCATATGGCATAAACAAATCATCGCTATTATCAGTTACAAATTTATGTAATTCAAGCAAGTTATCTCGTTGTGTTTTTCTATTAGAATAACCTACTGTCTGCCAACCCCAATAAGTTTCAAACTCAACCTGATAAGGAACATCAGGATTATATTTTGTTGGACTTACAAGTTTAACATCAACGGCAATGCCATCAAGATTTTTAATTTCAGCAATATACTGATCATTGCTTGTGGTAAATCCCTTGACTCGTGTAATCAATTCTGGGTCAGCAAGAATTGCGTCAAGAGCATCAGTGCTATTGGTAAAAAAACGCAAATAAGTTTCTTGACGAAGACGGCAGTCTGGATCAAGATGCTTCAAGGCGTTACGCATTTTATTGCGACTATCCCAATCACGCACAAACTCTACTTCCACACGAAAGTGATACTTGTTATACCAAGTTTTATTCTCGGTATACACACGCCACTTTGGAATTACACTGCTAAACCAATCACGGTATTCATTCAGCGTTTGTTCTGTTACTGTCATTTTCTGCCACCAATTCTAACTTGTCATCAAGCAAGTCTACCTTAATTGTAACACTGTTCTGTGATTTGTCAAACAGTATTTTCTTTGCAAGCGGAGTCTTAATATGTTCATGAATTGTGCGGCTCATTGGTCTTGCACCAAGAAGTGGACTATAACCCTTCTTGACAAGCCAATCATAAGCAGCGTCAGTAACATCAAGCGTGATGTTTTTACCTGACATTTGTGCTTGTAGTTCAGCAATGAACTTTTCAGCAATCTTACGGATAGTTTTGCTATCCAGTTTGTTGAATGTAACAATCGCATCTACACGATTGCGGAACTCTGGACGGAAGTATTCTTTAACAGCAGCATCAACTGCATCGCTATTTGTTCCGCCACCAAAACCAATAACATTGCGTTCGCTGTCGGCAGCACCCAAATTACTAGTCATAATAAGGATACTTTGGCGACAATCTGCTCGCTTGCCATTGGTACCAGTGATGAAACCTTCGTCCATAACTTGCAATAGCACCTGTGATACATCAGGATGTGCCTTTTCAATCTCATCAAAAAGAATGATGCAGTGTGGGTTCTTGGCAATCTCACTAATAAGCAAGCCACCAGCAAGGTTAGCATCCTCATATCCAACATAGCCAGGTGGCGCACCGATAAGTCGTGAGATAGAATGACGCTCTTGATATTCACTCATATCAAAGCGTAGCAACTTCATACTTAAACGATCTGCTAATTGCTTGGCAAGTTCAGTCTTGCCTGTGCCTGTAGGACCAAGAAACAAGAACGAACCAACAGGTTTATTATCTGCCTTTAAACCAGCTTGTGATACCCATACACGGTCTAACACCTTGTCAACTGCAGTATCTTGATTATACACAACTGCTTTGATCTCGGCACCAATATTAGGCATAATCTTTTGCGTATTTTCTTCACCTAATTGACTTTCTGGAATCTTAGTAATACGACTTAGTTCACGACGAATCTGCGCAACATCAATGGTGCGTGAGCCACGTGCCTTAGTACGGCGTAATGCTGCAGCACTATCAATTAAATCAATTGCCTTATCTGGCAGTTTCTTATCTGCTTGATAACGAGCACTCAATTCTACAGCTTCACTAATCGCAGCATCTGTTATTTTTACTCCATGAAAAGTTTCGTAACTAGCTTTGATACCAAGAAGAATTGTTTTACAATCTGCTATACTTGGTTCATCTACTGCAACGCGATTGAAGCGTCGCATAAGCGCACGGTCTTTTTCAAAATGTTGTGTATATTCTTCCCAAGTGGTTGAGGCAATAACTTTAAAGTCACCACGAGCAAGTGCTGGTTTTAACATATTTGAGAAATCTACTGAACTATTGCTTCCGCTGCCTGCTCCACGCATTTGATGTGCTTCATCAATAAACAAAATAATATTGCCAAGTTCAGTTGCTGCTGCAATAATCTCTTGCAACTTTTCTTCAAAGTCGCCACGATACTTTGTTCCTGCAAGTAGCGAACCAATGTTTAGACTATAAACCTCATGATCCTTCAAAAATTTTGGAACATCGCCATTTACAATATTATATGCAAGACCCTCGGCAATAGCAGTCTTGCCGACACCAGCATCGCCTACAAGCAAAACATTGCATTTATTTTTGCGAGCAAGAATTTGCTGCATATCAGCGAGTTCAGTGCCACGACCAATAACAGCTTCAACTTTACCATTGCGAACCATTTCATTTAGGTTGGTGCAATGTTCTTCAAGTGCATTGTTGCCTAAATTGATGCTTTTTTTGTTTTTATTCTTATTATAAATTTCAACAACTTTTTCAGGTTCAACTCCATACTTTCGCAAAAAGAATGCAGCATGACTTTGTGATTCTTTGCTAATAGATAGATATAAATCGGTAATATGAATATTTTGACGACCAAGTAAAATTACTTGGGTAAATGCACGATTAAACACTCGTTCAAGGCTTTGTGTTTTTTTAGGTTCTTCTTCACTTTTGTTATTAATTGGAATATTACTGGCAATGTAATCTTCTAATTCATTTACTAGTTCTAATACATCAATACCAATAGATTCAAGAACTTTTTTGAATCCTTTTTCGTAAAGCATACTAAGCAGTAAATGCTCAACTGTAAAATATTGGTGATTGTTATCTGCCGCATGTTGCTTAGCCATGCGCACAATTTTATCAAGGTCGTTGCTGTTATTAAACTGTGTCATATTATTAATATAGCATAAATTTAGTAGTTGTCAAGTATATTTAAGTATTTACAGGTTTAATGTTTTGTATTTCTCGAATTAAATTAAGTTGATCAAGCGTAAGTGCGGTTGGAATTAAAATATTAATTTTTGCAATATACTTGCCACGAGTTCCGTTTCCTCTTGGAAAACCTTCGTCTGTAATACCAAATTGTGAATTATTTTGTGTGCCAGCAGGTATATTAAGTTCGATAAACTTTCCACTTGGTAGTATAAGTGGGATTACTGTTCCTGTCATTGCTTGAAAACAATCAACAGTTAAATCTTCAATAATATTTTCATTGCTGCGAATAAATCTAGGATGCGGTTTGACATTTATTACTATTTCAAGATTACCACGAGGTATAGAGATATTAGCATCGTCGCCACGTCCTTGTATTGTAAAAATGTTGCCATTTTCAATACCTGCTGGTATTTCAATTTCTAAGGTTTCATTCGTGTTTGTGGTACGATAATTAATTACCTTTTTAACACCACTTATAGTCTCTGCAAAATCTAAATCTATAGCAACTCTTAGGTTGCGATTACGCTGTTGTTGTCTAGCCTGAAAACCAAATTGATTAAAAAATTGGTCATGAAATGCAGACATTGGGTCAGGTCCGCCGCCAAAATTAAAATGAAATTCAAACGGATTTCCAGCACGTTGTCCAAATGGGTTACCTTGAAATTGTGGTTGTGGATTACGCAATGTGTGATCATAGTGCGCACGACTATTAGGATCACTCAGGGTAGTATAGGCTTCATTAATTTGTTGAAATTTTGCTTGATCACCGCCCATGTCTGGGTGATGTTGTTTTGCAAGTTTTCTAAATGCTGATTTTAATTCATCAGCAGATACATTTTCGCTTACACCAAGTGTTTCATAATGATTCATAAAGGTAATTATGCCTTAATACAGTATAGTTGTCAAGTATTAAGTAGTGCTAACTGAACCACCTGGCGGCTTTGTTGCAGCAGTTGCTGCACTTGCTGCTGATGTTTTCTCTTGTGTTCTGCCATATGCAGAGATACCAAGAATAGCACCAAATGCAAGGTGAATTAACCCGCCATTTGATAGGGTGAGGCTTTGCCATTGTGCATAGGTTACTGTATTGGCACCTAGACTTTTTAAGAAGATTGGCATTAGCATGCTTAATATGGGTGCAGCAACAAAGTCAAAGAAACAAATTAGCATATAAAGCCAACCCATCGCAGGACGCCAATATGACTTCATCCAATGTTCACTTGCTTTATCTTCTTTTTTTGATTCTTCTTTGGCTATTTGCGCACGTTCATACGCAACTTCATCTTCTTTTTGGTCTTCATGACGATCTTCAATCGCCATCTTATGATATTCTTTTTTCTCTTCTAGCGCAAAGCGCATTTCTTCAAGACGAAGTTTACGAAGTTCAATGTTATTTTGATCTGATTCTGATAATACAGGCGCAGGTGGAGCAGCAGTTTTTAACTGCGCATCTTCTGGACGCTCATCATCTGCCATACGACGAGGGCCGATTGGCTCATCATCTTCTTCAATTACTACTGCCACTGGTACTTCCTTGGGTAGTTGAGGTTTTGGTAGTTCCATCTTTGGTGGCTTGAGAATCGTAGTATTGCTTATAGGCGTTAATTTGTGCTTGATATTGTCTAATGACTTTAACAAGGTTGGCTTGGTTAACTGCCATGTCTTCGTAATCTCTTGGACTAATGGCGAAAAGGCTTTCGCTATGTGCTTTTCCAAATGCCGTGTCAATGTGATCTTCACTTCCTGGTTTTGCTGCTTTATTTACCACATGCCATTCAACATCGTTCAACTTAACTTGGTCTACGCTTGGCAGCACAAGAGTTGGACGCTCTACAGTAACAACTGCAGTAGTTGGCTGCATTGTCTGACAAGCGGCGAGAAATAAAAATAGAGGCAGAATTTTAACAACCTTTTGCATTGACTAAACCTTTGTTGACTGTATCTTCTATGCAGCGGAATGATTTGGCTGTTGCATCATTCATACGCTTTTGTAATTCGGTAGGCTTGCTTTGTGCAAATGCACCGAGGTCACGATTATTTTTTGTAAACTTTTCTTGGATGTCATTTACTTCGTTACGAGCAGCTTGGTAATCATCAAAGGTTTTTTGTGATATTGCTTGCTGTTCTTTTAAATCTTCTTGTGTTTTTTTAAGGGTTTCAGTAGTTGTTTTGAGTGCAAAATCTTTTGTAGCAACCTCTTGATTTAATCTAGCTAATTCATCTTGAGTATATTTAAAATACCCAACGCCTGCGCCGATTAAACCAATGATAACAAATATTTTCCAAAGGCTAAATCCAAACATTAGATGATCCCACTTAATTTTTTGATTGTATTAATATCGTCGGTTAGTTTTTGTGATTCAGTTTTGTATGATGCAAAAGCTGCAACACTCTTTTCGTATTTATCTGGTGTTGTTGGTACAACTTTTTCAAATGTTTCTTCGTTAAGAGGCAAATAATCTTCACTCATGAACCATTTGAATTTCCACTTATCAAGTTTAATTCCAGTAAGATGATCTAAATCAGTGAGCATTTCACTAATATACTTGTATAAACCAGGTCTGCGTTGTGCTTCCACAAATACAAGGCGATTATTGTCACTAACTTCGCCTGTGCTGACATCAGCGTCTAATATCCAATCATACCCATTTTCTAAATAACTTACTAAATCATTCGCTGGCATGATATTACGAACCTTAAAACTAAGGGTTACAACATCACTTGCCTGTCCCATTTTGCTGTTATATTCGTCAATGTGAATTTTTTCACTTACTAGATAATTTAAGTCGCCTATTTGCAAACCTTCTGAAAGTAATTGAGACATTTAAATTTCTGTTGCTCCTGTTTCTTCTGGTGCTTGTGCAGACTGTTGACTATCTTGTGTTACACTCTTATCACTTAAGCCTTTTTCAATACTATTTTGTAAATCAGCTAAATCAACTTCTTCGCCAGCAATATCTACTGAACCTTGTTTAATATCTGCCATTAGTTTTTTAGGCAACATCATTTCTACATACCATACTGGAAAATCCATTAACCGACCTTTGTGACTGCCAGGTCTAATATCCTGCGGGCTACGAATCTTTACAGGCATTTGAACTTTGTCTTTTTTGTAAGTAACTTTTGCACCATATGGTATTAATCGTTTAGCTGCAGCAGGGTCTGGCATACGATCAAACGGCCACATAAATTTACATTTAACCCAATAACGACTTATCATTGGTCCTTCTACTAATTCACCAATTCTCCAATTAGGAAATGCATAAAAATCCATGTTATCTAGTACTCGTTCAAAGTCGCATAGCATATTCAAGCTAGCATCACTCATAAACAATTTTTTAACTGAATTTAAATTTGGCTTTACTGACATTACGGACACCTTTGAGATATTTATGCAGAAAACGATACATCAAAGATTAAGACTTAATTGTCATATTACAATCTTAAATAATTATGTGTTACAACCAACACAGGGATACAAAATGCAGAATAAGCGTAGACAGAAAAACAATCAACACATGAACCCAAACAATCAGTCCTACAGCAAAAACTACAACAACATAACCCAAATAGAACAGTTTCTACCAGAAAAGAAACGACGAGTTGAAATAATTCCTCGAAATATCAATCAAGAAAACTATCTTGACCTACTACTAAATCCAGATATCTCTATTGTAATTGCAAGCGGTCCAGCAGGTACTGGTAAAACATTACTGGCAATGCAAGCAGCAATCAAAGCACTTAAAGAGCGTGAGATTGACAAGATAATCTTAACGCGTCCAGCGGTGGGAGTAGAAGGTGAGAAACATGGGTTTTTACCTGGCGACCTAAATCAAAAAATGGAGCCATGGACAAAACCACTTTTTGATGTGCTACATGAGTATTATACAGTTCGTGAAACGATGCAAATGGTAGATAGTCAAGTTATTGAAATTTGCCCTCTAGCATTTATGCGTGGTCGCACATTTAAAAAAAGTATGATTATTGCTGATGAAATGCAGAATGCAACTCCAAATCAAATGAAAATGTTGCTTACTCGTATTGGCGAAGGCAGTAAAATTATTGTTACTGGTGATATTCGCCAAACTGACAGAACTGAGGGTGAAAATGGATTGTTAGACTTTAATCGTCTAATGGATCGTTTCCGTGACAGTGAATACGTTGGCTGCGTTGAGTTCAACGGCGGTGATATTGAACGTCATCCTGCTGTTGAAGAAATCCTCAGAATTTATGGAGATATTTAATTAGGTCGGCTTAATATCTTTAATAGTTGCCAATTATTATAGGCTTCTTCAACGGATGGGTTCTCGTGGGTCATATCTTTTACCCAACTAGTTTCACGAACCCATCCGTTGATTTTATTTTTATATGAAGCAACCATCCATGCTTCTACTAGGTATTGCTCATACCATGTATCTTTGCCATTATCATCTTTTTGTATACCAAAGAAAGCATTGCCATCCATTATCGCAATTACTTCTGCAATAGGACGTAATATGCGTTTTTCTTCCGCAGTAAATTTCTTTTTGCGTGTTTTCTTATAAGTGTTATGTATGTGACTAAGAATTTCCATTAATTTCCGCTAACTCACATAGTGTAGCACTTAAGTTAATTTCAGCATCAGCAACCATAGAGTGGTTTACTAACCCATTGCGGATGATAACAATTGCACGATCTTGTCCTTCATCGCTCGTTGAGAACAATTCAAGATTATCATACATCCAACGAAATACTTCTTCGATCTCATCTGCACGAACTTGATTGCATAGGAGTTTACGTGCTTCTCGTATCTTACCACTCTTGAATAAATCAACAGCCGCAATGCGATAATCTGTACTGCTTTGCGAATCGCTGCTTGCAGAACCTAGGGTTCCGCCATTGCTAGAACTTTGCAAACTGTTTATGCATTTACGAAGGTCAGGATAGGCTGCTGTTACATAAACATCTAGCATATCTAAATCAAAGTCAACACCTTCTTCAACAAGAATGGTAGCAGCACGTGCAGTAAACTCGGTTTTATCAAGGCGTTCAATATGAAATCCCTGACAACGGCTATGAAGTGCTGGAATAATCTTGTTAGGATAGTTGCAAGTCATAATAAAGCGAGCACTGGCACTATACGTTTCCATCAATCCACGTAGAACTGCTTGTGCACTTGGTGAAAGATAATCTGCTTCATCAAGGAGAACAATCTTGAACTCACCAAATGGCATAGTAGAAACAAATCCTTCAATCTTATCACGAATGAAGTCTACACCATTATCTCGTGAAGCATTGATTTGTAGAACATCAAAGTCATCGACGCCCAAGTCATGGATAAGAACTTTTGCAAGTGTTGTCTTGCCAGTACCTGGTCCACCACTGAATAACAAATGTGGAATAGTGCTATCTGTAATCCACTGGCGAACCTGTGCTTCTTGTGCCGCATCACGCCACACATAATCCGTCACGCTATTTGGACGATATTTTTCAACCCAAAGATAATTTTTTGTCATGCAATTATACTAACATATGGTTAGAGGAATGTCAACAACTTAGTAAGTTGGATTAATACCAAAAGTCAAATCTTCCTTTGGCGGCTCGTCGCTGCTCATAAGAATATCTTTTGGATCAACAAGACGAACTGTTGTTGTAACACCATCTTCATCGGTCATATCAAGACCGCGTGTCCAACGACCATGCGCAACAAGAATATATTCACCAACTTTAACATCTTCTTGTAGTCGCCCAACAGCCACAACTTCTGCCCAACGTGGGCGAATGCCTTGTCCTTTCTTATCATCGTCAAGAATGATAATACCGCCTAGCGTCATTCGTTCGCCAAATTCCATATCTTTAACCAACACATTGTTCTTAGTTGGAGTAATCTTGCGATAGTCTTGGTTATAGTGTAGAGTGCTACTGCGTGGTCCAATAGTATCAGTTTTCATATTCTAGTTCTCTGTGCCTTCATTTTTTCTGCTAATTCTTGACTACGAACAAGAGCATCTGCATAACCGCCGCTAGTGGCTACGCCTGTTTTTGGATTTACAACTGTTGGTTCTATAAGCGATTGTTCAATTTGATCATAACCATTTGCAATAGGTGTTTCAAAAATATCTGCAACCAATGATTGATTTGCTTCATCAGCATTAGAATAAATTGGATTATCGGCTAATTTACTGCCTTGTTGCGCTTTGTAATACTCATTCATGATTTCATCTCTTGTTTTCACAATCTGACCTCCTGGTCCAAGTAAGTCGCCTCGTGCATTCTGATTAGCATTTCCTACAGCAATCGAATGCTCTTGCTGTATTTTTAAAGCATTGATATCTAAAAATTTTCCTGTTGCGGTTCGGTGCATACTCATTATAATAGATTGTCCTTTTGGGTATTTAACGCATAAATTCAGAGAAGTCTAAATTTTTCTCTAAACTATGAATACGATGGACGCCAATCAAGTATAATACAAAACTTGCTACACTTGAACCACGACCAACTCCCCATATTACACTATGTTTACTCATTGTGTCAACAAGATATTTTAAGTACTGTAGCAGCGGTAATAGGTCTCGTTCAGCATACTCTATTAGTTCACTACCAGCACGTTGTAGTTCATTTTGATTCTTGCACTGGTCGAGTACCCATTTGGCAATATCCATGTTTTTATAATCTTCTGGCATAAACCATTCTTTTTGATTATTTTTATGATATTCTTGTATAGTGCCATTTAATGTTGCTAATTTTTTTAACGGTTTATAATCAAGATACAAACTCTTGATAGCAGAATTATATTTTTCTGGATCGATAATAGCAATATCATCAAATGTCATTTGCTGATTCATATAAAGTAATTGCGCTAACTCACTATCGCTGATTACGCTACGACCATACTCGTCAGACTTTATCACCTTTAATAACCTCTGGCTTCCATTTCTTTAAAGGAATAATATTGTTTTCCTTTTTTTTCTTCTTGGCTATTGTAACAGGTTTCTGTTCCCATTGCAAAGTTTCTGGCCATTCACCTTCGTCATATGCAACAGTAACTTCTTTGTTTTTTATAATTGGAATATCCCAAGTAGTTGGCGTAGACCTGAACCACCATGCAGGTTTTTCCCAATTTTTAAAAGCCATATCCGCTATTACTTCATCACTAGAAACAATCTCTTCATCAACGTGTAGGGTAAGATCATCGCTCTTATCGCAACTTACGCCGATGTGTTCAATTGTTACTCGACCTTGTGTAATGCTCAAAATTTTATACCAAGTAACTAAACCGATAGCAAAATTACTTGGTGCATATGGCATTGTTATAATACGAGAACTAAATTTCTTATGTAACGTGGGCAGCAGTGGATTGGCAACATAAACAAAAATTGCATCTTGATATAAATCTTTTATTAACCCACGAATACGACCAAAGGCAGTATATGGGTCTTGTTCTTCCTGTGATTGGTCATCAAAATCTATGCTTATAGTATAGGTGCATGGTTCAAGTAAATCTTGGTAGCAATTAATAGCAGTAAACTCTGCTGTCCAACTAATATCACTCATCCGATATCCAAACTATCCTTGAAAATTGGGTTTTCTTTTGCAGCATTTGCTTCTGCACGATAACGTTTATTAATTTCTTCTTGAAAAGTATCTGCTATCATACGTAACTGATTTAACATAGCTGCATTACCCATTTTGCCAGCAAAACTTATTTTTTTATAAGTTTCATTTTGGGTTTTAAGCAATTCATCAAGTGTTTTAGTACTTAAATCAGCTAGTAGTGGATGCATTATAGATCACCCTTCACACGATTTTCGCTAAGCCATGCATCAAACTTGCCACCTGGATAACGTGATTCTAGCTTCTTTACATTTTCATTAATAACATCATTGGGGTCAAGCCCAAGTGCAGTACATGCATTCATCCAGTACCACATGATATCACCAAGTTCACGTTTCATATGAAATACGTTTTCTTCATTCAGTGGTTTGCCTTGGAAAAACATCTTCTTAATGATTTCGTTAAATTCCCCACTTTCAGCACTCAAGCCCATACCAGCCGTCAACAACAATGCTGGACGAATATTAGTGCGATCTTCTTGGTATTCACATAGTTCTTGGAAACGTTTTTCAAAAGCATATTCATATTTGCTTTCAGCACTAGTTACTTCTAGCACAAAATCTTGGTATAGTTTAAGGTTTGTCATGATTTACTCCTACTCTAATATAACGTTAGATAGGCTAGTAGTCAATATTATATCTGTGTTTTAAACCATTTATTAATAGTAGGATTGCGTGGAGCACCAATATAAGTGTATCCAAGATGGTTACCTGCACTTATAGAAGTAGTATTTCCATTAATAGTATTTGCACTAATTAAATTAAGATTACTTACAGCAACATTTGCTGAAATTTGAACTACTTGTCCATCTACTGGATAGCTTGGAAAAGTAACATTTACATTGCTGAGTGCAGTGCCGCTAGTTGAATCTAATATTAATTTTGTAACAAGCGTTATCGCCTGTGGGCTTGCAACCGTACCATTTGCAATATTTGCATAATAATAATCTACGTTATTGCGAGCACGCGAAAGTGGAAATACAGTAATAGTTGCACCCGCATCATCACTTATAAAATCATACCAATATGTTCCAGCGCCACTCTGAGTATAACCAACGCTGTTATTATTGGAATTATAATCTTGTAAGTATTGTGTACCAATAGATACTGCACTTGGCAAAATCATTCGATCACTTGAACTAGAAACAATTAATTTCAAACGAATACGACCAACTGTACCAGCAGTTGGAAAGTTACTAAATCCTACAGTAATTGTTCCATTGGTTTGAACTATTTGAACGTGACCACGAGTATGATCTAAAATAACATTTGTTGAAATTGGACCATTGTCAAATTCTGTTTCACGAAAATCTTGAATAAGAGCACTACTTAGCAGCGTACCTTGCATATTGTTGTTTAAAGTGCTACCTGAAAGAGCACTCTTAACAATTGCTTTACTTTGTAAATCACCTATTTCTGTTGCAGCATAGGTAAAATTTGTTACAATATTGGTAAAGTTATCTCTAAAACCTTGGCTATCATTATCAACGCCCGCTACAGGATATGCGCCATTTATGTTGTTAGGATTAATATTACTCATTTATAAGATTCCAATTTATATGGTATTTAGTCAATTCTATTTATTGGTATATATTTGTCTTTGCAAATTTAAGATATCTATCATTAGAGAAAGATGGTTGATACTGATCTTCATTATTAATAAACACAGTATTGCGTGTATCAAATGTTGTTGGAGATTTTTGTTGCAGTGTATTAATATTTACATAAATGTATTCTGGTACTTTTTGAGCACCCACACCAATGCCTGCTGCACTATAATTATAAGATTTGCTACTTTTTGCACCAAATCTAACTGATACTACTTGTCCAACTAATATTGTTTTAACAAAAGTAAGGCTTACTAAGTTATTAACAACACTTATACTCCAAATACCGCTGCGTTTATTAATTAAACTTGTGCCATTTGTTAATTCAGTATAACCTGGTATAATTGTATTATTTTGTATCCAACCATCATTTGTTAAATTTGGATAAACACCTACATAATTTTCTTGTGTACTGAAAATTACAGTTTTTCCGTTCCAATCGCCGCTTTGATCACCATCTAATCCACCAATAGCATTTATTTGTGCAATTGTTCTGCCATCTACATAATTGAATGGTATATCTATACCATAATCTACTATTGCTGTCGGTGTAATACTTGTAATAAATCCGGTGTCAAAAGTAGTATAAGATTTAGATGCAAAAGTTCCACCAAATGTAAGTGAAACAGCATTTGCATTTGCAAATGCAGTATTGGTCATTATAACTGAATTGCCTTGAATTGATTTAACATAAGTTGCTGATGGTATATATGCGCCACTTACTTTGTACCCGATTGCTATGTAAGAAGTGTTGCTAACATTTGAAATTACTGAACTTCCGCCTACTAAATTTCCACTTGTTGCCACTGGTATGTTGTAATTAGTATCGAGATTATTATCTAAGACATAACGATCTGCAACAAACGGAATTTGCTTAATATCTGCTGGCACTTTGTTGTTTAATTTATATAACACTTTTGCACCAGTTCCTGGTTTTAAATAAGCAAGAACGGCTGCTGTTTGATAACCCACCACTTTACCATTTGGTTGTATGCTTGTTTGCCATTGAGGAAGAGTATTAACATTTGTTTCACCAATAGCTACAACAATATCATTTATCATTAAGTCTAAATCATTTGGGTAAAGCGTAGTACCATCTTTAGTTGTAAAGCTACTCGCTGGTATCTTTCTTATTGTTACGCCACTTGCACTTGTAGAATATGTCTTTGTATCCTCTACAAGGTTTACATAGATAACATCATATATGGGATTGCCGTTTGTATCACTTGCAGTGGCATAACTATAATTTCCAAAATAAAATTTCTTATTATAATGACGTTTTTGCATAGCAGTTATATAAGCACTTGCTTGGTTTGATGTTAATCCATATCCAACTAATAATCTAATATCTTTTTGAACACCAAAATAAGAATCATTCGGTCGATATATATCTTCTGGGCTAAAGTAGTCAGTGTTTCCTAAAATAGTATCTAGTACTGTTCTTTTTTCTATACTTGGCAAACATGTTAGATATAAGTTATCATATGGAGCATAAGTGACACTATTGATTAATAATTTAAATGTTTTCTCTCCGCTAATTTTAGCACTATAATCTTTAGCAATTACAGTAAATGTATAAGTTTTGTCAAATGTTGTTATTGATGTGTAAAGCCCATTTGCTTTATTTGTTAAATCAAATGTAGTATTTCCCTCGTCTAAACTAAATGTTTGAAAACTGGTGCGTCCAACTATAGTGCCATCAGATACTAGTTCAAGTCCTTGCGGTAGTTTACTTTGCGTAGTCGCTAATGAATAATAAAGTGGGCGACCGCTTGGTGTAGTAGCATTTACACTTAATTGACTTACGCTGCCACCATCAATATATCCAAGGTTAGATGGAGTATTCCAAACTACTTCTAAATTTAACGCACCCAAAATTGTTAAAGTAAAAAGTCTAGGCGGACTTACTATACTATTATCTTGCGCATTCTTAACAGAGATTGCAAAGTTAAATGTTTGACTCACAGCAGTCTGTGGAGGAATATAACCTACCAACCAACCATTTTCATACAAACTTAAAAAGGTAGGAATACCAAGTGTGCTTTGATCAAATGATTGAGAATCCCAACCATCTACTGGGTCTATAACTGGGTAAAATTGAGTTGATGCGTCAAACCCTGTGCCTGCAGCGCCTACTGAACTATATATAATTCCAGTGTTGTCAAAATCAACTGCATTAAATTTAAATGCAAAATAATTGCCACTTGTAAATGTAGAATGGTCACCTAAATCAGTAGTAAGAAGTATTGGAGTTCTAGAATTTGTAATATCTGTAGTAAAGATTGCATTATCATCTGTGATGACTGCATTATCTGCTGTAACATCTGATTTATTATAAACAACAATAGCATATGTTCGTAAATCTACAGATTTTTTGTCACTAACTTCAATAGTAAATGTATAAACAATTCTATCAATTTTTGTATAATCACCAACCGTTCCTTGGTCCCATCCCAGAGTATCCCATCCTACATAAGTAGTATCCCAACCAGGTCCAGCTTGCAAATGTGTAGGTTCTAATACACCAGTAATTTTACCATCGCTGCTTAAACTTAAACCAGGCGGCAATTTTCCATTTAGTATACTAAACGTAAGTGCATCATAATTAAGGTCAATAGCACTTAGCTGTATACTTACTTGAGTACCATCAAAAAATTGACCTAATGCAGTATAGTTACTAGTTAATAATTGCGGTGGATAATTTCCAGTAATAGTAATAACAAAATTACGGTCAGTAAATAATCCTGCGCTGTTGGTTGCTCTAACTGTAAATTCGCTTGTTCTATCCTGATCAACAGCAAAAGGAACCCCATCAATCTGATATTGATCATTTGGATTACCTTTTATTTTTCCACTATTATCTACTTGCAAACCAGCAGGCAATTTTCCACTTATTAATTGATATGTGATATCACTGCCATCTGTAGCACCAGTTGGATCAACAGCCTGCAGATTTAGATCAAAAAACTGCAAGGCTTGAATCTTGCCTAGATTACCACTTGGTGTTGTCCATACTGGATATGCCATTGGACTTATCCTATTCTAATCCAGCGAGGTCCGCCTGGTAATGGTTGTGGTATAGGATTTCCATTGTAAGGTGCATATTTTACATAATGCCAACTATATGGGGTAGTTGGGCTTATGCTTGTTACGTTTCCACTTACACTGCTATCATTGGCAATAATGCGTAAACTGCCCACATTAATATTACTACTGATAGTTACTCTTGTTCCATCACTTAAATTTGCATTTGCTGGTAAGTATACGTTAGCAACCGCAACTGTTTGTCCAAGAGTATAATCAAGGATCAGGGTTGATACATTGCCATATAGTGTGGTAGTATTGCTTATCGTGTTTGCAAGGTTTGCAAAAGCATAACCATTTATGCTTATATAACCTAATAGGTAACTTGTACTGCTTACGCCATTTGCAGCAATATTTGCATTTGTATAATAAGTTGGCAGATAATTAGCCACGCTAGCATTACTATATAAACCTGTTAAATATTGCGAACTACCAATAAAATATGTTGCATAAACATTACTGGTAGTATTGACATTACCAGCATTAATGTTTCCGGTGTAAGATGGTAGATAAGCAGCCGCAGAAACATTGCTGTATAAACCTGTTAGAAGACTGCCATTACCAATGAAATAAGTTCCGCCAACATTACCGGTTGCTACAAGATTACCAGCAGTTAGATTGCCGCTGTATGTTGGCAAGTAACTTCCAATATAAGAGGATGCTTGGGTATTGCCATATATACCAGTTAGAGTGCTGCCATTGCCATAATGATATGCCGCAGTAACATTGCCTACTGCGGAAAGATTTGCAACAGTAACGTTGCTGTTAAATTTAGCAGTTCCAGTAACTTGTAATTTGTTTGTTGTGTCATCAGTTCCACCAATTACCCAACGGCTGCTGGTGATACGTCCTGCTTCATTAGCAGCCAATGTACCATCAGTGTGAAATACGATAGCTTTACCACTTGATTGGGTGCCAAGTGAAATATTACCACCATTTACGTATAGATAGCCATCGTGTGCAGTTCCAATTGTAAAGTTTGAATCACTATAATTATTACTATTGATACCTAGATCAATATAATTTGCAATATCAGTACCATCATTGGCAGTTGCTACAATATCAGCACTAGTAGAACCACCATTGCCAATGTTTTGAATATTAATTTGTGTATAATAACTAGAGTTATCAACAAAACTTGCAGTCAAATTAGCAGTAGGCAAAGTACCTTGTGGACCTACTATAAGATCATAAGTTGAAACTAGATTGCCAGCATATACATTTCCAGTATTTGCATAAAGATTGCTGCTTGCACTTATATTTGTAGCGTTGATATTGGCACCGCTATAGATATTACCTTTAATACCCATGCCGCCTTGTATAATAATCGCGCCTGTGCTACTGCTTGTGGCTGCAGTAGTATCATTTAACCAAACTTGTGTAGCAGCAGCGATAGCAAGGTCACCTGTACCATCGGCATTAATATTGATATTTGCATTAGTGCCTGCTGGTGTAATTATATTGCCTGTGGCACTAATTACTAAGTTTGCACCGCTACGCAAAGCCACGTTGCCTACAACGTTTAAGTTACTAACAAGAACATTTCCACTATAAGTCGTAAGATAGGCAGCAACATTTGTGTTACCATAGCTTGCTGCTCCAACTGCTAGACCACTAAGATAGTAGCCATTTCCTAAAACAAACTTGGTGCCGGTAGATAGATTTCCGCCACTAGTTATATTTCCGCTGACAGTAAGGTCTGTGCCATTAAAATTCTGAGCGTTGGCGGCAGTGCCAGCAGTAGCAGCATAAGTTGCTGTAGCAGCAACAGTTGCTGCACTTGCTGTACCAGTTAAGTTTCCTGTAAAGCCATAGATATTAGAATAAACTGCACCAGTAAACAGCGCATTATTTGCGCCAAGCGTAGAAAAATTAGTAAGTGGTGCTACTAAAATATTATTTACAACAACACTGCCAGTTCCACTTGCAGCAATATTAAGATTTGCATTATTATTTGTGGAAAGTGTTGTATTAATTGCAGAAATGTTTGAACCAGCAATATTTGAAAACAACTGACCAAAATTATTATTAATTTTATCAAATGCTGTTCTTATTGGGTCGCCGGTGCCATCATTTGCGCCAGCACCAATATTGATAACCTGTTGTACCATAAAAAACTCCTGCGTGATATTTAGCAGTAGTTTTTCTTATACACTAATTGATGTTCCGCATCCGCATGAACTTTTAGCCATTGGGTTTGATACAACCAACTGGCTGCTTACAAAATCGCTCTTATAATCGATTGTGCTTCCTAACAAATACATTAAACCACTACCATCTACAATAAGACTTTTGCCGTCACCTAGACTAATCATTTCATCAAGATGTGGTGTACCATTCTTGGCATACAATTCTTCATCAGCAGGTTCCCAAAAGTATTCAAAACCTGCACAACCGCCACCCTTAAGCCCAAATACCAAATATGGTTTATCCATATCAATGAGTACACGACGAATATGAGTTCTTGCTGCTTCTGTAATATTAACAACATTAATGCTCATTGTATTTCTACCCATTCTTTAAAACATGTATATATGCTGTACCTTTTTTCATTCATAGGATTAACAACTCCATGCTGTAATTTATGTTTATTAGCAAAACTAATATATCCACAATTTTTAGTGTAAGGAATAGTAAACTTTATTTTATTGTTATTGATAAAAGTAGTTCCGCCGTTTTCGTTAGAGGTTAGGTAAACTTGCATGGCAGCAACAAAATTGCCATTATCTATATGATAACCCATAGTAAATTGTGGATCATCTATCCAAAAAGTGCTACTTTGATCATGAATGTATCCTAATTTAATAACATTACTATAATCTACACTATGCAGTAAATCTTGCCACTTGCTGCTAGGTGGAAATCCATAACAACGGTATCTGCCATTAACATTTAAATTTTTCTCTTGTGGATATGAATCAAAATCTTCTTGCAAAAATTCATTTAAGAGCGATAGATTATAAACATTTTTAATTAAAAAAATATTATCAAATCCATCTATTGTTTCAATATCCATCATTTAAACCTATAAGTTATACGACCACGAGTTAAATCATAAGGGCTAATTTCCACACTTACACGATCATCTTGAATAATCTTAATTTTATTTTTACGAATATTGCCGCTTGTGTAAGCAAGAACAATGTTGTTCTCGATGTCTACTCGAAATACTCCATTCGGTAAAACCTCAACAATTTTTCCTTCGAATATTATTAATTCTTCTTTTGCCATTTACCTACTTATATTTAACCGACATAGAATCACCTGTATCTGGGTCAAACATTGTAAACGCATCCAAATCAGTAGGTGATGCTGGCATTACTGTTCCACTAGTAGTAGATGTAGTAACGGGATTTCTATACATAATATCTGTCAACTCTGCGATCTGTTCATCAGTCAATGTTACATTGGGTGTATATGGAGTTGTATTCAACCCCCAATTGCCATAGTTTCTGCCGCGCTCATAGGTATCTTTTGACCAATATGTGCCACGGTCTTTATTGACTGCATCTACTTTAAGTTGGTCTAATTCACGACGCATCTCTTGCAATTCCCAAAACATTTGTTCAAGTGGACCTCGTGCATTTATATTTTCTACTACCTTGCTCAACACAACGGCTTGCTTAAAAGCATCTAGTACAGTCGGATCACGTGATGCTAAAACTGCGTCTAATTCTCGCAATTGTTCTACTAAATTAGTTCGATCCATTGTCAAGCAAGTCCTTTCTGCGATAAAGTAGTGTTAACCCAGGTGCATAATACGCATTTTCAGCAATATGCCATGGGTCATTGTTTTGTAAGAAACTATTAAGACCAAACACAACACCAATTGGCTGTGCGCCATTGCCTAACTTAACGGTTGGATCAGGCTGATGCGCATGCTTGAATGTGTTATTAACAAAAATATAACGATTGACGCACTGTTCAAACTTTTGGCAAATAGTCATTACTACATTGCCTTCGGCAAACGCATCAACTATCAACATATCAGTTTGCGGAATGCTATCCAATTCAACGATCATCTTATTGTGAAATACAAATTGAATACCATAGAGATTAGCAAGTGCTTGATAATCGGCAATGCCTTCGGGAATTACATGGTCATATAGTGTAATACTCTTTGGCTTAGTGCTTAATGCGACAAGAGTAGAAAGACCGCTCCCAAAGCCAACAATAGTAATACTATCCACTCTCCGACACCAATCCATGAGACCCAAAAATTGTGGATTACTGCTAATATTTTGTGCGATGTTTTCATAAATTTCCTGCATGATTATAATTATACCTTGTTATGTTGCTTTGCTAAATTTAATAGTACCTGATACTGTTCCCATGCTTCCATGACAGTAGGATACTGCTCGCGAATCATTGCTTCAAAAAATGCGTTCTCTACAATGTCATGTGCGGCATTTTTTGTAGTCCAAATTTCTTCACGATCATTATTTGGTAACGTATTGATACGCACACGAATTTCTTTAAAACCTTCTTCATGGTTGTTCCATGGACGACGAGTGACGGTTTTGCCACCGTCTGGACTTTCATAAATCCAAGAGACCATTCTTAATTCCTAGAGTTTGTGGAGAGTGGTCAAGGTATGGGTTACCATCACGCCGCTCATAAAAATAAGCATCGCCATCATTAATGGTTATACTTAAATCGCTATGAAAAATATCATAATCGGTAAATTCGCCATCGCCATGATAGACACGGAATACCCATACTTCGCCAATTGGAAGTAGAACTCCGCTTACACCGTTTGCACTTGTTGGTTTCATTTATTGTTAATCTTTTCTTCAATCTCTAATGATTTAATATTATCACGGATTTGTAACCGCCGCTTTTTCAAGTCTGCAATCATCTTTTCTTCTTGTGCATCGGGAAATTGGTGCTTGCGTTCCAATTCATCAATCTGGTCATCAAGCAACTTATGGGTCATATGTAAGTGATTAATTTTCTTCATATATCTAATATAGATTATTAGTTAATGCATGTCAATAATTATTTGTATTTTTGCGCAGTGCTGCAGTCAATTGACTTGCGGGTATTTGATTCATTTTATAACCATCATAAACATGTTTTAAATACTTTTGAGAAGGTTGTCTGCGATCATCGGCATTTAATATCATAACATAGGTTAAGGCTTTGTAAAGTTTCCCTTTGTATAGAACTTCAATAATAGCATGATGATAATCTTTGCTATCGCCTTCGTAGTAGTCTAATCTTTTTAGACCTTCATTGCTCATTGCCCACAACACGCCATAAATTTTTTTACCATCTGCCGCCACCATATTAGTATAGTGATTTAGTTGTAACTGTTGGTTTGGAGCAATGGCACGACCAATGCGCTTAGCATCTGGCACACGTTTTTTTAATTCAGGAATGTTTGTGTTATGCCCGTAGGCAAAGTATAAAATGCGGTCAGCCATAAAAATATTTATAATAAAAAAGGGGAAGTAAAAACTTCCCCTTTGATATCGTTATGTTATATTAGTCATTACCTGGATCGCCCTTGCACTGTGTCTTCTTGGCAGCAGCAACTGCCTTAAAGTCTACTGCCCATAGAGCAGGTTTTGCCTTCTTGTCAGCGCCTGTAGGAAGTGGGAATACCAATCCACTTGCTGCTTCAACATCAGCCACACTAACCTGAACCTTAGTTAGGTCATTGCCCTGATTTTCAGCCTGTGGAAATAAGAATGCATAAACTTCCTTGGTCTGTGTATCAATAACAATCTTCCATAATTTGTTTGGAACTGTTACCTTGTTAGCACCGATTGTCTTATCCTTGCCAACAGTGTAAATGTTACCAGCATAGATGAGAAGTGTATGATTGCGTGAGAATGTCCAAGCACCTGTTGAACCTTCAAGCAACTTCCAGATACCACGATTAAGACCTGGCAACTGTGGTGACATGTTACTCATTAAGAATGATTCATATTCAACCTGTTGGTCCCATGACTGATGGGCATCATTGGCGATATGTCCTTGATCATAGCCACTAGCAGCATAATCACTTGGTGCACTACGCTTATCAGCAGGTAGCGCATTGTCAGCAACGAAAGCATTACTACGTGCTACGCAACCATTGACATGCTGTGGAGTAATTTCCCAAGCTGCCCATAGTGGTTCCTTAGCAGCATTATCATGCTGAACATAATAACCCTGACGACAGAGTGGTGTAGTATCGTGTTTTTGTGTATCAGTGATTTTGCCATAAGGCATGAACGCAGCACAGACAGCATCTGGCTGATTTGGACGTTGATTCCAAGCATGCGCAAGCGTTGGAACCATAAGTGCGACGAGAATTAGTAAAATTTTCTTCATTGAATTTTCCTTGGTTAGGTAAGGATATTTAGACAATAAAAAACACCGCAGAAAATAATCTACGGTGTTCTTATTTTATATCTTGTTAAGTTTTTATCACTCTACAATCAGCTAGTTATTTTTACATTTATTATTTTTAATTTATAAGCTAGTTTTCAAAGTTAGTTTTTACTACTGTCTATATTTTTAGCTAGTTATAGGTGTCATTCAGAGTGACCCTACATCTTTATTTATCACTCAACATTTGATGCCAATTTTATCTAGCATAGCAACAGCATCATCTACCTTGCCATTCTCAACTTCAAATTCAAGCATGTCAAGATAAATCAACATCATGTCGCTCTCGTCAAGTTCATCTACCCAAGCATAGCCATTTAATTCAGGATATGGCTGTGTCCAACTAAATTTAAGTGTAGGAAACTTTTTCTTTTCAGTCATCACCAGTTCTCATAATCAGTTACATCAAGTTTAGCGATTTGTTCGCCACGCTCGTCAATAGCAATGGCATCAACCGTTTGACCAATTCCATTGCCATTTGAAACGATAATCTTTACACTAGTGGCACTCATCAATAAATCGCTATCTAACCAATCTTTAATTTTGGTTAACTCAGCAACAAAAATATGAATGCCGCTCGTGTTTTTCTTTTTAGTCACGAGGAAGTTCTGCTACTTCTTTTACAAGAGCAACAAGTTCATCAACTGAACTCACGATGATCTTGGCAGTCTTCCAATCATCTTCACTATCACGACCACCAACTTCAATCATGAAACCGTTGTCGTACATGTTGATGGTATAATTGTCATTGACTTTCGCCAATTTATCACTAATCTTAGTCATTCTTTTCTCTCCTTTTTTAATTACTTAAAAACACACCATAGCGGTCCACCGTTTTTGTGACCATCACTAAAAGTAGTTTCGCCATAGGCTTCTTTTGTACGAACATTAAACGCCATCTTAAACCTGTTGCCAGTATCGCTTAACTCAACCACTGTTAGCCAAGGGTCTTCAAATGCACTGGCAGCACTGCGGAAACCTTTGGCATCCCACTGGATCATAGAAGTTCCGCCACTGCCTACAACAGTAAAGTGTTCGCCGCTTTGGAAATAGCAGGTAAGCGTAGCAGGTTGGTCGGCCAATACAGGTGTAGCAAGCAGCAATGCGGCTGCTAATATAATCTTTTTCATTTTAGTTTACTTTCTTACAAACTTGTTTACCATCTGCGCCCATGCGAGGCGTAAGTGAATAGCGATACAGATACTGACAGCCTGTTAGGTAATCGGTATAAACTTCCATATGGCTGTTTTCATGCGGACCATCGCTATCATCTCGTGGTTCATACGGCAGTGATGCCTGATAAATTGTCAGCACAAAAATTGCGGCGCAACACAACATATAAAAAGACCACCAAGACCACCACTTAGAATACTTCTTCATCACTTCACATCCTTTTGTTTAATATTACCCCATTGGTCTTGCAGTACATAGCGTGTGCCGTGTGGGGTAGTATTAGTACCCCAGACCAGAGGGTATGTGTGTATAATAGTCCACTGGCTGCGAGTGAATAGCAAATCCCATAACCAACGCAGCATTATGCAATGCTCCACTCATAATCATCAATGGTCATCACACTTTCATATCCATCATATTCATCAATACGATACTGCGTACCAGGTTCCAATTCACGGATGGCAAGTTTAGAAAAACCATCGTTGGCGTCCTTGCCCAATTCTTCTACAACCTGAACAAGGATGGGGTCGCCACGGTTTAATTCCCGTTCATCCCATACTGCCCAATGCTCTGGTTTAGGTTCGCCACGAATTTCCCAATAACGAGCAATTGCCGCTTTACTCAATCCAAATCCACCATAACAAGTATTATATACGATTTTTGTCATAACCCAACCTTATCCGCTTTCTCACGATCTATACTCATAATAACACTGCTGCCAATGTCTGTCAAGTTTTTATTTGGTGGAAAGAAGATGAAAGCATTTGGGTCGCTTACCTTTGTGCCGTTTAGCCGTATGCCGCCACTATCTATTAGGCGGTTAAACTCGCTCTTACTCGTAACAAGTTTAGCATCAACACCAACCTGTCCAAGATTGATGGCACGAGCATATTCTGCCAGTGGAACATATTGCCAATCTGTCAAGATTTCTTCCAACGATACTTTATCCATTACCAAATCCACCAAGCCAAAAACAAAAATCCTGCCCACTCGCCATTATGACTAACGCCAGAAGAATAAGCAGCACCAGCAATTAGCGCAACTATTACAATAGTTTTAAGTGTATCATAATTGCTGTTCATTATCCATTCCTCATTGCAGCCAACACATATTCTTCACTGGTCATATTAGCATAGGCTTGAATATGACCTAACCTAATTGCCTTTGTAATTATTCTTTCTTCTGCTTCGGTTAAGTGACCAGGATGCACTCTAATTTCAGCACGAGGCACAAGACGCAAACCATCAATAAACCTGAATTGTCTATGATTTGGACCTACACTAACAGTATCTGGTTTTTCAACAGTGATCACTTACAAATCTCGTTGATTTCGGCAACTGTGCGTGTGGTCTTGGCGTATTCCATCTTACAACTGCTCTTCTGCCAACTATCAACACCTGCACCAACCATCATAGCCACAACTGCTACGGCTACCATAATAAAATACCATTTATATTCTGCTTCAAACATTTATATTCTCCTCACTGCATTTTGGACACAACAGTGTGCGTGTCATTTCTTTTACATCTGGACTTTCAAATCTTGAGTATGCATCCCATACTGGTTCCATCTTATAATAAGAATAGTGCCAACCACGCAATTGTTCTTTACGCTTGGCACTGCGATTGTCAATATTATCAGCCAAATTATCTTTATCGTTTTCCTCATGCACATGTTCTTCAACATGACCACATGCATCACAGGTAAGCGTGATATGATATGTTTTAACTGTGAAGGTATCTAAACCCATTAGTAGGTCTCTACTTCTTTCAACAACCGCTGACAGCGTTTACGCCAATCATCACGCTGCTGTTGTGCCTTTTCATAACTCAATTCATACGAGTCATTGGCAATAAACCATACCAAATCACGATACTGCTCTAACTTGGCAATCTTTTCACGGATTGCTGAAATTTTTTCTTCCATCATTCAACTCCAAAATATTTCTTTATATCATCACGAATCTTTTGAGCAGTGCCATCAATCGTAGCATGAGCATCACACCATTCCATACATTCACGCACAATTAGTTCAGCAAACTTCTCAACATCTTCTTGTTCGGCATTGCCACTAATGAAGTAGTGCCTTGGTGTTTCATGATCTACATAGTTCAACAGACCAGCATCTAGCGCAAGTTCTTTAATTCGTTCATTCATCGTGCTTTTCCCAACACTCATTCGCATCGTCCCAATGACGATCATCATATAATTTAACACTAACATAAAACCATAAGATTGTCAAGTCAAATTCTGGACCAGCATGATCACGACCAAACCACCAAGTGTCAAGATTGATACTAAAAAATTCATCTAAACCACTCCAAAATGAAACTTGTATTTCCAAGTTTTTATGTTTGGTAATGCGATAATTTCGTAAAAACTTATCACGAGTAAATACCCAAGATTTGGCAAATGGATTGCCTATACGTAAATGAAATCCTATCATCCTGCCCACCGCATTAAAAATAATACATACGCTGACTTATCAAAGAAGTAGATGGTCTCCCAGCCATAGTAGCCATAGGTGTGTGCGATCAGGGTCTGCTTACACCATGACAGTATCTCATCCATTGGAGCAACACCATTATACTGCCACTCTGTTTTTGGTAGATTATCTGCGATCACGCCCATAGCATCATCCCCACCTCATTACAAAATGTGTTAAATCTTCTGCTCGCTTAAACTTAAAAACAAACACCGTTGGCTCTACACTTATTAGTGTAATATTATTTGCTACAATATCGTTACATTCTACCCATACTGTTTTTTCAAAATTGTCAATATTTTCTACAACCCAAAGACGTATTTCTTCATATAATTCTTTAACCGTGGATGCGTGAGCGCCCTCAACAATTGTAACATTAGCCTGATGTTTATACCTGTAATTGGTATACTTGGAAAGAAACCACCATTTGTATATTTTTAATTTATTACGCCAATTACCCTCATGAATATCAAATGCTCCTGCAATCATAGCACACACAACGTAGCATGCGACCATGATTGCAGCAAATGTGATAACCGATGTTATTTCAATTACCAACATTAGGCATCGCCCTCAAAGTGATAAGTCCAACGGAATGAACCCCATAGTGAGCGGGCTTCATCTACCTTGGTCTGGCTACCAAGATGCTTGCGGATTAAGTCCAACACCATCTTGCGAGTATCCTTACCATCAAACTTACCAAACACAATGCCAGGTGCGAACTGGTCTTGTGCCTTGATAGTAGGCATCCACTCTAACGCATAACGCTTACGGTCAAGACCATGAGCAACAACCGTGTCGTAGTATTGGTCATATGACTTGATGACTTGGGCAACACCAATCCAAAAGTCAGTTTCAAATTCTTCAACACGCTTGCGGTCATCATCTAACATGAACGCCTTAGCATCATCCATCTTTTCTTCAACAAGAAGTTCAATAATGTTCTTCTCGTGAAGCAGATTGTCCTTAGTCTTGTGAATACGCAGGTACCACTCACCCTTGCACTTGACCATGTGACCATCGTCAAAGCGAACGATGTAACCTTCAATGCCTTCGGCATCACGAGTTTCATCCATAAGGTGTGCCATAGATTGTGCAGAACCTTCATAGGTCTTTACAACTTCTATGTCATACATCTCGCCATATTCTTGCAACCAACGAAGGCTGAAATACTTGCCGCTAATAGTGTTACGAGCAGCAATCAGCACAAGACGATCTTCTGGATAATCAACCACAATGCGTTGCTTGCGTGAGCACCATTCAAAGATAGGAGTAAAGCCCAAGTTATCCATGACCATACGAGCAAACTGCTCATACTGTGAATGACGAGCAACGAACTCTTCTGCTTGCATAGAGACTTCGGTAAGACCCATCTTGGTTCCCCAACGGATGCTACCATCGGGCATAGAGACAGGCGTTATCATAGAGCCGTCTAACTTCTCTAAGATAACATGCGGCTGTGAAAAGTCAATCGCACCAAACTGCGTTTCATCACGCTCACCGATGTTGAAGAACTTATGCAGACGACGAGCCATGATAGAGCCATCCTTGTGAAACAGCATACCACGACACTCACGACGAATTGCATCCAACTCTGATTCAACAGGCGGAAAGGTATCGGTCATTGATACCATGTAATTGACTACATAGCCCCAATCACGCTCAGCAATGATAAATTCATCACGACCCGCAATAGCAGGACGAACCTGATCAAGGTGAGTGATACGGGGAAATTCGTAGTGCATGGTCCTACTCCTGTTTATAACTTAATATAACACAGATATAGGGGTTGTCAAGCAATTTCTTTATAGGCTTTTCCGACCTGATTTGTGGTAATTCCAGCGTGTTTATACCCATTTACTATGGTTGTAACATAGGAATCACTAGGGCGGCGGTCTCTGACTGCCCATTCACGGGTAGATGGGGTCATATAATATACCCATGCTTCATACTTTTCACCGCCCACAAAGATTGGGACAATCTTCCTACCATACATATTAGGGTAGCTTTCAATATGATCAAGATAGCGCAGCATGGCTTCATCTGGAAGTTCCCATAGGACACCATCAACATGCGAGCCAGCGGTTTCTATAACATCAGCAAATTTATAAAATTCAAATTTATAATTTTGTAACTGCCCACGCCCAATAAACTTAGCATCACTCATAATACCAGGATCGGTTAACATGCCGTATGCAAAATAGTAGATTGGCTGACCACCAGCTTCTAGGATGATTTCGTTCATTTTCATGCTCTTTTATTTATTGGCTATGTTGCTCAAATCTGCAAGTGATGTTACGGTGCTATCTCGTTTACATAACTCAATATACTCATTCTTATCACCGCTCCACTCTACACCATTCCACCATTGGAATCCATTTAAATGTGCTTTATAGATACTACTTTTTTCATAACCACTGCCAATATACAGATGTTGCAACCCTAATGATTGTGCATATTGAACTTCGTGATGCAACATCTCTGCGCCAAATTCCCACTGCACATGTACTACATAAGCATTGAACTGACTTTCTAATCCGCCATTATATTTTACAAACTTAGTAAATCCACGTAAGTTATCTGGAAAAGTGCATCCACGCCAATAATATTCCATCCATAGGTCACGTTCACTAATCACAAATGGATCATATAGGGGTTCAAATTTTTTATCATAAAGATACTTTTCCCACACTCTTTTATATTCTTCTGTTGGCGTATCTATAAATTTTAATTCATAGTTATAAACAGTTTGCAGATACTTCCAATCTTTTAACACAATGCGAGTGCTGCGTGACTGATACCATTCGCCATTATATAATAGCCAACCATTCTCCAATGCTTGCGCTTCTTCGTGTGGTTCACACTGTAAATTAGCATGATATAGCTGTAAATTATGTTTTTCTTGACTGCCATAATAGTGGCTATAAGTAATCTTCATATGGTTAATTATATAGATTTAGATGCGGCAAAGCAAGATTTAAGTGATTGGATTATCAATTTCCTTGATGTTCCGCAAAAAAACTTAAATGATATTGCTCCTTGTCCTTTTGCAAAAGCAGCACTCTTAAACAACAAAATTCGTTTTGTTTTAGGCAGTGAAAGTGTAGTGCAAGATATGTTAATGTTCAATGCAAATTGGGATAACAAATATGAAGGCGTTGTATTAATATATCCTAGCGATATAAATGTTGAAAAGTTTGCACAAAGCGTTGATTATGTAAATGAATATTACTACCAACACAGTGGACTATTAGCACTAGAAGACCATCCACAAGTTAAAGAAAATATCGCTGGTTTACATTTTAACAATCATAAATATGCCATCGTAATTATTCAACAAGCAGAAAAATTACGGAAAGCAAGCCAAATGTTATCTATTCGTGGATACTACAAAAACTGGACAAAAAGTGATTTAGATGCAGTAGTTGGATGGAGATGGTAATGTATAATGTATACCAGCATTGGGACAAATTAAAAACATGTATCGTTGGTCGTTCTTATCCACCGCAATTTTATAGTTATATTACAAATCCACGCATTAGAAATGTAATGGAAAGAATTGCAAGCGAAACAGAAGAAGATTATCAAAAACTTATAGCATTACTAAAAAGTTTTGATGTAAAAATTTGGCGACCACGAATTGCAGATTCAATAGAATATTATAGAAAACCAGATGGTTCATATCACTCACCGCCAATGACGCCTCGTGATTATACTGCAATGATTGGTAATCGATTTTATTTTGATCAAACAAGTATACACAAAGCAAGTTATTTGCAATCTATCAAAAATATTAAGAGCGCAGGCAATGAAATTTATTTTACTGAGCATCAAGCCATAAACTCTGCATCAATTTCACGAATTGGTAAAGATTTATATTTTGGAACTGAACCCAATGAGTCAATAGAAAATGTTGCAGCTAGGATGAAATTATTTCCAGATTATCGCTGTCATGTAGTTAATACCGAAGGTCATTTAGATGGATGTTTTTGTCCTATTGTGCCAGGTTTAATCGTAAGTTTTTATGATATTCAAGATTATGCAAAAAATTTTCCTGATTGGGAAGTAATTTATCAACCTAATGAAAATTGGGAAAGGGTAGAGCCATTTATAGAATTAAAAGAAAAAAACCGTGGAAAATGGTGGGTGCCTGGCGAAGAATTAAATGATGAATTTACTGAATTTGTAGAAAGTAAATTAAGCGATTGGGTTGGACAAATTGACGAAACTGTCTTTGATCTCAATATGCTTGTAATCGACAAAAAAAATGTAGTATGTGTTAATTATAACAAAGAAATGTTTGATGTATTTGATAGATATGGAATTACTGCTCATGTTGTTAATTTTAGACACCGTTATTTTTGGGACGGTGGATTGCATTGTATTACAAGTGATATAGATCGTGAAGGCGTTATGGAAGATTATTTTCCAGAACGAGAATAATTGGCGATCACGGATGGACTCGAACCATCAACCTGCAGCTTAGAAGGCTGCTGCACTATCCGGTTGTGCTACGTGACCACTGGTGGTTCAAAGATATCACGAAGAATACTTTCCGTCAAATCGCTTGTAAGGTAATTATAATCACACTTATAAGTAGGGCTATCAGTTAAACGACGCGGAATAGGGTGATGCACAATACGAACGCTTGTATCATGTGGAATTTTACTTACTGCAGCTTGATGATCTTGATAAAGTACCATAGCAAGAGGTCGTTTAAAATTATAAATCTTCGCTAGATTACTTGCACGACTTACAATATACTGACTATAACCTGTTTTTAGATGTGCATCTGCATAAGGGCTATCTGCAGCAATTTCACGCTCAGTTATGATTTTAACTTGCGGAAAGTTCTCTAAAATTTTGATACACTGCATATCTTCAACAAGAAAAAGAACTTTCATCTAATACCCTTAAAAAATGGCGGACAGGGTGGGATTCGAACCCACGGAACCTTGCGGTTCGCTCAGTTAGCAACCGAGTGCTTTCGGCCTCTCAGCCACCTGTCCGTATATAAGAATGGTAGGCAATGACAGAATCGAACTGCCGTAGCCGCTGTGTAAAAGCGGAGTTTTACCATTAAACTAATCGCCCAATTTCTTATTATCTTAATATACTTATATTATTCGTTTTTGTCAAGTGTTATTTTCAAAAAATTCTACTAACCAGGGAAAAAGTGGGCGATAATCTGTATTACGTCTGCGGTCAATTTCTTGCAAATAACGTTTTAAATTAGCAACACTTTCAAGATTAATTTCTGATGCAGATATTTGTTTAAAAATGCCTGTTAGATAATCTAACATAGAGGCATCAAACCAGTCAGTGTTTGGCATTAATCTTAAAATTTTGTCAAAGTCTTCATCAAAGAATCCACGACCAAATATATCACAACGCATATATGCAGGATCAGTTACTGACATAAAGCATAGGTAAACTCGTCTGATATTATTCCATTCAGCAACTTTTTCAAGTAGTTCTGGCATATACTTAATACTTAAACCGCATACTGCATGGTTGATTTGCAATCTTATCCATTTAAATTGCAGTAGCTTTTCAAAGTTTCGCTGCCATTGTGCCAAATCTAAACCAGTGCGAATATATTCTGCATGCGGACCCCAACAGTCTAAACTTGCAGTAATTTGCAACCCTTTAAGTTTACGTTTTGAAATTAATTGTTTAAATCGCTCAATATAATAATCCATGCGTTTATCATCGACCATTAAATTAGTAATAATTACAAATTCACATTCGGGATTAGGATACTCTTCGAAATGATCAAGACAATTTATAAATTCAGGTTGAAAAAATGGTTCACCGCCTAAAATATGAAACTTGCGCAATTCATGACTATTCTCTCGCATCCATTCCCAGAATAGCACAACCATACGATCATAATTTTTATTGTTTTCCCATTCATGGTCCCAATTTAGCGAATTAGTATTATCAAATGCGCCATATTTTTTATATTCGCTTTCCCACTTTGTACTAAAATGTGGTCCACAGTAAAGACAACTTAAATTGCAAGTATTGTTAAAATAAACTTCTAATATACGAGGTATTACATGTGTAGCCGTTGGATTTGTTTCTAACTCGCTTGGTGTTATATTCTTAAAATTTAAATGATGTTGGCGGTCACTTGTACCGCCCGCATCTTCTATTTTAAAACAATAATCACATCCGCCTACTGGACGTTCTCCACGTAGCATTTTAGTGCGATCTTCAATCTTTTTTGGAAGATTGTGAAAATCTTTAAAATTTTCTAAGGTAAGCGGTAGCTGATCAACTCGATGACAACTGCTTGTCATCGAACGACTTAGCATAATAGTACTCCATGACCACTTAAGCAAACATGCAGTCGAGGTCTTAATTGGAAATTCTGTCAATGCATCAATTACCTAAAACTTCGGTAGCCTTTTTGTAAAGTGCTTCACGTTCTTCGAGACCAATTGTGCCGCCATTAATAATCTTAGTAGCCTTTACACAATCGCCAGCATCAGCAGCTTCATTGCAACCATTTTCTTGAAAGAACCAAGCAGCCGAACGAGCAGCACCTTCTGGTGTTGATAGATAATCACTGTCATTTACTAGGTCTTTGCCTAATGCTTCGCCGCAACGAGTATAGTTGCTTTTGCCAGTTAATTGAATTAAACCACGACCACGGAAACGATAACCATCGCCACTTGCTTCATCACCATTGCCCATGCGTGATGCATAAACACGATTAGCAATCTTCTCTGGTTGCTTTGCAAAGTCGTTTGGATCAACATCGTGAAAGTACTTTGGAAATACTTTTACGAGTGTTTCTGCCTTGTAGTTAAGGTTTTCACTTACGGCACTAAACATGCCACTTTCGTGACCACACTGTGCTAGGAACATTGCCTCACGAGCAGTGGTATTGATTTCAAATTCATGCATTGCTTCATTAAGCGCATCCACAAATTTGTCTAAATTTTCTTCTTTTGCGCCGTGAAAGATTTCTTTGAGTTGGTCAATGCTTGCCATTTTAAATTTTCCTTTTGGGTTATACTACTATTTACCATTACCAATATGACACCTAAATAACTATATGTGTGTAGTAATCGCCAAATATTTTAGTGGAACTGGTTGGGTTGGGGTTAAAAATCGTGACCGCAATTATGTACCTGACCTTTCATTCCGTAAAAAACAAAATAAAAATACAGAAACTCTTTATTTTTGGGACGATATCACTCAGTATTGTGAAGGCATGAATGATAGTGGCATATGTGTTTTATCTGCATCACTTATGGTGTTAGATGATGAAAAAGAAATCACTGTTCGCACTAAGACACCAAGTAAAGATGGTGTTAAAATTAAGAAAGCACTTAAACTTACTGATATTAAAGCAGTATGCATGAGTCTTATTAAACAAAAATTGCCTGGTTGCACACTTATTTTTAATCGCGAAGATTGTTATCTACTAGAAGGTGCATGGGCACCAGGCGGCTATGAAGACAAAGATTACAAATACAAGATTGAAAAGATTGAACGTGACCAAACTGTTGCCAGAACCAATCATGGTGTATGGTTAAAGTGGGCAGGTTATCAATATGGCGCAGATGATGCTGAAAGCATGAGTGCTATTTCAAGTCGCAGTCGTTTGTTAATTGCGCAACATGTTGCAGATAATGCCGAAACGCCAGCACAACTCATAGACTGGTTGACTAAAAAGTATGTTGATAACTGGCAGCTAAACGCTATGCGATTAGCAGATGAAAAGAAAATGATGCGCACAACTGCACAACTTATGCTAGTGCCAAAAGACCTAACAATGTTTGTGCGTCCTATTCAAAGCAATATTAAGTTTAACTTCTGGAAACTTAATGGTGCAAAGGATAACAAGATGTGGGTTGAATTGCTAACTAATCGTGTGCTGCACACTGGTGAAGATGATCCAAGTATTCCAAGCAATCTATCACACATCGAAGATTAAACTGGATGATGGGCTAAACCCCAATCATGGTTTTTCCAATACACGCCAAACAACACAGCATCTTCGCTGTTATAAAACATCCACTGACTAGTCCAACCATGCTGTTCATTAGCATAAGGCCATTGATTACACGTAAACTTAATACTATTTTCCTCACACCATTTATACATCTTGTCAATCCAAAATGACTTAGCATAAGCGGCATGAGCAGCGGGCAGTGTAATATCAATTTTATAAGTTTCAGTCATTGCAAAAATTCTATAAACTTTCTTTCTACATACCAATCGCGATACAACTCTAACGCATCTTCTAATTGTATAGGTAATCGTAAATGATTGCAAATTTTTTCATATTCAGCAATAAATGTTTTTTCACCTAAAATAAAATTGTCAAAGTTAATTACAAATGGATTATTTTCTTTAATAAACTTTTCATCTAATTCGTTTTCTCCATCACCTAATACAGGAAAATTATTATTATTCAATTTAAATTTATCTATTACATGTTCTAAATTTGAACTAAGATGAATGTGTAGAAAATTTACTTTTTTCATTTTATTTTGAATTTTAAAGATTGGCTGTTGAACAAAGTAGTTATAATATTCAATAGGATGAAAAGAAACTATCCACGATTTGTAATCTGAATCTTTGTAAAAATTTCTAATATGATGATTTTTAAGAACAGTTACTGGTCGTGTATCATGGTGGTTTTTCCAATTTCCATATTTTTTTTGCAAATTACGAAATGTGAATATTTCTTTGCGACTTGCATTTTCATTATCTTTCAACATATATGGACAATAGGTTGAACCATGCAGTGATAAAATGCTGGAAATAAAATGACCACCATATCCTGGTTTGTATACTATAACAGTTAATTCTTTATCTTGCATCTTAATACCTATGATTGGTGTCCGCAGTCAGATTCGAACTGACAACACAGAGATTTTAAGTCTCTTGACTCTACCTGTTGGTCTATGCGGACATTGTTGGTGGGCCGGATAGGACTCGAACCTATGATCAGACCGTTATGAGCGGTCGGCTTTAGCCGCTAAGCTACCAGCCCCTTTGTTAAACTGTGCCATACCATTCGCTATGACGTTTCTTATAATCCCAATATGGTTTTAGTATCTCATACCATTCAGGAAATGTCAAGGAAAAATTTTGATTTCTAATTTTATCCAGTTGTTCTGTTTCTAAACAAAACTTTGGCCAGTAGAATTCACAACCAGGCACAAGACTATTCATAAAATTTATAATAGGATTAAGATACGGTTTAGATTTAAATTTATCAATCACTGCTTGCTTTACCATTTTTGGCAAGTGACGTATATCATAGTGATCTGGATCATATACAAAATTTGTAAATCCAGCATGTATATTTAATTCTCTTTCGATTCCCTCTACTGTCTTATCAACATCCCATAAATTAAGTACGCCAATAGTTACTGATACATAAACTTTCATATTTTCTGTAACATTTACATAACTGATAAATCGCTTAGCATTTTCTATAACAGTATTAAAATCACTCTTGTGGCGTACATAATTAAATTGTTCTGGAATATAAGAATCTATGCTAAGCCCAATATTAACTGACTTGAATTGTTGCAAGATATCCATATATTCTGGTTTCCAATGAGTGCCATTGGTATGCAGTTGTAGTGATATATTTTTGCTGTATCCTGTGGTTACTGCTTCATTTAAACTTTTCCATAAACCTGGCACCATCCATGGTTCGCCACCATAAATGTCTACGAATTGTAATTTTTTGTACCAATCACTAATTACTGGCCAAAAGTTAGGATTGCCTATGTTGAAACTATCTTTGATTGTTTCAAANTTTTTGATATAATCTTTAAACGAAACTTTTTTATCCGTGAACAATGCATAGGCATCATGATACCAGCTAGTGCTAGTAGCTGGATTGCAATAACGGCAAGCACTATTACACGCATTACCTGGTTTAACCACAAGAACAAGTGGTTGATTTGGATCAGGTTCAAGATCGCCAAAGGCTTCATTAAAAAGTTGACGTGGTGATAAATTTCCAGTATCTTCTCGTTCCCAACAATCACTGCATGTAGGATTACGGATGCCGTTATCTAAATCACGTGCAAGATTACTGCGGTCTTCGGCTTTCCAAAATTTATCAATACTGTGGTTATCAATTGTATTGCCATCTCTTTCAACACGCAAACTTTGTTTGCTAATATTACATACACAGATATCACCATTATTTTGAATAGCAAGCCCAATATGCGGCATTACACAAAAAGTACTAGATTTATTCATTAATTACCTCAAATAAATTATTACCAAATTTTTCTACATTGCCAAATAGATAATCATATTTCAAGCTATCGGCACAAACAATATTTCTATCAACTATATATCGCAAATCTTCACGACCACACAATAAACGATCTTGACATAGTTTAACATTATCTTGCATAATGTCTACACCATAAATTGTAGAAAGTGCTGTCTCAAACGGTATATTGTTTTCAAGTTTACGAATAAGAACTTCACTTAAGAATTGCCCATCACCACATGCAGGATCACAGAATGTTTTAGTTGGATCACTGAATAATTCTTGTGGCAATGTATCTAATATTTGTTGTACCAATGGAGTTGGAGTAAAGACTTCGCCTGTTGCTTTTACTCGCAATCTGTCGCGCTCTACTCCACTCATATATGTTCTTTCTCTAACATGCTTTATAACATGCTGAATCATCATATTATCTGTCATATAATGGTACAATAACCTTCTTAATTTCTAGAACTTCATCATCTGTTAAATCTAACATTTTGTACAAATATTCATCAGAATATTTCTTATCAAAGTTTACGAGAGGCACTAACGCAAATTCTTTGTTTTTTGTATTCTGTGAGAATTTAAGCAATGCTAAACCAAAACGAGCCACATAAGATTCTAGGTAATCATATACAAACTCAACATTCTTTTCATTTTCAATAGAAACACCAAAATCTGTATCTTTACCAGCACCATAATCTTCACGATTGTTCCTTAGTGGAATAAACGTATAAAAATCATCATCGGTTGGACGAGTGCCACGAATTTTACCTAGCAAAGCCTTGAGCGTTCCTACTTCTTTCGAAATGACATCTTCTAAAGAACCATGCTTTTCAACATATTTTTCATATTTTGTGCGAATTTTTGCATAAACAACAGGTTCAATTTGTGTCATTGAAATATCTTCAAGCGGCACATCTTTATAAACATTACCATTTTTATAGGTAATACTTTCTATATTTTTTGTCTTGCTTGGTGTTTTTTCAAGAACAGTGATTGACAAATCATTCTGAATGCCAGCATTTTCAAAAACTTCTGGATTTTCAATAAACACTGAGCATACATTATTCTGTATGTTATCAATCATGATTTTTACAGCATCTTTTTGACGGTCTTTTTTATTAAAATAAGTGGTAGCAGGTTGAATAAATGCCAACACTCCGCCATCTTTTAATAAATCATATGATTTATTAAAAAATTGTTGATGCAATGCCGCCCGCCCATTATATGGTGGATTTCCTAAAATAACATCAAATTTATTCATACCATAATCTTCCATAAAATTTTTGTTTGTAATGTTTGCTAGCGGTATACCAAGATTCAAATTCTTGTTTACTGCATGAAAAAAAGAAACCATAGATAAATCAATGTCATTATAATAAATGTTTTTTGGATCAATATCAATATCTAATAATTTAGCTTCTTGGATAAACCAAATTAATAATCCGCCACGGCCACCGCATGGGTCAAATATTGAGATACTCTTCCCCTTTTCAATTTTTGACAAAACATTTTTAGCAATGCGTTTCATCACACTGTTAGGTTCTGGTACAAATCCATCATTGGTGCGATAAATTTCATCTGTAAATTCTTCAAGGACAAATTCAATATTGTCACGGTAATCATTGAATTTTTGAATCCAACGGTTTGTAAACCGCACGTCAATTTGACCTTCTTGCATAACTTCTGGAAAATATTCAACGCCGTTTCCAATAATATTAAGAACTTCCTTATTATCCGTTTCTATGGCATCATTGACCAATGCAACACACTGAGCAACAGTTTGTGTATTATAGATAAATGCCAAATAACGACATTTTGCAATGAATAACAACTTCATGTTATTCCAATTTTGATCGGCATTCTTACTCTTATCAAACGGCAATCCTAGCTGTTCAAAAACTTGGTTGCCCTTATCTTTTGCGTCACCATTACCATTTTTTGTAATGTTGATACGCTTGCTTTCAGTAGAAACTTTATTATTAAAGAATAAATCAAATCCTTCATAAGCCGATGTAAACTTATTGCATTGGTTAATACCGTAGTTTCCACGAGCATTGAGTTCTTCAAGAATTGATGAAAATTCAGGAATATCTAGACGAACCCACTTGCCGTTTCTAGCAGTAAAGAAATTATAATTAGCTAGAATTGATTGAATGATTTCTCTAGCACTAAAATCTTCATTACGCTCTAGTGAAATCTTTTCTTCAATAGTAACCATGATATTCATTGATGCTTCTAGGTCACCAATAAACACACCACAATTAGTTTTGCCTTTATACTTACGACCAATGCGACCAGTTGCTTGTTCAAAGAACTTTACACTATCGCCTAATCTACGCAAGAATACAAAGCTGCCTAATTCAGGAATATTTGCGCCTGTGCAATCCTTATTACAGGTCAATGTTAATGTACGACCTGCTGCATGGGCAATATCATCTTTGCGATCACCCAAGTCATCACTATATGCCTCAAAGACATCGCCTTCAAAGATGCCATGTGTGACCAATAAATTTCTTAGGGCTTTGATATAAACTTGTGCACTTACATTATCTTTGCCGATTGGCAAGGCAACCATAATATGCTGCTTTGCTTTTTCACACAAATCTTTGGCATTATAGATGCTTAATGGATCGCCATTTTCATCAAATTCTGATGAACCAAACATGCGCTTGAACAGCCAAAGAATTGACTTTTCATAAAGAAACTTTCCAGTCAATAAATCATACGTGAAAAATTTATTCCATGTAAGTCCATTGGCATCATCAGTCCAATTTGGGTCTGTTTTAAGTTTTTCAATGATTTCTTTAACGTCAATTCCATAAAAGTTAAAGTCAGGATATTCCCTAAAATCGCTGTTTGGATTTGTGCGCTTATCACGGTAAACATCGTTTCGTGTAAACAACGCACGTTCAGTGACATCAAAATATTCAGCCGCAGCATTGCCATAGATAAAATCATATGGTGTGCCAGTTACGAACAACTTGAAACATTTTTTGCCAAATGTATCGTTGAGTTTTTGCCACATCTTATTGTCAGCATTGCCCAACATCTGATGTGCTTCGCCAATACTCAATGTGCCAATACGCTTTTCTAAACCAGCATAGCGTGAATTGATAAGATCAGATTTTTGTGCTAGATCATGATAGCTACCAAATAGCACAGGCACAATATTTTCGGCGTGTGTCTTTGGAATATTATCGACGCAATCGACGAGTTTTGCACGAGTATTAATCATGTGCATAGCAGCAGGACTGCAATCTTTCTTATAGCTATCATACCATTGCTTGGTAATATAAACAGCAATTCTGCTATAATCAATATATCCATAACCAGCAACATTCATGCCTGAAACTGTTGCAAGTTCGTTCATAAGTTCGCTAATAGTGCTAGGGATAGTTGCTACAGCAACATTAAGTTTCTTTTTGCCGTGCTTCTTAACATCATGCAGGTGGATCAATAGCGCAAGTGTAGAAGTTTCCTTGCCTGCACCAGTCGCAGCAGCAAGCAAAAACTTATCAATATTTTCACTTGTTTTGATAAAGCTTTCGACAAGATACTGACGTGCAGTATAATTTTTTAGGGGAACTTTTGTAGAACCGCTCAAGATAGCTTGATGAGCCAAATCCCATTCATAAGATAGATTTGCTCTCCAATTTGGATTATCAAGCAATTCTTTCGGAATTGGATGAACTTCTAAACTCTGTTGTCCACGAAAGTTTAGTTTGCGAACACGTTTTAATGGCATCAATGAACGAATTGCGTTGTCATAACCTTTGCGAACTTGTTCATCAGTTAATGTAGGATCATATTGTGGATCACGACGAATTGCATCCGCAGTCATATCCCATACGCCAAGAATATCATCTTCGCGAACAAGACCACGGGCTTTACCCGTGGTCTGGCTAGCTGCATAATCTAGTGCTTCTTCAAGCGTAGCACAACGATGATCGCCATCCTTGACATAAAGGTTTCCTTCCGTATCAGATACAATTATTGCATACTTCCACAGACGATTATTGGCGTTTATCGCAAACAAGCTAGTAGACATATTACTTTGCTTTCTTTTGTGATTGCTTGAACATTTTATACAAACCAAGTTCACGACCGAACGCTTCGATCTCCCATGGTGCATCCCAATAGTTCATATCTTCTGGATAATATTTTCCGTCAAAGCGATACATACGCTTGCGGTCGTTGAACCCAAAATCGTCACACGCATGTTGCTTGACATGGACCATCTCATGGGCGAGCGATATTAATACAGTGCGCTCGCCCAAGTCAGCATCAACCGTGATAGTAAATTCGTCACCATCATCGTTCACACAATCGGCTTGGTTACCTTGACCTTTAAGGTAACCCTTTTCAAAGTCAAGATATACGTCAATATCATCATGGTCTGCCATGAGATAATCGGCATAAAATGCCATAGCAGCCCGTACCGTTTTGGTAGAGACTTTGGATAGCTTGCCAGAAATCGTAAGATACATGTGAACCTCTCCATTGCTTATACTCTTAATATAGCACGGATTTAGGGCTTGTCAAGCCTTTTGATTCAGTCGACGCTCTTCTGCCATGTCTTCCAGTGCCATCTTCAGCACCATCTCAGCAGTCTCTTCCTGCATGCCTATGTCGACGTACCGAGCGATCAGATCGCTGAGATCGGCATAGAAATCTTCAGCGTAGGGAGTTTCAGTGAAGTCCATGCTAGTCTCCTCATTTCCTATATTGCTATAATAGCACCATTTTGGATTCTGCCAACCGAAATTTTGTAACGATCTAGTTAACAATCCTCACAAGATCATATTCAACCACGACAGCGTTAGTCCAGAGATCATGTTCCTTCTTGCGCCATGCCATCTTAGGATCGGTGAAATCGTATCCGTTACGGTTCTTGGAATGAGAACGGATCTCAAGCTCTGCTTTTTCACGATTCCTGAAAATGGCGCCAGCATCTTCATCCTTGCCAAAGGTTTCAGAGACTCGTTGTCCAACATACCAACGGTTTCCAGAACGGATCCTATAAAGCTTCATAGCTAACCTCTCGTAATACAATAATAGTGTTCATCGATTATCTCCTATGTAGATATTTAATATCTATAATATGACAATTAAATTAAAATGTCAAATTATTTGTAACTTGTGGTACTAGTGTCATTCTGCATTGATGCTGAGCCAAGCCTGGCGTTCTACTGCTGCCTTGCGGATCTTCTCGTAGTCTGATCCCTTGAAAGCAGTGATGTCGAGGTTGATATACCCTTCTTGCCACAGCTCCGGCTTGATGCTCTCAAGCCCTTCCGTGTCCCACATGACCGCCAGACGGTCAATGCAGCTATGGCTTGCCAGAAATCGTGAGATACATGCGTACACCTCTCCATTGCTTATACTCTTAATATAGCACGGATTTAGGGCTTGTCAAGCATTATTATCTCGTCAAACCCCTCAGAAAGTTGTGGAATTTCAAGGTGTTGTATCATACTATCTATTACATCCTTTGGAATTTTCTTACCCCAACGACTATCAAGTCGCCGTTGCAATTCGGACTCATCTGGCGTAGGAAAAAATACCCCAATCTTGATCCATTCCTTGGGTAGCCGTGCTAGCCGCAACTTGCGATGCTTGGCTACCGTGTTGGTTTGATCCCAGACAAGGGTCTTATCTAAATTGATAGCAGTCTGCACTTGAGAGTCACAGAACTTTTGTGCATAGCCAATAGCCTGACTGAAAATCTGGTCATAGGTCTTGCCAGCCTTAGCAGCGACAGTTTCAATATACGCATCGCTAGACGCAATGATTACATCTTCAAACCCTTGCTTAGTAATCCACGTAGACTTACCAGAACCTGGCACACCAATTAACATATAACACTTTGTCATTTTACACCTATCATTTCAACTTCACTGTCAGTTTCAATCCAAAGTTTAGCACCACATTTTCGTGGTTTGTGCGGACTATACACCATGCGAGATGGACCCTTGATATCTACTTCCATACAGTATGTTACCACACCATCCTGTTCAACTCGAACTACAGGCTCGCTCTTATTATATTTAGAGTTAGCCTGTATAATGTTTCGGTTGATATGGATAATAGTAGTCATATCAGAAATTACCTTCGGCAACCTGTAACACACGAACGCCGCATGCACGAATTGCATCAACAACCTGCTGACGGTCATCAAACCATAACCAGGGCTCACCATAATCGCTACGGATTTGTTCAAGCAACTCTACCTTGACGATGCTATCCTTGCGATAGTCTTTTTCACGCCGCATATACAGCGCATCGTAATAGATATCATTATCTGCTAACCACTTCTCAGTTACCGCACGAGTTTCCCCACCACGCCCACTACAAAGAATAATGCGTGTGTTATGATTTCTGTTATCGCATAGATTGAGTAACCACGCAATATCTGTATGAACAGTATCGTTAGCCATACCAGCGTTCCAAGCCGCCCAGTTCTTTGGCTTGCTTGCAACCCAATGCTTACGATGTTCAGTGTTGGCAAGGGTGCCATCAATGTCGAAAACGATAATCTTGTTCACTTTAACCATTCCTTGTGATAGTTAATAAGGGTCTTGATTTGGGCTTGGATAAGTTCACCATTAGATAAGAGACCTGCTATATAGGAGTCATAAATCATGTTCTTTTTGTCACAATAAAGTGATACTAAAAAGCGTAATTTTTCCATGTCATACATCGTTAGCGTTCTCCTTATAACCCAATATAACACATATTTTAGGCTTGTCAAGGGTTATTTTTCACTTGACAACCCCTACAAATATGCTATATTAGGTTATAGCAATGGAGAAAACGATGCGTATTACATATGATGATTTCTTTCTGCTTCTTGGGTTTTCTTTCCTAGCCTATTTTGTGGGCAGCGGCAAAATCTGGGACACTATTATCTACCTCGGACATCTTTAATAGGAGAATACTATGAGTAACCAACGTGCAGGCAAAACCCACAGTGCAGCCCTAGTTGATAGTGACAAGGTTTCCCTTACGTCGCTTATCAAGTTCTTAAAAGAAGCTAAGAACGATTTGGAAAAGTGTGGCGATCAAGATGCTGCTATTCGTTTTGAAATTTTGGCAGACTATCTTGTAGAGGACTATCGTGGTGGTGGCTTCAAATATTCTAGCAAGATGATCGGATTGTAATAACTACCATATGACCGATTGCAAACCGTTACGCCGTTGCCTATGCTGCGGCAATCATAGCCTTAAACTTACGTTAGACTTGGGTTCCCAACCGCTTGCCAATAGTTTCAAGGCAACGGTTGCGGAGCCAGAAAACACTTATCCACTTGCGGTTAATTATTGCGGTGACTGTTCGCATCTACAATTGACTCACGCCGTTGATGCAAATATTATCTTTAAAAATTATCTTTATGTGAGTGGCACTAGTCTCACTATGCAGAATTATTTTGCATGGTTTGCAGATTTTGTCATGGAATATTTTCCAGATGTTAAGCCTCGCAGAGTGCTAGAAATTGGCTGCAATGACGGCACACAGTTAAACTATTTCAAGAAGCATGGATTAGAAACTATCGGTATTGATCCTGCTGAAAATATCTATCCAATCTCTTCCAAGAACCATAAAATCATCTGTGACTTCTTGACACCAGAAGCCTTACTTAAAGTAGGCAAGACACCTGATATCATCTATGCACAGAATGTATTTGCGCATCAGGATGATCCAGAGACGTTCTTAAAACTGTGCCGCAATATTATGAATTCTAACACGCTACTATTCATTCAGAATAGTCAAAGCGATATGATACAGAATAATGAGTTTGATACAATCTATCATGAACATCGTAACTTCTTTAGTGTGAAAAGTTTATATACACTTGCTAATAGTGTTGGCTTAAACATGATTGATGTGTTCAAGGGAACCATTCATGGCGGTAGTAATATCTTTGTATTCTCAACAGATCAGCATAGCCCTGCTCGTATTGCAGCATATCTTGATTGGGAACGCATTCATGGTCTGCATGATTACTCAACATATCAGAGTTGGGCAGACGGTGCTAGACGCACAGTTAATGACCTTTCAATGGTCCTAGATGGGCAGCGCAAGGCTCACCAGCGGCTTATTGTAGGCTATGGAGCACCTGCCAAGGGCAACACACTGCTTAATTTTGGAAACATCAATATGGACTTTATTATTGATGATAATCCACTTAAGCAAGGCAAATTTACGCCTGGTATGAGCATACCTGTTGTAACAATTGATGAACTTAAAAAATATCCTGATCGTGAAATTTGTTTTGTGCCGCTCGCGTGGAATTTTTTTGACGAGATTGTTGGTCGTATTCGTAAAGTTCGTAATTTCAAAGGCGATGTGTTCGTCAAGTATTTTCCAGAGATTGTAATCTCCTAAATAATCATAGGAGATTTAACCATGAACAACGATATCAGATACACAATGCTAGTCCTAGAAGGGCTTGAAATTAACCATCGCATGGACAGCGAAGTGCTAGACATGATCCGTGGTCTTATGGTTGAAAATGAACAAATTGATGAAGGTATCCTTGATACTATCAAAGATAAGGCCGCCGCATTTGCCGACAAGGTAAAAGATAGCGCAAAAAACATTCTGCCATCTATTACACAAAAATTTGATAATTTACTAGCGCAGGTTCGTGCTAAACAAGGCGATGAAGCTGCTGATGCTATAGAAAACGAAATGAGCAAAAAAGGTGGCAGTAATTGGAAAAATAATAGTGTAAAGATTGCGGCAGCACTTGCTGTTGCAAGCACCCTAGCACAAGCTACTCCATCACAAGCACGTGATATGTATATGCGTATGTCACCATTTCAAGCACAACAAATGCAAATGCAAAATCAGGCAAATTGGTCACGACACCGTGCAATGCGTGGACAGGATTGGGAATACCAAAGAGAAATGCCACGTGGATATTATCAGCAAAATCGTGGTGGTGGTGGCAATGATGCAGCAACACTTGCTATTGGTGTTTTAATTGGTGCCGCTCTTGGTGCTGCTATAAATCAAGCACAACAATAACACAATAAATACCCTATGCTCATTAAAGATATCATTACTGAATCAAAACTATTACTTGAAGGTGGCAACATGTTTAGTGATGCTACTGATTTTGATCAAAAGTATGCTGCAAATATTCTTAAAGTAGTAAATGGTGCGCTAGCTAAAACTGGAATTAAGGTCATGCCTATTGGCAGTGGTGCTAATCCTACGCCTGGCGCAAAAAGCGGCGACTTTGATGTTATGGCAGATGAAGATGCAGTAAAATCTGTATTCAACACTCCAGACGGCAAAACTGCTCGCAAAGCACTAAATGACTACTTGCGTGGTCTTGGTTTTGATACTGCACAAAGCGGTATAAATGTTCATATTCTTGTTCCGCTTCCAGATGGAACAAAAGCACAAACAGATATCATGGTGACGCCACATGCTGAAACTATCTCTAAGTTTCATGTGCATAGTGTGCCACAAGGAAGCCCATATAAGGGCAAGAATAAGATTATCCTTATGAGCATACTTGCAAAACAAAAAAGTATGTTATGGAGTCCTTGGCAAGGTTTGTTTAAGCGAGACGAAAGTGGCAAGAAAGGCGAGTTCATCTCTAATGATATTGACACGGTTGCTAAAACGCTGTTAGGCGCAAAAGCTAGCGGTAAAAATTTAGGAAGCGTAGAAGGCATTCTCAGTGCATTGCCGCCTGATCAGGCACAGCAGTTACTTGCTACAGCAAAAGCAGATCAAGCTTGGGAAGAAAAAATTTAAAGAATTATTCTTGTTCTGTATAAATTAATTCTTCAATCTTGCGACCAAATTTTGGATAAAGTGTAATTCGAGTGTGTGGCAATCCACCATCATTGCGATCACCAGTGTAACGAGCAATTAAAACTGGTTCATAATCTCCATCAACTGGCGTACCGTTTGCCCACTCTTTTAATCCTACTAAATTCCACTCACTTCCATCAGGCAGTATTTGTAGCGGACCTTGAAGTATTGTAGTAACATTGTCTATGCCATTTTCATAATTATTATCGCTGTAATCAATACCATAAACAGCTTTCATTTTTAATAATGAGTTATCTACTGTGCGATAAACAGCAGTTGCGCCTTTAACAACTCCATTAGGAAACTTTTTACGCAGAGTATCAATAAAATCTTTAACTTCTGGAAAATCTAAAAATTTACTAATGCCGCTCCACTGCCCAAATTTCTTTGGTGTTGCTGGTGTGCCTGCTTTATGACTAATCCAAGCAACGGTTTTATTGTTTTCATCTAATATTTCAAAATCACTTTTTGGTGTGCCAGTTGTATTTTTTACAGTAGCAGCATTAACAAGTTGATGACCAACCCACAATTTTATATATGGTTTATCTTGTTTTGCAATTTCAAGTTGTGATTGCAAAGAACTCATAGCAGTTCGTTCTTGAGAAAGGCGTCTTTCACTTTCTTCGCCACCAAATTCAGCGGTTTTAATTATTTTAGTATTAGAAAAAGTCTCATCACTATCTTTTACTTTTATCTTGATAGAAGAAGATGTTAAATTTCTTAACCAAGCATCTACTTTTAATAATTCTGCAGGATCAAATACTATATCTTTAATGGAACCATCTTTTGTTATAACTTTAAATGGTTCTTCGTGTTGAATTTTATATAAGAAAAGTGGGATTCTATCTCTTCTAGAATCCCCCTCATAATTTTTGAGTGCGCTGTATGATAACGCAGCCATTTCATCTAACTTTCTATCAATAAACTCTCTTGCTCTCATAGTATAATATTTATATTAATCAAAGCAAGAGAAATTTTCAAGCGTCTCGTGAAATATAGTGATGACGAATCTTCTGTGGCTTGAAATATTTTTCCACAGTAGAGAATACAAGTTCATTCTCAAATGGCTTGCATGAGAACACATCAATATAGAAATTGCCATCATTGTCACAGAAGTGGCCAGTAATGTTAGAAGTTTCAATCATCTGACATAAACTGTAACCAGCCTTGTCCGCAGCATGGGTTGCAAAACGTTCAATCCATGGTTCACCAAATGCTGTCATGTCAATAACAACAACTAGTTCCTTAATAAAGTTATAGATATTTTCCCGTGAACCGATAAGTTCCTTATCGCCAGCGGTGCAGTCTAGTAGTAGGTGATAACCCCAAGTTTTGCTCATGCCAGTCTCCTTAATTGATAGCAGTTTAGAGAATTATTTATAATACATAAATCGTCTTATGTCAATTAAATTTTATATTAAATATTGAAGAATTAATTTTTTCATCTTTAAAATCGATAGTTTTTAATATATCATGTAAGTCGTTATGCAATGGATGCTTTGGTGAAAATATATTTAATTTTTCAAACTTTTGCTCATTCATTCCCCACACCAAAACTTTATAAAATGTTATATCTGAATTATTGCTTTTTGCAAATTTAATAAATTCGGGAATATCTGTATAATTTAAACTACTTACTACAAAACTACTGTTTAATATAATTCTATTATTAACTTGTCGTATTTTTTTTATGGTTTGTATACCTTTAAGAAAATCAATCCAGTTGCCGCCTTTTCTTACAACTGAATAAATTTCTGCTGTTGCCGCATCTGTGCTTACTTCTATTAATCTTATTTTATTTGCAATACTAAGCAGATAATCTTCATGTCTTGATATAAGAGTAGCATTTGTGTGTATATCAAAATTTATATTAGGATATTTGTTAAAATCAAAATTTAAAAACCAAGGCAACATAGTATGACTTGCAAATAATTCACCATTACCAACAATTCTTACATAAATTGTTTCTTTGGCATCTTCAAAAACATAACTTTCTAATCTTTTTAAAATTTCTCTGGTTTTTTGAGTTTCTGTATTATTCTTATGAATAATAATATCGTCTCTGCACGACGGGCATTGCAAATTACAACTTCTATCTATTTGTAGAAGTATTTCTCGCAAATTTAAAGACGTTAAATCATTGGTTGACTCTTTAAACAATTTTTTAATTACTGTGCCTGAAAGAATATTATCTTGTATAAATGGGCAAACAACAGCATCACACAAACGGTATGAACCATCAAGGATACTATCTTTCATTATGTTATTATTAAGTAAAGATACAAACTCTTCTTTGGTTTCTATTTCTAAGATATTGCCTATTGGTTTTTTAACATAACCATCACATGAACATGCATACAATAAACCAGAAGTATCAACTGTTAGATTTGTCCACGGTGCAGCACAAAAACCAGTTACTGTTCCAGTTTTATTAGTTCTTAATAATTTTTTAATTTCATGCATCAAATTATTTATATTACGGAAAACCGTTCATTGATAATGTTAATCAACTGCTCAGCAACATATATTTGTGCTTTTTCGGATGTATGATACCTAGCATCGCCGCCTTCTAAATTGTAAGGACCGTCAATGTTAGCAATGTATTTTTTATCTAACCATGAAATATCTTCAACAAACTCTTCTGTAATGAGTTTATTTGGAAAAAATAAAAAATTAATATTGTTATCTTGTAATTTTCTTAAAGAATTACTAATGCACCAACAATCTGTTTGTCTTTTAAAATTTGGATCATACAAATTTAAAGTATAATCAACCAATGATTTTACAATTTTACTATCAAGCGAATAAAATGAATTTAATCCTTCTTCTTGCCATATTAAATTATTAATACTTTCGCTTATTAAAACTGGATTTACCATAAAATTATTTTTTGTAGATAAATCAGGATGTTTACTATAGCTAATATTTGCTATTCCACGGTTCTTTTTGTATTTTCCAGAATTTTTAGATTTTGAAAAAATTTTCCATGATTTCAAATATATTTTAGAAATGCGATTTTCTGGTAAGGGTATTTCAATTCTATCTGGAGTAGTAGAACCAATAATTACAAAGTCAGCATTTCTTTTAATACTTTCTTCAATTTGTAAACAAATAGCACCATTGCTGCAACCACTACGACTTAAAGCTAGTAATTCTGCATTATAGTGTTTAGCAATAATTTCACTAAAATGTGTATCTGGATAGTTTAGTGTTGGTGTCATCCAACTATCGCCACATATTGCTAACTTTTTCATAAAAATTACTTATTAGGATATACACCTAATTTATGAAAACATTCGGTTAGTCTTTGTATCTGTGATAAACAATCCCATAGAGCATGGTGTTTATTATTCTGTGGAATAAAATGATCAGGAACTAATTTATAAATGGTGCGAGCGTCTAATACTTGCCAGAAATGCCAAGGTGATTTATTGTTAAATTGCCGGTTACAACTTTCAAGAATTGTAAAATCAAAACCAGCCCCATTTGCCCAATAACGATCAGCACCAGTAGCCCAAGTATTGATGCCACGCATGGCGTCTGCTAGTGGTAAACGATTGGTGTCTGCAAAAGCTTCTGCTTTTGCTTCATCAGGTTGTTTAGCCCACCATTGGACTGTATCTTCATTGATTTCACGCTTCTGTGATTCAACATCTACTCTGCAGTAGAAGAAGTCCAGTGTGGTAGGGTCTGCTACGGTGGCATACTTGCCCATACGATCAAAGGCAATGCCAGCAATGGTTAAAACTGTGGCGTCAGGTGTGTTGCCTAACGTCTCGATATCGATCATTACATCTCTGTGTTTCATATTACTAATATACACTAAAATAGATGTATGTCAAGATGTTTTTGTGTGGATAGAATAAATAATATTGTCAGTTAATGTTTGGAGTATTAACCTATGTCTACTCAAGAATGGCAATGCATTAGAAAGCATGTACCGAATTTTATGGTATGGCCAGAAGTTTGGATGGGTTGTCTTTTTGGTTCAATTACCGGCGTATTACTTCTAGAGACAATATTAAAGTATGTCGTTCAATAAATTGGAATTCGCATGGATTTCTTAAAATTAGTTGGTGAAGTTGGATTCCCTATTGCAGCCGCCTGTGCAGGCGGTTATTTTGTATTTTTAACCCTAAAATTTATTCTTGCTGGTGTAACTGGCTCTGTTAACGGTATCAAGGGTATCATCATGGCTCTTGACAATCGTGTTAAAACTATGAACCATGATGTTATACGTATTGATACTCTCATGAGTAATGCTCTTGGAGTTCGACCAGACCTTGACCGTATTGCTCGTGCAGACGGCAAGAATGACGCAAGGAGAGATTAAATGGTAGAGAATTTCATATTAGCAAGTTTGTTTATTCAACTAGCAATTATTACATACATCGGTAAAGATTATCTATACAATTAAAGGAAAAGAAAATGAAGAAGATTATTTTAGTAGCAACAATGTTAGCATTTAGTACAAGTGCTTTTGCAGCAACAAAACCAGTGGTCAAAGCACCAAAGGCAAAGGTTGTACATAGTGCGTGTGACCCTGTAAAGAATCCAACTGCTTGTAAGAGTGTGGTTCATAAAAAAGCACCAAAGAAGAAAAAGAAGTAATTAACCTTTTGTTAAATATTTGGTGGTAAACTAATGAAGTGGAAAATGCACAGTATCCTTATCGTGTTGAAGAACACCATCGTATAAACGGTAATCGATATTTTACTGTGTATTTCCACAACAAATTAATAGTAATACTGCGCAGTAAAAAAGCAGCAGACGAATATATAGAATTAAACAAGAAGTATAAAGAGAAATAATGGAAGTGGGCATAGCAGACGCAATCAACAAATATGGTTTTCCTATCATAGCAGCCACTGGAATTGGCTACATGATTTATTATGTTTGGACTTGGGCTACAACAGAAGTAAAACCTGTGCTAAGCGAAGCCAATACCGTGTTGATTGGTCTTATTGATCGTATTCGTATGTTAGATAATGATCTTATACGTCTTAATCAAAAGTTAAACATCGTGCTTATGCTACGTGGTAAAGAGATTGAAAGCCAACGCCATCTTGATGATGCCGTCGCAGATGTTGCTGCAAAGGCAAAAGAAGAAGAAGTGCAACGCACTCTTAAACGTTCTAGTAAGAAAATTCCCAGTGATGCTTAATACTTGATAGCATCTTCATATATTTCTGGAAATATTTCCAAACCATTTTTATTAAATCTTTTTTCATGCATTGCTATTGATTTAGTAAAATAATTATGAAAATACGCATCAAATGGCAATTCGTTGAATAGCTGCGAAAAAATATTATTATTATATTTTTTAATTATTTTTTCACGTAAAGTTGGTGTGGTATTTGCTAGACCCCAAGGACCGTTGGCTTTGTCCCAATCTAATTGCGTTTTTGAATTATAACTTTTCATTTTTTTGAGCAAAATAAAAATTTCATTAAAGTAAAAAGCATTTAGCGGATTTGCAGTATAGTGTATGCCAGGTTTAAAATTAACTCTCTTATCTGAAATTATTTTTAATATATTTTCTTCAACCTCTTGGTAGTTTAAATTGCTTCTAATGTAATTAAATCTTTCACCAATTCCATCTATACTAAAATATAGTTCTATACTTTTAAATTTTGAAGCTAATTCCCACCATTCTTCATCAGGATAAATTGATCCATTTGATTGGTATAAAACCTGAACATTTTCTGGATTTTTTACAAGTTTCAAAATTTTCTTGTGAAAATCAATATAAAATGGTTCTCCACCAATTAATTTTAGAGTTTTAAGATTGTCTAAATTCAATGATTTTATTTCATTAAAAAATGTTTCTTGTCTTATATTTGGAGTAAATGGTGTTTTATTTTCACTTCTTTCTATTTTTGCAATTGAACTGCTGTATATTGGAGAACATATTCCACACGCTGCATTACACGCATTACTATAATCTATATCAAGATATACCAATTCATCATTATTAAGATTTGCATTCATATCTTTATTTTGTAATCTAGGGCTACTGTTATTACTTGATTCTTTAACATAGCATAGCGAACAAGCATCAACCCAATCATCGATATTTTTCCAGTTTATATCATCAATTGAATTTACGCTGCCTTGGTATCGACAACATGGAGAAAAATGTAAAGACTTATCATCTTTTTTATCTGTAATAAAAAGACCGTTTGATAAAAAACTACAAAAACGGTTTTTCATTTTGTGTTGGTCCTGAAAACTCCATCCCAACCTTCACCAGGTGGATTAGCAGCCATTTCCGTGCAGCGTTCTATCCACATCTCATAGTAGCCATCCATTTGACCACCAAATGAACCCATCAATTGTTTACAAGCTGACGCAGCAGTCTTAAAGTGCTGTGAACGATAATCATCCATCATATTAAGATGAGAAACTTTTGCTGCTGCGTCCACAACAGTTAATACAGTATGAATATTCACGCCTTCTTTCTTGCCCTTAACGGCAATGCAATCTAGTGGTAGCGTGAAGTAATCATTTTTTACATATTCATTAGTCTTATCACCAATAACCATAGCAACATGGTATGGCTTGCTTTGACCTTCTAAACGACTAGCCAGATTAACACTATCACCGAGACAAGTATAATCAAAGCGTTGAGCGGACCCCATGTTGCCAACGACCACAGTACCAGTGTTAATGCCAAGACCCATGCCGAAAGGTGGGATGCCCTCCGCTTGAACTTCTCTGTTAAACGCATCTAAACTCTCCAACATTTGTAAGGCTGTTTTTACCGCATGTTTTGCATGATCGGCGTCATCAAGTGGTGCATTCCAGAAAGCCATCTGTGCATCACCTATATATTTGTCGAGTGTTCCTTCATTTTCAAGTATTTTAGCAGTCATCGCTGTCATATAGCGATTCATTATTTTGGTAAGACCTTGAACGTCACTACCGTAATGCTCAGAAATTGAAGTAAAGCCCCTAACATCGGTAAACATAATTGACAACTCACGTGACTCTCCGCCTAATGCTAATAGTTCTGGATTCTTTTGCAGTTTCTCAACCATTGCTGGTGATAGATAAGTTCCAAATTGTTTCTTTATTTGCTGCTTTTGTAAGAACTCAGAGACAAACTTAACTCCGTAGGCATGCAAAGCAACCAAGATGATTGTAGCAACAGGAGCGGTTGCGTCCCATAACTGTAGAGTGTGACTAAACTGATACTGAGAAAAAGCAATACTGCCGATGCCCAATACAACAACCGTGCCAAGTCCAACATATACCCACCTTGTTAAGAATAGTAGTAGTAATCCACCAACGACAATAGCAGCAAGTTCAGCACCTTCTGCATAATCTGGTCTAGAAATATTTACTTTATTAGCAAGTGTAGCAATTACCTTTGCTTGGATATCTTGTGGATATACGGCACCTATAGCAGTAGGTAGGGGGTTGGCAATGCCAGCAGCCGATGTGCCAACAATGACAACAGCACCATCAAAGTTGGGTGGCATATTCATAAGGCTTGCTTGCTTGTGTTGCTGACTTAAATCAATCCATACACGACCTAAAGGATCAGTGGTGAATATAGATTTACCCATGCCTATCTTATCAATACCAATTTCACTTAGTTTAACTTTAAAGTTCTTCTCATTTGTTAAGACACGAAGGGTTTCAATGCCAATGGTTGGATAAAGTTTACCGCCACTGCCAACAAGGAGTGGAATACGACGATTCACACCATCTATTTCAGGATATACATTGGTAGTTCCGACACCAATAGCGGCGTTTTCTAGTTCTGGAATGTTGGCGATTACTCCAGTATAATTGTAAATCCTATCAATAAAATTAGAGTTGACAATGGCGGCTCCGTTAGGACGAGGAGTATTTTTGTTTACCGTGCTTGGGATGTTAGAAAGAATTACGGGGTGTTGTTTTAATGTTTCTGCTAGAACTGCATCACCACCTTGACGATCCGCCTCTGGCATCAAAACTGTCCATACAACTAGACTTGCTCCACGAGCGTAGATATCTTTAATTATATCCGCATATATCTGTCTATTAAACGGCCATTGACCATACTTGTCAAGTGCTGCTTCATCAATATTAACTGTATAAATTGGATTGTCAGTTGGTGCTTTATTGGTGATTAACGTATCAAAGTATCGTAACTTAATACTTTCAACAAATACAGGTGATGAAATTTTAATAGCAACTAAAATTGCCAACGTGATAAGTGCGGTCCAAGGAGATAACAGAATTTTTTTCATGAATATATTTAGATTTAGGAAATCTTGAAAGAGATATATTCAACAATAGCAGTAGCAATATCTACGCGGCAATACTTTTCAAAACCTTCAAAACCAGGTGCGCTATTTGCTTCGCATACCTTATAACCACCATCGTCAAATAGCAGATCAATGCCAGCAATGTCTAGTCCAAGGCACTT
>TBL_comb48_EPIDRAFT_1000096_pt1 | contig 63428 bp, 47 predicted proteins | sample TroBogEpilimnion_37_FD_10681 | JGI IMG/M metagenome (IMG submission 10681) | reverse complement strand
CGCGGTAAGACGGAGGGGGCTAGCGTTGTTCGGAATTACTGGGCGTAAAGGGCGCGTAGGCGGATTAGTAAGTTGGGAGTGAAAGCCCGGGGCTTAACCTCGGAACTGCTTTCAAAACTGCTAGTCTTGAGTGAAGTAGGGGATGATGGAATTCCTAGTGTAGAGGTGAAATTCTTAGATATTAGGAGGAACACCGGTGGCGAAGGCGGTCATCTGGACTTCAACTGACGCTGAGGCGCGAAAGCGTGGGGAGCAAACAGGATTAGATACCCTGGTAGTCCACGCCGTAAACGATGAGTGCTAGATATCGGGAGTTTTTCTTTCGGTTTCGTAGTTAACACGTTAAGCACTCCGCCTGGGGAGTACGATCGCAAGATTAAAACTCAAAGGAATTGACGGGGGCTCGCACAAGTGGTGGAGCATGCGGTTTAATTCGATGCTACGCGAAAAACCTTACCAACCCTTGACATGGTGATCGTAGGTTACAGAAATGTAACCGTCAGTTCGGCTGGATCACACACAGGTGTTGCATGGCTGTCGTCAGCTCGTGTCGTGAGATGTTGGGTTAAGTCCCGCAACGAGCGCAACCCTCATCCTTATTTGCCAGCGGTTAGGCCGGGAACTATAAGGAAACTGCCGGTGATAAGCCGGAGGAAGGTGGGGATGATGTCAAGTCATCATGGCCCTTACGGGTTGGGCTACACGCGTGCTACAATGGTACTTACAGAGGGAAGCAAGACGGCGACGTGGAGCAAATCCCTAAAAAGTATCTCAGTTCGGATTGCTCTCTGCAACTCGAGAGCATGAAGTCGGAATCACTAGTAATCGCAGATCAGCATGCTGCGGTGAATACGTTCTCGGGCCTTGTACACACTGCCCGTCACGCCATGGGAGTTGGTTTTACCCGAAGCTGGTGAGCTAACGTAAGAGGCAGCCAACCACGGTAAAATTAGCGACTGGGGTGAAGTCGTAACAAGGTAGCCGTAGGGGAACCTGCGGCTGGATTACCTCCTTAAAGACATAAATAATTATCGTTACTATGATAACTTTTATAGTTATCGGTAATAGATAATTTTAGTCAGACATAAGCTGTCACTACCTTTAAGAATTTACTTTGTTTATATTTACTTTAAGAACTAGATATCTCTTAAAATCAGATAAGTTTCATTACCTCTTACAAACAAAATTACTGTTGGTTTTATTATGTATAAAGACGGTATACATGTTCTAGCACGTGCTGTCATAATTGATCAGGACAACATTTTGTTATGCCAAACTTTAGATTTACCGGTTAGTTTTTATTTTCTGCCTGGTGGCCATGTGGAACATGAAGAATCAGCTTCTAGTGCCTTAATCCGTGAGCTTTTGGAAGAAACAGGTGCGAGGAACGTTCAAATTAAAAGATTCCTGGGTGTTTTAGAGCATAGTTTTGAGCCAGGATTTAGCAGTATTTGTCATAACCATGAGTATAACCTGATTTTTGAAGTTGAATCAGAAAAGCTAAAAATCGACAGCGAAATTCCAAAAATGGAAGACCATATTCAAACCCTTTGGATGCCAGTTAAGGATATAATTAATATTGACTTTAGGCCAGAACCGCTTAAAAATCTTATATTAAAATGGCTTCAGCTTAACTATAATGATTCTTTCTATAGTAGTATGTTATAGAAAATTTCTGTAAAGGCGTAACCATTAAAATTTTTTAATCAGAATTCGAGTCAGATGAAAACTTCTCTTCCTGAAAATTCTTTAGTAATCAAAGACAGGCTCGATGCCATTGTTCAGGAAATTTTGGCGGCAGCGAAAGACCAAATTGCCATGATTATTCTTTTTGGTTCTTATGCTAAAGGGACGTAGGTGCGGGACTGGTATGTTGAAGGGCATATAACCTATAGCTATGAAAGCGATCTGGATATTCTGATAGTAACTAAAAGCCCGAAATATCGCGGTCCTAAAGGGGCTTCTTTTGAGTCGGATTTAACCAAACGCCTTGAACGCAAAGGCTTAAGGGGGAAGACATTCGGAGCGCCTTGGGTAACTTTTGTTGTTGAGCCGATAAAATACCTTAATCAGCAGCTTGAGAAGAACCAGTATTTTTTCTCGGATATAAAAAAAGAGGGAATACTGCTTTACGATAGCGGTGAATTTACTTTAGCTGAACCTAAAGATTTAAACTTGGAAGAGAGAAAGCAAATAGCTAAAGACGATTTTGATGTTTGGTTTGGAAGTGGTACGGAGTTTTTATTAGGTGTTGATTTTTATACTAAGCAGGCCCTGCTTACTAAAGCAGCCTTTCTGCTTCATCAGGCAACTGAAAGCTTCTACTCTGCAATTCTGCTGGTATTTACCGGTTATAAACCTAGACTCCATGATATTGAGAAATTAGGTAGCCTGGCTAGTAATTATAGCGACGAATTGCTCAAAATATTCCCGCGGGATACTAAAGAGCAGGAGGAAAAATTCGTTTTGCTTAAATCAGCTTACACCGAAGCTCGTTATAATAAAAATTATAAAATCACCGAAGAACAGCTAGTATACTTAATCAAACGAGTAGAGAAATTAAAATCAGTAACAGAAGAAATTTGCACGAGGCGAATAAATGAAATCAAATAAGCCTGCTATAGCTGCAGAAATGCAGGCCTATGTTTGCTTTTTTCTACAATTAATGTAATTATATATAGAAATTTCTATAGAAGCGCAGCCATAAAAACTTTCTAATTAAAATTCGAGTCAGATGAAAACTTCTCTTCCTGAAAATTCTTTAGTAATAAAAGAAAGGCTGGATGCTATTGTTCAGGAAATTCTGGCGGTAGCAAAAGATCAGGTAGCGATGATTATCCTTTTTGGTTCTTATGCGAAAGGGACTTGGGTACGGGATTGGTATGTCGAAGGGCATATAACCTATAGCTATGAAAGTGATCTGGATATTCTAGTGGTAACTAAAAGTCCGAAATATCGTGGCCCTAAAGGCGCTTCTTTTGAATCGGATTTAACCAAACGCCTTGAACGCAAAGGCTTAAGGGGGAAGACATTCGGAGCGCCTTGGGTAACCTTTGTGGTTGAGCCGATAAAATACCTTAATCAGCAGCTGGAGAAAAGCCAGTATTTTTTCTCGGATATTAAAAAAGAGGGAATACTGCTTTATGATAGCGGTGAATTTACTTTAGCTGAACCGAAAGATTTAAAACAGGAGGAGAGAAAGCAAATAGCTAAAGACGATTTTGAGCAATGGTTTTATAGGGGAACAGAGTTTTTTATAGAGTGTAAATATCCATTAGAAAGAGGTAATTATCCCTTATCAGCTTTTCTGCTTCATCAAGCAACTGGAAAGCTTCTACTCTGCAATTCTGCTGGTATTTACTGGCTTAAACCAAGGTTGCATGATATTGAAAAGCTTGGTAGCCTAGCTAGCAATTATAGTGATGAATTGCTTAAAATATTCCCGCGAGATACTAAAGAGCAGGAGGAGATATTTGTTTTGCTTAAATCAGCTTACACTGAAGCCCGTTACAATAAAAATTATAAAATCACTGAAGAGCAGCTGCTTTGCTTAATAAATAGGATTGAGAAATTAAAATCAGTAACAGAAGAGATCTGCACGAGGCGAATAAATGAAATCAAATAAACCTACTGTAACTGCAGAAATGCAGGCCTATGTTTGCTTTTTTTTGCAGTTAATGTAATTATATATAAAAACTCTTTAAAAATTATTGCTAATGAAATACTTGGATAAAATTGCTGAATTTATAGTAACTGCCTGTTATATAGGCAAAATAAAAATTGCTCCTGGAACTTTTGGCTCTCTTATTGCCTTTCCGATATGCTATATAATAATGGATTTTAGCTTAAAGCACCAAGTTGTTTTTTACATATCAGGGTATAACCCGAATGAGCAGCAATTTTTAAGTGTTTTTTTAATAGAGATACTTGCTACTATTATTCTATTTTTTGCCGGTACTTATTTTACAAAAATATATATTAAAGATACAAAGGAACAAGACCCTAAAGAAGTTGTTATTGATGAGGTAGTTGGACAAATGCTGGCCATAATATTAACCTCTTTTTCCGTAATCTTTGTGTATAGTTCTTCTATGCCACAAAAAATTGATGCAGCTTATATTGATTTTATTTTTCTGTTTTTGATGCCGTTTGTTTTATTTAGAGCATTTGATATTCTTAAGCCCTGGCCGATAAATTGGCTTGACTCTAATATTAAGGGAGCGCTTGGAGTAATGATCGATGACGTAGCAGCAGCCTTATTTGCTGTCGTGTGTCAATATGTTATAGTTTTCTTTATCATAAACTTTTTTCCTCCGGTTGTTTAACGTTTTGAGTGTAAAATACCTTTAAATAGCTTTAAAACCAAGCATATAACGCTTATTGTAAACCAATAATTGTATAAATCAACTCTTGTAAATTGTTATAAATTTACTTATGGTTGTAATTTATAACAAAAAATAAATATTCTATGAAAGAACATAAAGCTAAAGAGTTTTTTGGGTCAGCTTCTAAAGATTATGAAGGGTTAATTCGTAAAACTAGCGGTGATTTACGTCTAGTGAAAGCGCCGGCTATGGATATCATAAAGCTTGCAAAAGCCATTAAAGATAATAATGAAAAGGTTAGAGTGCTAGATTTGTCTTTTAATGAAATAGGAGACAAAGGAATACTAGAGGTGGCTTTTGCATTAAAGGGCAACAAAACTATTCAATCTTTGAGCTTTGCCGCTACTAAAATAGGTGATTCAGGTGATGGTGGATTTGCAGTTATCGGCTCTTTATCAGATATACTTAAAAAATCTCCTCTTGAAAGCTTAGATTTATCTTTAAATATATTAGGTGCTAAAAGCTTGTTTTTCTTATATCAATGTTTACAAGGAAAATCCACTATAACTCAGCTGAATTTATCGGCTGTTAAGGTTGATTACGAAGGGTTAGCCAATATAACTGTGTTGGCGGCAACCCTGCCAAATATTAAAAAATTGAGTTTATCTGATAGTAGTATTACTGAAGGGAGGTGGACGGGTTTAAATGGGCTAATTGAAACTAGTAAAACCATTACCAGTTTAGATTTATCTTATAATCCTATAAATATTGAATCTTTAAAAGATATATCGATTAAATTAAAATCTAATACTACCCTTTCTAATTTGAAATTATCTTTTACTAGTGAAAAACTAGGCAAATATAAACAAATTCTTGAAGATTTTAATGTGCCCAAAAAACCTGGAAAATACATACAAGAGCTTATAAATAGTTCAGATATTGAAATAGTTCAGAAAACCGATATTTTCTATTTAATATTATCTTATGTGGCGGAAGTAACTACAATTAATTTTGTCCATTACATAAAATCCCAGAATGTTCCAGGTTTAATAGAAGGGGACGCCATTTTGGAATTTGATCTTCCTACTACCAGTACTATAGAACTGGTAGGGGAAGATGCCGAAGTAGACAGTTAAGGGGTAATTTCATTTTCTGTGTAGACTGTGGAACGGTAAAAATACTAATAGAAGAGGATTCGGCCCTAGAAAGGTCTAAATGTTTCGTTAAACACACACACAATTTTTTTTCCGGCCCGAAGAGTAAGTTTTGGAAATACCTGTTCTATGATAATAAAATTATTGTTCTTTGGGTCTAATTTGAAATTGACCATAGATTCTCTTAAATCTTCATCTACCGCAAAAATGGCGGGGATTTCCATATTCTTGTCCCTGAATTGTATGTAAGTAAACTGGCCATCATCGAAAATCTTAATTGGGGCAATTTCTTCATTACCGCTAATCGAGTAATAAAAATTAAATTTTTCCGGGTGGCTGAGATCAGGTTCAGCGATGCCAGTGGCGGCACTGCTAGAAAAAGTCCTAACATGATCTTCTTCTTCCTCATCTGGATATAAAAACTTAACATTAAATACCATTTCAGGATCTCTTATATCTGTGGTTTCCTGAGCATATAGTTCAAAAAAATAAGTTCTTTTATTAGTAATAAGGGTCATATTGGTCGTTGCATCCGGTTCCATCGGTTTTATAAAAATCCTAGATCCAGCTGGTACTATTTGCCAAGAGGTTGTATCACCCATCGAAATACTAACAACTTCCTCGCCATTACCAAGCTCTATACTTGCTTGATACCCATAATAACCAGTAAATTTAAATACATCGTTGGGGTTATATACCATTACCCTGATTCTAGAATCTATAGGCGTGGGCCTCGATTCTCTTATTGCAAAAGCATTTAAACTAAAAAATAACAAAGCAATAAAGGTTAAGAGATTTTTCATATTATTTCTTTTTTTTATCTTCTAGCAGTTGCGGCTGATAATCAGTGACTGCAAAATTAAATCTTGATCCAGGAGGTGAGTTAGTGTCTATTTGATCAATTTCGTACTCTACTACAACCCGCCAAATCATATCTTCGACAATTTCTCCATTGCCATTTCTAGCAATTGAGAGGAATTTAATTTCAGTTTTTGTATCGCTCAAAAAGCGTGAGGATATTATGGATATAGTTCTTTTTATATCTTTTTGATATAGTAGTACCGGAGAGGAGACGTTATTTATATTCATAAAATTATAGAACCTTCTAAAAACAATCCTCGTCGAATTGTTTTTGATGTAAATAAATTGCTTTTTGAGGTTATTATAATCGTATGTTTCTCTTTGGGTTACGTAGTTTCTAAGCATTATATCGGCGATTGAAGCGAGAGGGTTATTATCTATTTGTTCCGCATTAATAATTTGAGCGGATTTGTTTTCGCCGGATTCCGTTAGAATAGAATATCTAATAGGTGTGATAATTGGGAATAAGTTATAAATATTTATTATAATGATCGTAAACAAAATTAATATTGTGGCAGTCAATATAAAGAGAAGAGATCTGTGAGAAAACGGGTGGAGATATTTGTATTTATACCAATTTTGTGTATCAATAAAATATTCGCCGGATTCAACGTAGGTTTTTAACGATTTATAAAAAAGTTCCATAGGGTTTATATATTACTATATCACAAAGACTACATATCCCGTTTCTTAAGAGAATTTCTTAAATACGTTATCATTCTATAAACTTTTAGATCGAAATCGTATATATTTATGTAACTAAGTTTTTTATTTAATGAAATAACTTCTTATTGTTGCAGCTACAGCATATAAAACTTGTGCTGAGTAATATGGTTATCTAATTAGTGAATTACTGGGTATATACCTAACTTTTAAATTCAACTTGATATTGAAGCTGTTATTGTGTAAATCTGCAACAAAATCTATGGTAACTTTTTTGACAATGCAGGATATAAATTATAATAGAGAAATTAACTTGTACTATAAGTAATTTAAGAGTTATGATCTTCCACAGATAAAAAATTTAACTTAAGTTTCTAATATTTTACAATAAAGCTTAGTATCTTGTGATTATGAAAAAATTTTTTAGAACTTTTTTACTAATGTTTCTTTTTTATGGTTTATATTCATGTACGCCCTCTGCTCCTTATGAGATCACAAGTCCTTGTGTAGCAGGGGATTCAGATAATCCATATTCAATAAGCCCTTGTGTAAGAGTGCCAGTAAATATAGGTTATATCGTTACTTAAAAACATTAGGTTTATTAAGTAGTTAAATGCTGCGGATGTTTAGAATGGCATTGCATAAGTAATCAGGTATTAATCTAAACAAGTTAAAACGTTAAAGATTGCCATTAATACCTTGAGGGAAAAAGCATTAGTATGCTCTATAATTTGGTCAAATCTTCTTCTGTTATATTATCGTCAAAAGCATTTTCTTCAAAATTTAGATTGTCTTCGTCGTCAAATATGAGTGCGTTTTCATCTGAAATATCTATTTCATCAGAAATAGTTTCCTGACTTTCTGCATGTAGGTTTTCGTCTTCTACGAAGTCTATTTTATTTCGAGTCTGAAGACTACCAATCAATTCTTCTCGTAGTTGTGGTATATCCAGATTTTTGGCAGCAATTTCACGCAATGCTACTACGGCGTTTTTATCGTTATCTCTTTCTATTGTTATAGGAGAACCACAACTTATTGACTTTGCTCTTTGAGCTGCAAGCGATACTAGCTCAAACCTATTAGTAATTTGTTCAACACAATCTTCAACTGTTACTCTGGCCATAACCTCAAAATATTTTCGAATTAATAACACTTATTCTAATATATTTTGTTTATTCCTACAAGAAAAATAACCATTCAAATTGCTGGTGTATTACTAAATGCCTTTATTATAATAACTTTAATTAAATTTCTTAGGTGATTTTTAGTTGATATCGATGTATATTGCAGCCAACGGCTTAATTACATTACGAAGACAATACTCACATGAACAAATTATCATTTCAGCAAATCATATTAGAATTACAAAATTTTTGGCAAGACTATGGTTGTGCTATTTTGCAGCCTTATGATGTGGAAATGGGAGCTGGTACGTTTCATCCGGCAACGGTTTTGCGCTGTCTTGGGCCTAATCCATGGAATGTAGCTTATGTTCAGCCTTCACGCCGTCCTACAGATAGTAGATATGCAGAACATCCAAATAGGATGCAGCATTATTACCAGTTTCAAGTTATTTTAAAACCATCCCCTGATGATATTCAAGATCTTTATCTGGAGAGTCTAAAGAAGTTAGGTATTGATAGCAAAATCAATGATATAAGATTTGTAGAAGATGATTGGGAATCTCCAACACTTGGCGCTTCAGGCCTAGGGTGGGAGGTGTGGTGTAATGGGATGGAAGTCTCGCAATTTACCTATATGCAGCAAATAGGGGGAATAGATTGCCGGCCGATAGCTGGAGAAATTACATACGGTCTAGAAAGACTTGCTCTTTATATTCAAGGGGTTGATGCTGTAAAGGATCTGGATTGGAACGGTCAAAAAGGTGATAAAGCCCTAACTTATGGACAGGTCGATTTTGAAGCTGAAAAGCAGTTTTCAAAGTTTAATCTCGAATTAGCCGATGTAGAAATGCTAACCAGGCATTTTGTTGATTCAGAAAACCAATGTAAGCAGTTAATAGCAGCAGTCCTGCCTATACCGGCTTATGATTATTGCATTAAGGCAAGCCACTTATTTAATTTATTAAATGCCAGAGGTGTAATTAGCGTAACAGAGCGCGCTGCTTATATTGCAAGGGTAAGAAACCTAGCAAAAATAACTTGTGAGAAATGGCTTGAAATTCAGGGGTGCTAATTTATGAGCGAATTATTGATAGAATTATTTTGTGAAGAAATCCCAGCAATGATGCAGGCAAGAGCAGAGACAGCCTATCTTGACATTTTTAAGAAATATTTTCAGGAAAAAGAAATTGTCTTTGAGGAAATTAAGATATTTACCGGCCCAAGGAGAATAGCAATTTTTGTAAATGGGGTTGCTAAAGAAATTAAAGGTAAGTTTATTTCTATCAAAGGGCCAAGAACAGATAGCTTGCCGGTTGCAATTGAAGGGTTTTGTAAATCTAATGATATTAGCAAAGCTGACTTGATTGTAAGAGAAGTAAAAGGGGTAGAATGTTATTTTTATGAAAAAGAAATAGCTAGCCAGCCTACCAAATTAGCTCTCCTTGATAGTTTAACTCATCCAATTTTAGAATATGTTTGGCCAAAATCAATGTATTGGTCTGATTATAAAATAAAATGGGTCAGGCCGCTGAAAAATATTTTATGTGTGTTTGATGGCGAAGTAATACCTTTCAAATTAGGCCATTTAACTGCTAATAATATTACTTTTGGCCATAGGTTCATGAGTCCAAAGCAAATATCGGTTAAGGATTTTGCTGGATACAAAAAAGATTTAGAAGAAAATTTTGTTATTTTAGACCGAGAGGAAAGAAAAGCTATAATCAGTAATGATATTAGAGAAAAAATAGAGATTCTAAGTAAAAAATATAAAACTAATTATCTAGCAAAAGACGATCCAGCTCTACTTGAAGAAGTTGCTGGTCTTGCAGAATATCCAGTCGTATTATGCGGAAGAATAGAAGATCGATTCCTAGAATTGCCAAGCGAAGTATTGGTTAGTTCTATGAGGACTCATCAAAAATATTTTAGCCTTTTTGGACAAACTAAATTTAGTGAAAAAGGAGAAGTGTTTGATACTACTAAAAAAGAATTTTTTGCTCCTTTTTTCCTGTTTGTTAGCAATATAAAGTCGCCTGATGATAATATAATTATTAAAGGTAATGAAAAAGTGCTATCGGCTAGGCTTTCTGACGCCCTGTATTTTTACCAACAGGATTTAAAAAAACCGCTTCTAGATTCTTTAAACAAGCTAGATAAAGTTATTTTTCATGCAAAACTAGGCTCTATGAAGCAGAAGACGGCCCGGTTGGCTCAGTTAACCAAGTATATTACTTCACATTTTCAGCAGAAAGAAGCAGAAGATGCGGCATTACTTTGTAAGAGTGATCTAGTATCGGAAATGGTCGGCGAATTTCCAGAGTTACAAGGAATAATGGGTTATTACTATGCAATAGCTGAAGGGAGAGATAAAAAAATAGCAATAGCAATTCGAGACCATTATAAACCTCGAGGTTCTTCTGATTCTATTCCCGGTGATCCTAATCTTGGTGGAGATGCGTCAGCAGTGCTGGCACTAGCGGACAAAATTGATAGTTTATGTGGTTTAATGTTAGCCGGAGAAAAACCGACCAGTTCAAAAGATCCTTATGGGCTTCGTAGGTTGGCCCTTGGTATTATAAGAATTATTCTAGAGAATCGACTTGAACAGGATTTGAAAAAGTTAATCGAGCATAGTTGTGACCTTTACCCTAAGGGAGTAAATAGTAATTCTGAAGATGCTGACCAAATTATTAGCTTTATTGAAGACCGGGTAAAAAATTATTTCAAAGAGGAATTTGATCTGGCACGAGTCAATGCAGTTGTAAATTGCCGACTAGAACCTTCCTTGTGTAGTATAAAATGGAAACTAGAAGCATTAAATAGTTTTTTGGATACTGAAGATGGCAAGACCTCGTTAAATTCCTATAAAAGAGCAAGTAACATCCTTGGTAGTGCTAAATTAAATGGGGAAATAAATACCAATTTACTCCACCGGGAGGAAGAAAAAAAATTACTGGAATTTCTAAAATTAGCAACTCCTAAAATTGACTCTCTAATAGAGGAGAAGATGTTTTCAGAGAGTTTGAAGGAACTCGCAAAGGTAAATAACTTGATAGGTAATTTTTTTGATAATGTTATGGTGATGGATAGTGATGCAAAAATTGCTAATAACAGGTTACTGCTACTTGCTCGGACAAAGCAGCTATTTAATAAGGTAGCCAATTTTGATCAGTTATAAGGTTTTATGAAGGATTTGGCAATAATTGCGGAAGCTGTAAAACTTATCCAAGCTGGTGAATTAGTGGCCTTTCCAACCGAAACAGTGTATGGACTTGGGGCAAATGCTTTTAACGAGGAGGCTTGCCTTAAAATATATCAGGCTAAGGGGAGGCCAAGTAATAATCCGCTAATAGTTCATGTTGCAAGTCTAGAGCAAGCAGAGGAGTTGGCAATTTTTAATAAGGAAGCTTATTTGCTTAGTAAATTATGGCCTGGTCCTCTAACTATGGTATTACCAAGAAGAAATAGCAGTAGGTTAGCAGAATGCGTAACAGCCGGATTATCTACTGTTGCAATTAGAGTACCGGCTCATAGAGTTGCTCGTGATTTAATAATCCAAAGCGGAGTACCAATTGCAGCTCCAAGCGCTAATAAGTCAGGGTATTTAAGCCCAACCTCACATAGGCACGTAAAAGCTGGTTTCAAAAGTGAGAGCGTATTTGTTATTGACTCAGAAACCACTACTAAATATGGACTCGAATCGACAATTATTGATCTTTCAACCTCAGTGCCTACCATCTTGCGCTTTGGTTTTATTACTCCGCAAATAATAGAACAAATAATTGATAGGCAGGTGGAAATTGCTACAAAATCTTCAGCCATAAAAGCTCCAGGTATGATGTATACTCATTATGCCCCTAAAACCCCCATAAGAATTAATGCAATATCTTTAGAAGAAGGAGAAATAGGGCTCAATTTCGGCGGTAGTAAATTAAATTCTAAAGGATCTTTAAATTTAAGTCCTACTGGCGATTTAGCAATAGCAGCGGCAAATTTATTTAGCTATTTACACACACTTGATGATTATGCGAGGGTAAATTCACTCCAGAGAATTGCAATTGCACCGATTCCGAATGAATCTATAGGACTTGCTATTAATGATCGTCTTATTAGAGCTACTTTCTAAAAACAATTAATCAATTGTTTTTGTTAATGTGCTGTTTTAGGTTTAACTTAAGAGCATAATACAAGTGGTTCTTGCTAATTAATAGAGTATTTTTTAATATTTAAATAGACTAGCTTAGCTATACTAAATAAGAATAAAACTTATATGGAAAATTCTTCGGCTGAAGTAAAAATAAATCCCAAACAGGTTATAGCATTTTTTGCGATGATAGTTGGTATGTTTATGGCTATTTTAGACATACAAATAGTAGCAAGTTCACTTTCAGTAATAGCAGCTGGCTTATCTGCTTCAGGTGACGAGTTATCATGGATTCAAACTTCTTACTTGATAGCTGAAGTCATAATTATTCCGGCGACGGGCTTTTTGGCAAGGTTATTGTCGACAAGAATTTTATATTTTATAGCTGCTCTTGGCTTTACAGTTATGAGTCTCATGTGCGCGCTTGCCTGGAATATTGAATCTATGATTATCTTTAGAGCGATGCAGGGTTTTTTTGGTGGTGCTCTTATTCCTACTGCTTTTGGCGCAGTTTTTATTATTTTTCCAAAAGAGATGCGTACTAAAGTTAGTATGATTATAGGTCTTGTCGTAACTCTTGCTCCCACTCTTGGCCCTACGCTTGGTGGATATATAACAGAAAATATATCCTGGCATTTTATGTTTTTACTTAACTTAATTCCTGGAATATTTGTCTGTACTACTGTGTATATATATGTAGATTTTGATAAGCCAAATCTTAAATTGCTTTCTAATTTTGATTTTTTAGGTATAGCTTTAATGATTATGACCTTGGGCTGTTTACAATATGTTTTGGAAGAGGGAAATAAGAAAGATTGGTTAGACGATACTTATATTTTAATTCTATCTGTATTAGTATTGCTTGGTTTTATCTGCCTAATTATCAGGGAACTTACTTTTTCAAGCCCGATTATTGATCTTGGGGCTTTTAGAAACAGAAATTTTTCTTTTGGCTGTATATATTCTTTTATTCTCGGTGTAGGCCTTTACGGTGTGGTATATCTTCTTCCTTTATTTCTATTTTCGGTAGCCGGATTTAATACTCTGCAAATAGGTATAACGATGATTATAACAGGGCTATGTCAGTTGTGCTCGGCTCCTCTTGCGGCAAAGGTATTTGATTCTGGTTTGGATAAAAGAATTATGCTGGCCATTGGATATTTGACATTTGGGCTAGGTTGCTACTTAAATAGCTTTCTAACTGCTGACTCACGATTCTGGGAGCTGTTCTTGCCTCAAATGGTTAGAGGTATAGCCTTGATGTTTTGTTTTATGCCGATAAATGATCTTGCTCTTGGAACGATGCCTAAAGATAAAGTTCAAAATGCGAGTGGTTTATATAACCTAACAAGAAATCTTGGAGGTGCTATAGGACTGGCATTTATTAATAGCCTTATTATTTCAAAATCCAAAATTTTTGCCCAAAGCATGAAAGACAATATGGCATTTACTTCACCTCTTGTCCAAGAGCAATTAGGCTTTTTTACTGAAATGTTATATGGCAAGGTAGATAACCCCAAGCTTGCAGCTTATGCCTTATTAGATAATACAATAAATCAACAAGCCTTTATTATTGCAATTAATAACATATTTATTATCATAGCATTGATGTTTTGTTTAAGCACATTACTTCTTCCTTTTACGTCTACAGTTGATAATGACAGGAGTGGTTTAAGTGGACACTAAAAAATTTATATCATTGTTGGTATTTTTTATTATCTGGCTTGGATTAACCGGTATAAAACCTGACCTTATGTATATTTTTTTTGCAATTCTAACTCCATCTATAGTTTATTATTTTGCTCATAAATTATCTTTACTGCCTACAAAACTTAATATCGATATTTTAAAATCGATGAAATATGCCTTTTGGTTAATTGCAGAGATAATTAAGTCATCAATTTCTGTATCCAAAATCGCCTGGAGGCGAAATATTAGTATATATCCGTTATTAGAGCCTATTATCTCTGTGCAAAATACGGAACTAGGTGTGGTTATATATGCTAATTCCATAACACTCACCCCCGGTACTGTTACTCTTAGTACAGAAGATAATAAACTTTTAGTTCATGCCTTAGATATTAAGTTTATGAGGGATTTACAAGATGGTACTATGGATAGGAAAATAGAAGAAATTATAATTAAGTAAGTTTCTAATAAGGTTTTAAGTAGAAATGCAATAATCAAGCTAATGGGTGTATGAAAAAAAATAATACAGGCGGATTCAAGATTGAAGTGTAACGGATAGTGTTTTACAATTAAAGTAGATAGCAAATAAGCATGCAGTTAGAGGGAACTGAAAATATCACTGGTTTCTATATTAATCATCAGCTATGCAGGGCAATACCATAGATTTAATGACCGTTAACTTTTGGGAATCCATGAAAAATGGATGTGTATATGCAAAGAAATCATAACAAAAAATATATCATTTGTTTTAAGTAGATTATTGGAATTATCTTACTTTTTAGAAATAATGGTTATTAAGATGATGATCACCACGGGATAATCTGTCAAATTATTAGGAATTGATAACAAATCTTATCTACTGAATATCTTAAGGATAAAGACAATATCTTCTGCCGCTTCTTTTAAGTAATCAAATCTCGAAGAAGCCCCTTTGTGACCAAAATCCATATTAGTTTTAAAAATTATCACGTTATTATCAGCTTTTTTGTGCCTAAGCCGTGCTACCCATTTTGCAGCCTCCCAGTAACCAACCCGGGGGTCGGTAAGCCCTGCGGTAACCATCAAGTGAGGGTAGTTTTGAGCTTTGACATTATCATATGGCGAATAGGATTTTATATAATCAAAATAAGCTTTTTCTTTTGGATTTCCCCATTCTTTGAATTCACCAGGAGTAAGAGGCAAAGTTTCATCAAGCATAGTATTTAGAACATCCACGAATGGAACATGCGCAATTGCTGCCTTAAATAATTCCGGTTTTTCATTAATAACGTTGCCTATCAGCATACCGCCGGCGCTTCCGCCAACTATTACTATATTTCCCTTAGCAGTATATTTTTCTTCGATCAATTTCTGAGCTGAGGCAATGAAATCTTCAAATGTTCTTTTTTTAGTAAGGAATTTGGCTGCTTCATACCAGTCGTGGCCTAGATCGTCTCCGCCTCTAATGTGAGCAATGGCATAAACAAACCCACGGTTTACCAGAGAAATGGCTGAATTTTTAAAGGCTGGCGGCAAGCCATAGCCGTAAGAGCCGTAGCCATATAAATATAAAGGATTTGAGCCATCCTTCTTAAATAAGGATTTTTTATAAAGTAAAGTTATTGGAACTTTTACTTCTCCAGAAGTAGCAAATATCCTTTTGGTAACATACTCATCAGGATCAAACCCACTAGGAATTTCCTGAATTTTTAAAATATCAAGCTGCTCATTATCAAAATTATATTTATAAACTGTATTAGGTCTACTTGGTGCCGAGTAGTCGATACGTAAATCGTTATGCTCAAAATTAGTACTATAACCGGAAGCTGTATATGATTCATCAGGAAAATGTACTAGTTTTGCTTCTCCGGTTTTTAAATCTTTGACAACAATCAAGGGAAGACCGTTATGTCGGTAATTTAGTAAAATATATTTTTCTGTTAAATCAAAACCTGATAGATATTTATTAGGATCTTCCTTTATGTATTCTTCCCAACCTTGTTTGATGTTATCTGTTTTTAGAATATGAAAATTCTTCGCCCCCTGATTACTATACATATAAAAATAGTTAGCACCATGGTCTACTGAATAAAGAATTTTATCAGCTCTTTTTTGAATAAGAATAGGGGTAAAGCTTTTGTCATCCATAGGTAAATAATAGGATTCGCTACTATCATGACCGCCCGTGTGGATAATAATATATTTTTTACTAGAGCTTTTATTTACTGAAACCGAGTATAAAACGTCTTGCTCATGATAGATTAATTTATCTTCATTGCTGTTTGTGCCCAGCTTATGAAACATAACTTTATCATGACGCCAATTTTCATCCAATGGAGTATAGAAAAAACCTTCTCCATTTTCATGCCAGACCACATCACCAATAGTATTTTGAATTTGATCAGCTAAAAATTTCTTATTTGCTAGGTCAAATAGTGCTATAGTATATTTTTCACCACCAGTAAAATCAGCCGAATAAGCCATAAGTTTATGATCAGGACTTATAGCAAAAGCACCAATAGTAGTAAATTTTTTACCTTCAGCTAATTTATTGACATCAAGGAGAATCTCTTCCGGATTCTGTATGGAGTCACGCTTTCTACAGTAGATAATATAATCCTTATCTTCTTCAGTACGCCAGTAGTAATAATAATTATCTTTCTGAGTGTAAGTAGATTGATCAGCCAGTTTGACTCTACCTTTTAGTTCTTCAAAAATCATATCTTTTTGCTTAGCTAAGGGAGTCATAAAATGACTAAAGTAATCATTTTCTTCTTTTAGGTAATTTAGTATGTCTTTATCCGTAATTTTTTCCGGCCAGCCTTTTCCCCTTAACCAATGGTATTCATCTTCGATTTCAGTATCTTGTATTTTAAAGCTATAAGGTATTTTCTTTGCTATTGGAGGGGGTTGCATATTAATTCCTTGATTAATAATTTCTAAAGGATTTTGATATTTGTTGTAGCTCAAAACGGCTAATATTAATAGTTTAATTAGCATTTACAAGTATATATTTTTAATATTGTTATAAATTGTCAAAGGCTTGGTAAATTTTAGCCTGAATAGTGCAAAAGTTTCTTTGTATAAGAAACTAGAAAAAACTGATGGTGGGCTTGAGAAGACTTGAACTTCCGACCTCACGCTTATCAGGCGTGTGCTCTAACCAGCTGAGCTACAAGCCCATGTAAATGGGTGAGCCAATTCTATTAAAATATCTAGCTTTGTCAAGTTTAAACCTCAGACAACATAATTTTGCAGTTTAGATGCCAACAAAAGCTTAATTAATTATTTTTTATAAAGTATCATATTATTAATACATTAATTAACAATTTGTAAAAATTATGAGCATAGAAACCCTAAAACCTCTATTGAAGCCAAATTCCGTAGCACTTATAGGAGCAAGTAGTAGGCCTAATTCTATAGGTTCTGTGGTTATCAAGAATTTATTACAAAGTGGTTTTTGTGGATGCATTATGCCTGTTAATCCAAAAAGCCCGTCTATAGAAGGGGTGTTGTGTTACAAAGATGTTCAAAGTCTCCCAATGACTCCAGATCTAGCTATTTTTTGTATTCCGGCTGCTGGTATTCCACCCGTACTGGCACAACTTGGTGAAAGAGGGACGAGAGCTGCAGTTATTATTTCTGCCGGTTTTGGTTCTAGCGAAGGAGAGGAGGGGTTAAGGCGTAAAAAAGAGTTAATTGAAATAGCAAAGCACTATAATATCCGTCTAATTGGACCAAATTGTGTAGGACTTCTTATACCTCCTATTGGCCTAAACGGAAGTTTTGCTCACGTAACCCCAGAGGTAGGCGATATAGGTTTTGTCAGTCAATCCGGTGCAGTAGTCACAGCAGTGCTTGATTGGGCAAAAAGCAAACATATAGGTTTTACGCATGTGGTATCAATGGGGGATATGCTAGATTTTGATTTTGGAGAAGCAATAGAATATCTGGCAAAAGATACAGAAACCAAGACTATTATTTTATATATTGAAGCTATTACGAATGCTCGCAGTTTTATAGCAGCAGCAAGAGCAGCAGCGTTAGTAAAACCTGTCATAGTTTTAAAAACTGGACGTAGTGAAGAGGGGGCAAAAGCTGCGGCCTCACATACCGGATCACTCGCCGGAGCTGATGCCGTATACGATGCGGTTTTTCAACGTTGTGGTCTCTTGCGTGTGTATGATATGAATGAATTATTTGATACTATGGAGACACTAGCGCGTACTCAAGGACTTTGGGGCGATCGTTTATGTATTCTAACTAACGGTGGCGGTATAGGGGTTCTAGCTACCGATAAACTTATAGAACTTGGGGGTAAATTAGCTCAGTTAGAGGACAAAACAATAGCTCGTTTAAATGAAGTTCTACCGCCTACCTGGTCACACGGTAATCCAGTTGATATTATCGGTGATGCTTCAGGAGAACGTTATGCAAATGCGTTTCGTATTATTATGGAAGATAGCAATGTTGATGCCATTCTAGTTCTGAATTGTCCTGTAGCAATTGTACCTAGCTTACAACCAGCTGAAGCGATATTAAATGCTTATCAGGCAAACAATAGAAACCCAAAACCTGTGTTAATTGCGGCATGGCTTGGAGAGGGTGCTCCTGCTGCGGCAAGGCAATTATTTGCGGTTAATGATATTCCATCTTATGCCACTCCAGAAAGTGCAATAGAAGGGTTTAAGCGCATGGTTGAATATTACTATAATAGGAAAAAATCGTTAGTCTCTCACGAAGAGCATCAACGATTCCATCATAAAATTGCTTGCGATATTTTGCAAAAGGCAATTGACAATCAACAAGAATGGTTAACTGAAATTGAAGCAAAAAACATATTAAGTGCCTACAATATACCAACTGTAAAAACTGTTGAAGTAGAGAACCCACAAGAGGCCTATAAAGCCGCAAAGAAAATGAAAGGTAAGATGGTACTTAAAATTCTTTCGCCGGATATTACCCATAAATCTGATTCAGGAGGAGTGGTCTTGAATTTAGAATCCCCAGAAGCGGTGCTACAGGCTGCAGAAAACATGCTGCAGCGTTATAAAACGACCCATCCTCATTCTAATATTCAAGGCTTTGCCCTCCAAGAGATGATTGAGCGTTCTGGGGCACATGAGTTAATATTAGGTGTTTCAGAAGATAGTGTGTTTGGTCCGGTGATGCTTTTTGGTAAGGGCGGTAAAGCTGTTGAAATGGTAAAGGACAAATCTCTTGCACTGCCTCCTTTGACACCTGAATTAGCAACTGAATTGGTGATGCGTACTCAAATTTATAATTTGCTCAAAGGTTATCGCGATGAGAAGCCGGCAAATATAGAAGCTATTGTGCAATGTCTGGTTAATTTATCGCAGCTAGTTATAGATCTGCCGATGGTTAAAGAATTAGACATCAATCCTTTGCTTGCAGATAACCAAGGGGTTATTGCTTTAGATGCCCGTATTAAGGTCAATCTTGGGGTTACCAATCATAACCGTCTGGCAATAGTGCCTTATCCACATCATTTAGTTAAAAAGATAGCAATACCAGGTTACGAGGATCTGATATTACGGCCTGTGAAATCTAAAGATGCTGCAGCGTTAAATGATGCTCTAAATAAAATTAAACTGGCAAATCATTCGCAACTTCTATCGTCCCTGCCATATGAAACGTCTTTGGTCTCCACTCGTCTAAGTCAAATTGATTATGATAAGGAAATGGTTTTTGTAGTTGAGAATAAAAAGAACAACTTTGATGAAATTTTGGGTATTGCCCGTGTTCGAAAAATAACGACGGGTAAAACAGTAACGTTAGAATGTATGTTTGATGCAATACCGGAATTTTATATTAATGCCAATTTATTGCTGGAATATGTGATTGAGTATGCGCATTCTAGCAAAATCAAAACCTTATTTACTGATTTATTACATCCAATGTTTCATGAACCTTATAAAAAAGCAGGTTTTAAGGAAATACCGCATAGTAAAAAAGGTACAGATAGATTGGTTTATGATTTATAATTCCACGGAATTAGGTATTAAACTGTAGAGAGTAGATAAAACTTATTATATTAACCCCTTTTCTGTTAAGTATAGGGCAGTAACTGAGCACAAAATAAAAATTTAAATTTTGTCTTATTACTACCTATTCTGCATTTGCTATGGATGGTACTAACCAGAACTGACCTGGTTCAAGGTTTCTAATTTTATCTCCTACAGATAGAAACTTTTTTGCTTTTTCTAGTTTGATTAAAGCCTCTCCCCTTGGTTCATCGGTCAGTTTAAATACATCATAGTGAGAAGGTACAGTAAAGGGACGACCAAGGTCAATATAAGCCCTTACCATGTCCTCAGGATTCATATGGGCATATTGCATAAACCATCTTGGTTCATAAGCTCCCATAGGTAGTAGAGCTAAACGAAAACTACCAAATTTTTCTCTGGCTTTTTTAAAATATCTTCCATTTCCGTATCCGGAATCGCCTACAAAGTATATATTACCGGAGTTGGTTTCAATGTTAAGTGCTGCCCACAAGGCTTTATTACGGTCAAATAATCCCCTTGCTGACCAATGTTGCATAGGTTCTATGTGGAATTTTACATAATCATTAATTATTACCTGGTCTCCCCAATCATAAGCTTCCACTTCTATTTCAGAATTGGAGGCTTTGATTATTGTGTCATTGCCAAGAGGGGTAATAATACGTGGTTTATGTTTTTGCCATAATAAGTTAATAGTTGCAAGATCCAGGTGATCGTAGTGATTATGGCTAACCCAAACAATATCAATAGGGGGTAAATGCTCAAAATTAATTCCCGGGTCTATTACCCGTTTCGGTCCTGCAAAACTAACGGGACTTGCTCTTTCAGACCAGACGGGGTCGGTAAGAATATTAAGGCCTTGTGTTTGGATAAGAAATGTAACGTGCCCGACATAAGAAACTCTAAGATCAGATCCCATGACCCTTGCGGGCGGTAAATCAAATTGATTATTTGGTACTTTATCTGGCCAAGGAGAGGATTTTTCTGTAACTCGCCATTTAAGAAAATCAAAAAAGTTTTTCTCATTGTTAAGATCGGAGTCAAAAAATCTGCTACCATCAAAATGATCGCTAACATTACCATTATAATACTTAGAATATGCAAAAGAAAAGTAGCAAAAAAATATTATGGCGAGTATGAAAATGACAGTATATTTATACATATACGCAAGAGAGAAAAGGTTTAACAAAATTTGTTTAATTCAGGAATTGCTTTATCTAATTCATTCTTTAGTTTATTATAAAGTCTCTCTAAATCTTCCCAAGCTTGATTGCCACTATCCATCATTTCCTGGGATAAACTTTCTGTCTGTTTTGCTACATCAGACAATCTATCGATACCAAGTTGCTTAGCAGAAGATTTTATTGTATGAGAAGAAGAGAAAATAATGCGAATATTTTTCTCTTTAAGACCTTTGGCAATTTCCGATAAATATACTTCTGTATCTTCTAAGAAATATTTTATTATTACTGAAAAACGCTCTCCTAATAAATTTCTAGCAGTATCGAGAGCTTCTATATTGATTATTTCTGGTTTCTGAGTCATTTTTTGCTCTTTATTTTTTAGTAAAATTAACAACCATTTCTAACCCTTCTTTAACCCAAACTGTAAATAGGGAAGGATGCTTATTCATTTCTGCTAATGTTTCGTTTAAATTATGCCATTGCAGTGTTTCTACTTCCTCAGGGTTAGGGGCGGTTAGTTGCCCTTCCCAATAGCCGATGAGAATATGATCTATTTCATGCTCGGTTAAATTATTTCCTACATGTGCTTTATAAGTAAAAGTCCCTATTTCTTTTAACGGTATGCTTAAACCTATCTCCTCTTTTAGACGCCGAGCAGCAGCTTCCATTAGTGGTTCAGAAGGCCTTGGATGCCCACAACAGCTATTTGTCCACAACCCCCCACTGTGGTATTTTGTAAGAGCACGTTTTTGCATCAATAATTCTAATTCTGGATTTCTACGTAAGATAAAAATGGAAAAAGCACGGTGCAAAAGCCCTAGCTGATGAGCCTTTAATTTTTCTTCTACGCCAATTATATTATCGTTTTTATCAACTAAAATTACCTGTTCACTCATCTATACCCCATTTAAGTAGAAGTTTTTTTGTATTTTAACCATTTCGATACTATTTTGGCAAAATCTTTTTGACTTACTGGTTTTGATAAGTAATCGTCCATGCCGGCTGCAATACATTTTTCTTTATCTCCCTGGAGTGAATTAGCTGTTAAAGCAATTATTGGAATATGTTTTTGATTATTTATATTTTCAAATTCTATTATTTTGCCTGTTGTTTCAAAGCCATCCATAACAGGCATTTGACAATCCATAAAGATTAAATCAAAATTTCTGTCAGTTTGTAAAATTTCGTAAGCTGCTTGGCCGCTTTTTGCCACTATAACTTCACATCCTAATTTCTCTAGCATTTCTCTACCAATTTCAGCGTTAATCCTGTTATCTTCTACCATTAAAATTCTTACATTTCCGGTAAGATCAGGATCTAAGGATATTTTTTGTTTAGAGCGGATAGGGTCAGTATTAATATTGTCATTAGCAATATCGAGTAGCATATTAAAAGAAAAAGTAGTGCCAATATTGACTTCGCTTTCAACGCTAATTTCCCCGCCAAGCAGTGTTACGAGTTTTTGACAAATGGCAAGGCCAAGGCCGGTACCGCCAAATTTTCTGGTAGTTGAGCTGTCTGCCTGAACAAATTTGTTAAAAATTATTTTCAACTGGTCTTTTGTCATGCCTATACCTGTATCTTTGACGGAAACAACAATCAAGGCTTTTCCTGCGGGGGTTTTATATAGAGGCTGGTTATTAACCGTTATAGTTATTCCGCCGCTTTGAGTGAATTTTATGGCATTCCCAACTAAATTGTGAAGTATTTGCCTTATTCTCATTGTATCTCCAATGAGATATTCGTGAACGCCTTTTTCAAAATTTACCCATAATTTTAACCCTTTTTGCTCGGCTTTTGGCGATAATAAATCTACAACTTCCTGGACCGCTTTTTTTAAGTTAAAAGGCAACTTTTCGAGTTCCATTTGGCCGGCTTCTATTTTTGAGAAATCAAGTATGTCATTTAAAATATCTAAAAGGTTTTCTGCTGAGGTTAGTAGGTTATTAAGGTAATGTTGTTGTTGTTGAGTAAGTTTTGTATCAAGTAAGAGCTCTGTAATACCGATAATACCATTCATGGGAGTCCTAATTTCGTGGCTCATAGTAGCTAAAAATTCTGATTTCATTTTGGTAGCTGATTCTGCTTCTTCTTTAGCGGTTTGCAGCTTTATTTCAGCATTTTTACGGTCACTGATATCAGTAATTGAACCAGTCATTCTTTTAATGCCCGTATCAGGGTTTATAGTTAGCAATCCTCTTGCCTGAAACCATCTATAGATGCCTGTTTTGTGCATTAATCTACATTCTACGTCAAAGGGTTTATTATTTTTAAAATGTTTTTCTAAAGCTTGTGCCAATATTTGAGCATCTTCAGGGTGTATAAGCGACATAAATTTATCGTAGGAAGCTTCTATTTCTTCGTTTTCATATCCTAGTAGTTTGTAGAATTGAGGTGACCAGTAAACTCTATTTTGCTCTATATTTATCCAGTCCCAAATACCGTCACGGACACCCTCGACAGCTAACTGAAATCTAGTTTCACTTTCTTTCAGATCTTTTGTTTTTTGGTTTACTAATCTTTCTATATTTTCAGAATACCCAGTTATTACCATGGTAAGGATCGCAGATATTGCTGTAAATAATAAACCTGCTAGTAACAAATACCATAGATGCCATTCTTTATGGGCTACTAAATATTCAGTTTTTTGCTTGAATAGTACATTCCAGATTTTGCTTTCAAAGCTAATGAAATCAATAGTGCTTAATGAATAGGATGATTTATCGTCGATTGATGTAAATATAATATCTTTGCTTTTATTACTAGTATTGTCTGTTACTTCTATTTCAATACCTTTTTCTTTTAAGGTTTCTATAAAATTACTGAACAATAAGTCGTTTGTTCTAAAAGTTCCGACTATGATACCTTTTATGGTGATTTTTGGACTTTTTAAGAAGTTATAATAGTTGTTATGGTCAAATACAGGTTCAAAAAATCTAATAACTTTATCAGAATCAGGTTTATCATTTAAGTTTACCACATTTGAAAGTTGCAGTGACTTGGTGGTAATAGCGCGCTCTATATATTCCATAAATTCAGGGTCAGAGTATATATCGTATCCTAAATCATCATATTTAACCTCACAAATTTCGGAATAATATATAGGAAAGAATATTGCTTTTTCTTGATTCTGTAATAAATTTCTACTACCGGAATATTTCTTTATTTGATAATTAATTCCCTCCTTTCTAGCTTGATCTATAAATTTATTTTGGGAATTTATATCCATCTTGGGAGCCCATTGTAGGCTGTATATTTCCGGCGAATGTTTTAGAAGATTACCAATTAAATATTTAAAATTTGACCTATCTACCTGATCATATGCAAGATAAAAATTACTCATTGCGGATATTTCCTCAATATAATTGTGTATCTTGTTTTCCAGCTGAATTATTGCGCTTCTGGCCGTGCTTTCGAGTTCCTGTTGTAATTTTTTATGCTCCCAGTTACTTGCGTTTATAAATAAAATAATTACTATACTAAAAACAGAAATAAGAGGAGTAACTATAAGTATTTTTCGTTTAATACTAATATATTCATTGGGGGTAAAGATAGCGACGAGTATAGGGGTACATACAATAATTCCAAGGCTGTTTCCTATCCACCAAGTCCACCAATTATAAAAATAGTTACCAAAGGGAATTATACCTTTAAGATATAAAGAGGTAACGCCTATGGTAGGGGAGGGAATAGAACCTACCATACCGGCTATAATGAATAAAATAAGTATATCGTGCCAGTGAGAAAGCGAGCTGGGATACCCTATAAGTTTTTTTATGATAAAAACAACAGTGAAAGATTCAATAACTGCTCCGGTTGCTATATAAAGAGATATGTCGATGAAATTTAATGTTTTATCAATAAAAAGATCAAGGGAGAAAGTAAAGTTAGTTAAATTTGCGGTCAAAGACCCTAAAAAAACTCCCGGTAATGTTCTGTAGCCAAAAAAAATAACGGCAGCCGCTGCAATACCGGATGCCGGCCATATTGCGGTGGCATTATCAGGAGGAAGAGCTATGAGGAAACCTAATTTTGCTGGAATAAAATAAGCAAGGAAAACGGCAAATATAGAAAATGAATTTTTGGTAATTGATTTTACCATGTAAAACTGTCCTTCCCTGTTTTATCTACTATTGCAATTACTTGGTTTCCTTGTTTATTATACTGGAGAGAGTCGAAAATCATATTAGCTCTAGCGATCCCTCGCCCATGATTATCAAGAGCCCTAGCAGGGTCAACGGCAATAAATTTTTGCCAGGCAAATCCAGAACCTTGATCGGTAACTTTTATTGAGTATTTCTTATCTTCTTTATTAAAAATAACTTCTACAAATTTATTTTTATACTCTTCTAATTCTGACCTTTTTTCTACTTCTTGTTTCCAAGTTCCTGCTGATATCAGTTTTGATTTTTTATCATAGGAAATTTGTAGATTTCCATGCTCAACAGCATTAACTAAGAGGGCAGAAATACCAGGTAAAACCTTATTGGATTCTGGAAAAAAATTTGCAATAAAACAGGACAAATCTTCAGCTTCAGCTAAACTGTGAAAGTTAAATACAGCATTTTTTATTAACTTGAAACCACCTCGGTGTCTTTGTAATTCTTGGGCCAGTAGCTTATGCTGTTTTGATTCATTAACAGCTGACAATAAAACTGATTTCAGGACATTTCCTTGGATAGGTTTTGTCAAATAATAAAATACTCCTTCGTCTATTCCTTCCTTGACTTGTTCCGGTTTATCTAAAACTGTTAACATTATTATAGGAGGTTTTGAAATTTTTTTACTGCTATTTATCCATCTTACTATTTCTATACCATTGATATCCGGCATTATTCTATCAAGTAAAATTGCATCCAGTTTGTCGTGATGCCTCATTATAGTTTCCTGAGCCATTTTACCATTTATCGCTGTAATGATTTCATAATCATTCTGTGCTAAAATAGTTTCAATTATAGTTAACGTTGTTCTATCATCGTCAACAACTAAAATTAAGGGATTATTTTTCATTTTTTCTTTCTCATTATCGAATAGGGCAAATTTATTAAAAGCATTACCAACCTACCGTTCTGTGAATGCAGTAGCAATAGAAGTGTGTATAGGCTTTAACAGATATGCAAGGATAGTTTTACTTCCTGTTACTATATCAGCCTGTACAGTCATACCAGGTATAATTAAGTTTCGGGTAGGATCTTTCCCCACATATTTTTTCTCAAGAGATACTTTACCTAAATAGTATCTAGTTCCGTCTTCATTTATAAAAGTAGTTGCCGACACATATTCTAGGTTACCGTTAACAGTTCCGTACCTCGAAAAATCATAGGAACTGACTTTAACTTTTACTAATTGGCCAATTTTTACATAACCAACATCTCTAGGGTTAATTTTTGTTTCAATTACTAATGCCCCTTCAAGGGGAACTATTTCTATAATAACTTTTCCGGATTCAATAATTCCACCAATAGTTTTAACTTTTAAACCTTTAACGTAACCGTATGATGGTGACCTTATATCAAGCCTAGAAATTTGATCGGATAATTTTCGAGTGGCTTCATCAATCTGAGATAAATCTGTATTAACTCTGTTAAGTTCTTGATAAGCTTCATCAATAGCTTTTGCATTAAGAGAATCAAGGCGGTTTTGATACTCCTCAATAGCATTCTTTGCTTGAGATATATCTGACTCCACACTATTTATATCTCCTTGAATCTGATTTAATTGTTTTTGTATATCTAGGAAATTAAATTTGCTCAAGCGCCCTTTATCTGCAAGTTGTTTTTTTAAATCGCGTTCTTCAGAAACTAATTTAATATTTTCTGCTAATGTCTTATATTTTTCTTCCAAGCTTTTAAGGGATTCTTTTTTTTGATCAATTTGTTCCTCAATAACTTTTCTCTCGCTTTCTTTAGCCTTTATCATACTTTCAAAAGTTTTTAACTGTTCATCTTCCATTTGCTTGTTTCTATCTTCCGGAGGTATTCCATTAAAAGTCGGGGTAGTTTTGCTAATAAAAGACTTAAGCCTTAGGGCCTGATATTGAAGTGATAATTTCTTTGCTTTAAGACTTGCTAGATCTTTCTTAAGCCCTGATCCATCCAATCTAATTAATATTTGGCCTTTTTCAACTAATTCCCCTTCCGCAACATTAATTTCACTTACTATCCCGCCTTCGAGATGCTGTATAACCTGTATATGCTTGCTTGGTAAAACTTCTCCTTCCGTAACTGCTATTTCATTGACATAAGTAAGAGCAGACCAAATTACTAACACAATAATAATCGTACTTATAATCATTAAAGTGGTGCGTACTACATGAGGTGCAACGGTTTCTTCAATTAAAGCTGTTTGGGATAAATATCTTAGTTGATCGATTTTAGCATGGGAATTTATTTTAGGGCGAAGAATCCAGAATACTTTTTTTAGGGTAATTAAAAAGTTTTTGTATATTCCATCTGCTAATTTACTTTTTTTCTCCTCAGTGTCCATTTTTTTAGAAAAAAAATCGAATATTTTGCCTAACATCATTTTATATTCCATATTGATTGATAAATTTAGCCGTATCCATAATAGCTGGCCTGATTCCAGGAGTTAATACAATTACCCTATCTGCTATTTTTATGAAATCGTCTCTTTGGCTAACAAAGAATACTGTTTTCTTGCCTTTAGCATCCTGTATTATTTTTTTGTATGCCAAACCGACATCTTCATTTAGTGAAGCATTAGGCAGTTCATCAAGCAAGAGTATATTACTTTTTTTTAAGATCGCTCTGGCCAAATTTAGGGTATAAGTGTAACTCGTGGGGATAGGTGCATTATTACCGTAAATAACAGTTTCTATACCTTTTTCCAGATTTTTGAGCTCCTCAAGGCCTGTTGCCTTTTCCAAAGAATCCATAATGTCCTTATCAGTAGCCAAAGGATTAGCAAATAATAGATTTTCCTTGATAGTTCCTTCAAAAAAATTGGGGACTTGAGGAAGGTAACATATATAATTCCTTAGTTCTATAGGGTCCAGCTGCCTTATATTGACCCCATCGATCCTTATCGTTCCGGTTTGGGGTTGATATAAGCCATTGATTAATTTTAAAAGAGAGCTTTTGCCAGATCCGTTACTTCCCGTAATTGCGATGATTTCTCCTGGTTTTACGTCAATATCGAGGCCAACAAATATAGGTTCTACATCTATTGTATAACGAAGACCGATATTGGTAAGTTTTATCGCCCCGCTAAGATTTTCAATTGGCCTTTTTATTATAGTTGGACGGTGTTCTACCTCTATTTCAACTAATCTATTAATCTGCTCAATACTGTTTTTAAGTTGTTCAATTCTAGGTAACATAGAGCAAAGGGTTTGCAGAGGGCCAAGAATTCTCCATATTAACATCATCGTCGCAACTAATGCACCCATAGTAAGAGTATTATTCCAGATAGAATGAATACCGAAACTAACCACCGCAACGCCGGATAGTATTGATATGGAATGCGCAGCAGTTTCGATTGTTGAAGATATCATATTCGATTTAAAACTGGTAGTTGCAGAATAACTTAGCTTATCTTTATAACGTAACAACCAGTTTCTGGACATTCCGTTTTGATGCAGGGAATGCATTTTTATAAATGTTTCCATACCAAATTGCTGTCTGTTAGAACTTGCTCGCGCTGCTGTTCTTGTAGCTAATCTTATCTTTGATTGATAATATGCAAGCAGCATGGTAAATAAAATAACGACAACTATTGGAATATATACTAATGGGCCAGCGACAAGCCATATAGCAGTTAATAATATAACTGTAAAAGGTAACTCAACCATTACAGTAAATAAAGGTCCGGTAAAAAATTTCCTTACCGATTCAAAGGTTTTAATTCTGGAAAGTTGTGATGAAATTGAGGCACTTTCAGTATAAGCTGCCTTCATAAGCAGTAATTTTTCAAAAATCGTATTACTTACTATATTATCGAGCCTGACTCCAAGCCAGACTACTAGTCTTAATCTGATTACTCTAAGGATTGCTTCAGCACCGATTGCGATTCCTACTCCCACTACTAACTGTATTAAGGTATCAGTTGATCCTGAACCTATTACAGTATTGTATATCGACATAATAAAAAACGGCATGGCCAAGGACAAAAGGTTTATAATCACGCTAGTTAAAACAATTTCATTAATAATTGGCCGAAACCTCCCAAAAATGATCCGAAACCAGGTTAAACCCGCTGATTTTTTAGTTTGGTTGTCTTCTTCTATCTTTTCCGGATTATTTTTTTCAAAAAAATAAGCATCTCCAAGGAACTCTTTTTTAGCTTTAAACTCTACAATTTGATTTTTTCTGGCATGGAAGGCTGAAAAATTACCTTCTTTTTTAGTTAAAATTACAAGGGGGGAAGCATTTAACTTATGAGGTATATAAAGGCATGGAAGTAGCCTTTCATCAATGTCATTGATATTGATTACCGTATTATGACTGGTAAAACCCAGGTTAGCCATAGTATTTACAATATCAAGCAAATCTATGTCCCTATCCCTTACATATGGTAATGAATCAAAGAGATTTTTTGCGTTTCCGTCCCATTTTAACGAAGAAAGTAGCATAGCTAGCGAACTTGCAAAAAGGTGGCTATCCTCAGATAAATTAGGAATTAAATTATGCATCTCAAATAATGCCATTAATTCATCAATTTTATCAGTATCAATAAAATTTAATTTCCCATCTTCTGCTAGATCTGCAAGAGGAATACTACTTTTCATATTTTTAATTCTTTATAAGGTTTTAAATCATAAACTCTACTATCTTTTGAGTTTATTGCAGTTAATTTTCCATCTTTTAAAAGGTATTCCCTATCAACAAGCAAATTTATATTGTGATCTTCTGTCACTATAATTGTAGTAGTTTGGTTATTAATTAAATGGAGGAATTTAATTAATAAATTATAACCTTCCCTATCTAAACCTCTATCTGCATTGTGAAATAATATTATCTTGGGCTTGTGGATTAAAGCTCTTGCAATAGCTACCCTTTGTTTTATTCCAGGGGCAATAATATCAGCAATTCCATCAGTAACTTTTGTATCATATCCTTTAGGCAGCAGGGCAATTTCTTTGTCTAGATTAAGCATTTTAGCTATTTCTAGTGCTTTATGTTCCATAGTTTCATCGAAGGCCGTGAGGTTTTCTAAAATCGTTCCTTGAAAAATGACATTATTGGAAGAGATATATCCGATGTATTTAACTAATTCTTCAGAATGATAATCACTAGGAGGAATACCATTTATGAATATCCTCCCGTCAGTTGGTTTTAAAATACCAGCAATTAAACGCATTAACGTTGCTTTTCCTGCATTATTATCCCCTCTAATACCGATAGTATCCGGAATTTTTAGATCTAAATTGATATTTTCGAATACTAATTTTTCTCCATAGCCAAAAGATACGTTCTCCAATTTTACAGTACCGATTTCTTTATATTCTTTAGGATCTATTTTTCGACGTTCTATCTGTTCAATTGCAAACATTTTTTCAGCCTGATTATTGGCTATTCTGTATTCTTGGAACTGTGTCCAAAGAAATAAAGTTTTTTGTATTGGTTGCATTAATCTCCCCGCAAGTAATACAGTTGCTACTAAGGCGCCACTGGTAAAATCTCCGTTAATTACCATAGGAGCTCCAAAAGCTACTACTGATACAACCATTAATTCGTTAAATAATATACCAAAAGTATAACCTTCTGTACTTATTAAGGCAGTTTTATAATTATGAAGGCTAGACTCTTCTTCAAGCCTCGCATAACGCCTTGTAAAAATTGCTTCAAGGCCAAAAGATTTTATAGTATGGATACCTTGCAAAGCTTCAACAATAAAATTATATCTTCTATCATCCACACCTCCCTGGTTTAGCAGAGCCTGCTTTAATTTATTACCTATGAGCCAGGTAACGACCGTAAATGTAGCAATTAGTGCTATTGGTACTATTACGAGTTTGCCGGTTAAATACGAAATCAAAACCAGGAAAGTAAAGGCAAAAGGTATGTCAACTATGTTAATTAGTGTTTGGCCGCTATAAAAATCCCGTAGTTTAGAAAAGGCATTAAGATTCTGTATTTGCTGGCCAGCTCCTTCTTTCTTTAGTTTGATCGGATTAGCATTAATATATAATCGCATGGCGTTTGCAGCCATAGTATATTCATACATCATACCGGCCCAACTTGTAGTGTAAGCCCTTGCTATTCGCAGTATTCCTTCTAGAATAATTGCTAGTGATACACCAATAGCTAGAACCGTTAATGTACCTACACTATGATTAATCATTATACGATCGTAAACTTGTAACACCATTATCGGTAATGCTAGAGAAAGCAGATTAATAGCTAAACTTGAAAGAACAATTTCGAACTTATTAAGCCGAAATTTACAAATAGGATCGTTAAGGTTAAATTTGTCTATGAGGTTCATAATTATACCGCTAAATTATAGCATGCTATATATTATGAATATAATTTCTTAAAGAATAGTACAATTATTAATTGCGCTGTTCGAGTAATAAGAAAACTAGTACTGATGTTTATTAGTTACTTAAGCACTTCAAGTTAATAGAGATATAAAAAAAAGAATCATATAATCTAGGTTATTAAATCCGAGGTGAAGTATGCAGGTAAAGAAAATGATGATTGAGCTTAAAGTGGTGTAAGTTTTATATTATGAAGAGTAGTTAGCTTTTTGAAAGCGATGTACTAGAAAAGATGAGGCAGTAAGAAATATATCATTTGTTTTGTATAGACGATATGTTTTTTAAATTGAAATGAATTTGTTTTAAGACTTTTTTCTAAAATTTCACACAACACTTTTTTACGCCCGTAATTTATCTGATTGTGCCGGAGAAATTGACAGATATGTAAACTTAAGCTACTATTCTATTAGAAAAACGCATAAGTCCAGCTCCTATCATAATTTTTTATTAATTAGTAATATTCATGAAACTTTCTGTTAAAATTACCAAACTCCAACATGCAAAAGATCTCTCTCTTCCGGCTTATGCCACTTCTCAAAGTGCAGGTATGGATCTACTTGCAGCTATCTTTGAGCCGACTGTCGTCAAGGCAGGCGAAATAGCAATTATACCGACGGGGATTGCTATCGCATTACCTGAAGGGTTTGAAGCACAAATAAGACCACGATCTGGGCTAGCTGCAAAATTCGGGATTACAGTACTAAATACCCCCGGAACAATAGACGCTGATTATCGCGGAGAAATTAAGGTGATTTTGATAAATCATAGCTCTAGTGACTTTGTTATTGAACGGGGAATGCGAATTGCACAAATGGTAGTTGCTAGATATGAGCATATTATTTTAGAGGAAGTACAATCGTTAGAGGATACATCGCGAGGTGCTAAAGGCTTTGGCTCTACTGGCCATTGATATTAACTAGCTTTGTAAAATTTATGATGACTTTACAGGACACCATAATCTCATTCCGTAATCCTGAACTTACTTTTCTTTTTAAAATATTTCCATTTTTTGCCAGTGAACCTTTTTATATTGGAGTAATAGCCCTTGGATATTGGCTTGCGCTTAATGCTTCTGTTTTTTGGAGGCTGGGGTTTTTAATCCCTTTTTCTACGGTAGTAAATGGAATACTCAAAAATGTATTTTTACTAGAGAGGCCTGATACCTCATTACATTTGGTACATGTCATCGATAAGTCTTTGGGTTTTCCAAGTGGAGATGTACATGTAGCAACTGTACTGTGTGTGGGGATTGCTTTTATATTATTTTCAATCACGAGCTTTACGCTTTTTAGGGGTATTAATTATATTGTGTATAATGATATCCAGAGTATATTTAGGAGTTCATACAGTTGATCAGGTCTTTGGAGGCCTGTTTTTTGGTATTGTTACTGTTTTTGTAGCTATTAGTTCTCAAGGAGAAAAGTTATTTCAGGAGTGGCAAACTGGGAAAACGATAACTTACTGGTTACTGTGTAGTTTTGTTTTTATATTGTATATTTTAGTATCTACAGAAGTACAGCCTCTGATAATTAGTCTTGGCGGGATACTTATTAGTTATGGACTTTCCATTTCTTATGCTAAAAACTATACAAATTCCAAGATGCGTTGTAACTTAATGTCTGCTGTTTTAGGAGTATTTTCTTTGTTGATAGTTAATAAAACTTTCCCAAAAATTCATTTTGAACAGGTAGCCTTAGTTGATGGGATTTTTCTAATTAAATATACAATTATAGGCTTAATTATATTTTCTTTTATACCTGTTATCTCCTTAAAAAATAAAATGCTTTCACGCTTAATTAAGCAGGCCTAGACTTTCCTGCCTAATTTTGTTAAAAGTCTTAATTAAGGAGCTATAACTACCTTTCCATTCCACCGCTGGTTCTATTAGCTGCTCTTTTTTCGACAAGAGCTTCAACTTTAGTAGGTTTATTACCTTTTCCTACCGTACTTACTGCATCCATAGCGCTTGCTAAAACTTTTTCCCTACTAGTTATCTTTTCTAAATTTTCTGGTTTAATCTGTTTCATGCAAAACTTGCTTATTGATTCTAAGCCAAGGCTTTCACAAAACTTACCAACGCCAAACATTAACTTCTCAGTCATATCCAATTTAAGAGGTAGAGTTTGGTGGTCATTAATGGTTTTGATAGTTTGCTGTATAGCTTCATCAAATTTAGAAGGACCATCAATAGTTTTCTCAGTTTGTATCTTTTTCTTACCTCCACTAAACAATGCCCTCAAACCAGTTTGTTCTACTTCGGTCTCTTCTTTGATAACAATTTTTGAAGGTTTTGTAAAATTTGCGGCTTCTTTAGGAGTAATGTAGTTTTGTTGCTGTAATTTTCCTAAAACATCGGTATAAAATTGCCTAATTTCGGCTTCAGTAACTATTTGGCCATTGAGATGAGAAGCTACAAAAGTGTCAATCATCGGTACTAGTTCTGCTTTTGCATATTCAGCATGCCTTAATTCTTCTGCTTTTTCTCTAAAATCAGCCGCCATTCCAGCAAGCCCTTTTTCTTGTTTTTTACCTACTTTTGGGACATCTTTTCCGCTAACCTGTTCATTGAGTTTTGCAGCAGTTTCTGCAAACCCCTGCGACGCTTCTACAAGCCCGTCAACACCTTTTTTTGACATAATTTACCTCTTAATTGAAACTCTCTAACCGTAAGTGTATTATTAATAGTTACATAAAACAATATAAACTAAGTTAACTAGTATAATTATATCTTCTAGCTATTGTAATTTTTTTATTGTCTATTAACAGCCTAGTTATTTAGAAGAGGAGGACTTGAGGTTTGCTTTATGCTGATTGTGTTGATCAAATGTTTTAGAAAAATGATGGCCACCGTTGCCATTTACGACAAAATATAAAGAATCTATTAGAGCGGGATTAACAGCTGCTTCTAAGGATTTTTTCCCAGGACAGGAGATTGCCCCAGGCGGTAATCCTAATTTTTGGTAAGTATTGTAAGGCGAACTTACTTTTAAATCAGTTTTAGTAAGTGGTCTTGTTAGTCTGTATTTGCCTTCTGTTAACGCATAGGCTACAGTAGGACATGCTTGTAGCTTCATATTTTTTTTTAACCTATTAATAAATACAGCAGCGATTTTTGACCTTTCCTCGTCATTACTAGTTTCTTTTTCAATTATTGAGGCTAATATCAAAACATCTTTACGAGTTTTTAAAGGAAAATTCGCTGGAAGTTTTTGCATTACTTCATCTAACGTTAATGACATTTCTAGTCGCATTTGATCAATAATATTGTCTCTTTTATCGCCATAAGAATAAAAATAAGTTGAAGGCATCAAATATCCTTCCGGAATTGGTGTTGATATTGTTCCATTCAGCAGTGGTTCTTTATTAATTTTATCAATGGTTTCGTTTACTGTGGACCCTTCTGAGATAACTAAACGATGAATTATTGATTTACCGGTTGCTAATTTTCTTATCACTTGTAATGGGGATATTCCATAAGTAAAATCATATTCACCGCTTTTTAGCGGTCTAAATAATGAATATAGTTTGCTTATGGTAGAGAAAAATACGGGATTTTTGATTACACCAGATTCAGCAAGTAGACTACTTATTTCGCTTGTAGATAATCCTGGACGTACTAGAACAATGGTTTTGTCATTTAAAGGCCCAGGAGTATGTAAGTAATTGCTAAAAATATTAGTGAAGGTGATGAATACCAGAATAACAAAAATAATAGAATATAATGCTTTTCTTAACAATTTTGTGAACACCATTTTATATATTTAATAAACAATAGTTATTATTTAGTAAATTATTTACTGCTCCTTATTAGGCAAATAGGTTCACAAAATATATGTCTTAAGTCTTAAAATGTATTATATATTCTAAACTTACGCTTTCTGGCCCTGTTCAATCTCCAGAGACTCTTCAAGGAGATTTTTGTTTTCGTTGCTTTCATTGTCCTTTAGCATATAACCACTTCCCCATACAGTTTCAATATAGTTAACGCCACCAGAAGCATCAGCTAGCTTTTTACGTAATTTACAAACAAAAACATCAATAATTTTAATTTCAGGTTCGTCCATACTACTGTATAAGTGGTTTAAGAACATTTCTTTTGTCAGAACAGACCCTTTGCGCATCGCTAAAAGCTCTAAAATGGCATATTCCTTGTTGGTTAAATGGACTTGTATTCCGTTAACTTCCACATTTCGTGTATCAAGATTTATTGCTACTTTATCAAATCTAACAACAGATTCGGAATGTCCTTTAGAACGACGGACAATTGCATGGATTCTTGCAATTAACTCATCTTTATTAAATGGTTTAGTTAAGTAATCGTCTGCTCCAAATCCTAAACCTCTGACCTTTTGATCGACGGAGGATAATCCAGATAAAATTAGTATAGGAGTTCTAACTTTTGCTGACCGAAACCTTAGTAAGACCTGGTAACCGTCAATATCTGGTAACATCAAATCAAGTAGGATTATGTCGTAATCATATATTCTTCCTATTTCTACACCTTCTTCTCCAACTTCAGCGGTATCGCAAATTATCCCTTCGGCTGCTAATGCTAATTCAATCGACCTTGCAGTTGAACTATCATCTTCTATAAGTAGTACCCTCATTGTTATTATCTCCTTAACATAATTTTACTTTCTTTAATAATCTCATTATATTAATTAAAAATCAATATTTTTTTACAACTTTATTAACTTTTTAATTTCTCTTTAGTACATAATCATTTAAAAGCTGATTTTCGCTCCTAAAAATGTCAACATTCCATGGTTTTTATTAGACTTAACTGTATTGCTACTTGCATCCATGTATTTACCGTTTGCTTGATAAAAGTTTGTCTGAAGATAAGCTTTAAGTCCTCGTGCAATTTCATAATCCATACCCAACGAAGTGGCATTTAGGTTGCTTTTTTTGTGGCTACTGCGAAATTGATTTATGCTGAAAGCATACTTTCCCAAAGTGTATTTAGCACCGTAACCGTAAACGTAACTATCCCTGCTAATTACGTCTACTTCTTTTGCTGTTAAACTTTTATTATAATTTCCATATGCGGCGGAAAAGCTAATTTTTTCGTATGTTAAAATTCCACCAATGACGTAGGTGTTTAAATCTTTGAATTTAATACTGGATTTGGTATTATCAGCTTTGTTAAAGGCGTGGGTTTTCCCGTGTTCTCCTACAACAGAAAGCTTTGCCTCCAGTTTATCATGAAATTTGCCACTGTATGTAATGCCGTAAGAAATACCATCCTTAATAACAAATTTGTATTTTGGCGAAACAACAGGAGGGTTTTGTTTATCAACATTTATATCATCGTGTCCCATGTTTGAAGAATCGGGTATATAGGAAATACCTAATTGAATGTGATGTTTTTCTGCCAACGCCATTTTAGGAGTAAAATAAGTAACCTTCCTTGAGTAATCTGACCTTAAGCTTGTTCTAGTTTTTGAATCCAGAAAACTACAAAAATTGGTGATGTATGGAATCAGTTTTTCTGAAGGTTTGGCAGGGTTGCTAGGAGAAGCTATAACTCTTGAATTCCAACCATTACCAGGGCCACAAGATGCGCTATAACCGTTTATTCTCATTTTTTTTCCTGCACTTGATTCTGCTCCGCCTTCCACTCTCCCAAGCTCAGATTCTATATATAAGAAAAAAGGTACAGCTCGATCATTTACTGAGGTATGTTCAAGGCTTATTTTTGCTCCGTACAAATTGTCGTTTTCGGCTATAAGCTGATAGTCTACGAATATATTTCCAGATGTATAGAAACCAAATTCTTTATTGCGTGTAGAGACCACTCTTTGATTGGTATCGCCGTTACTTTTGTAATGAATAGCTTGAAAATCGTAAATTCCTCCCATTTTCACCTTGTTTTCTGCGGCTAATGAAGCGTTGGCCGACCAAAAAATCAAAATGCTTTGTACTAAAAAGGCTTTTGTTAATTTCTTTTTTATATTCATATAGATAACGGTAATAATAGTTAAAATTTTCTAGGTATATGTTTTATTTAAAAAAGGCAAAATTTCTTTAACATCTAAACTACTAAAAGTTGCTTTTCGATATAAATTACAACTAAAGATAAATTTTGTCAAAGAGGCTTTTGTATTAAATCAAATATTTTTATGATATATTTTTTTCATTGAGTTTTTTACTATATAAAGCTCCAAAATCTATTGGGTCAATCATTAATGGTTGAAAACCACCATCCTGTGTTACATCTGCAAGAATTTTACGGGCAAATGGAAATATTATTGCGGGACAATGAACGGCAAGAAGCATTTGAATTTGTTCTTCAGGAACATTAACCAAATGGAATATACCGGCATATTTTAAATCAACTATAAAGAGAGTTTTATCCGCACTTGTTGCTTTTGCGCTAATAATTATTTCAACCTCAAAATATTCATCTTCAGGCATTCTTTGGATATTGAGATCCAATGCGAGGTCTATATGTGGTGGGTTACCTGTATTAACAAGAGAAGCAGGAGCTCCCGGGTTTTCGAAAGATAGATCTTTGGTATATTGAGCATTTACTGAGATGTGAGGTGTTTTGGTTTCTTCTGTGGAATTCATTTTGTTTCCTTTGTTGTTTAATTTAACTTAACTTTTGGTTAGTACTTCATGTGCGGGGTAAAGTAACGCCTTTTTGGCCCATATACTTACCAGCACGGTCAGAATATGATATTTCGCATGGTTCGTTCCCAGAAAAAAATAAAAACTGGCAGGCACCTTCATCTGCGTAAATTTTGGCAGGCAAGGGAGTTGTATTTGAAAATTCAAGAGTAACAAAGCCTTCCCATCCTGGTTCAAGTGGAGTGACATTTACTATGATACCGCACCGTGCATAAGTCGATTTCCCAACACACACTACTAAAACGTCTTTGGGGATTTTAAAATATTCAACTGTTCTCCCTAAGGCGAAGCTGTTTGGAGGAATGATACAAACATCAGTTTCTTTGCTAACCAAGCTTTGGCTATCAAAATTTTTGGGGTCAACAATAGTAGTGTTAATATTGGTAAATATTTTAAATTCATTGGACACTCTTGCATCATAACCATAAGAGGAAACTCCGTACGATATGATTTTTTTTTCTCCGATTTCTCTTACTTGAGAGTTAATAAATGGTGATATCATACCGTCTCTTACGGCTTTTTCCTGTATCCATTTATCTGACATTATTGGCATAAACTATAACCTTATTTTCTAATGAGACGATCCTTTAATTGTTTGGTTTTAGTTAACAAATATATATCTGTCTATAAAAATTTCTTGATTAATGCGAGTTATAATTTATCATTAACGCAGGTTTTTCCTATGAAGAAATTAATTCAGTGACAATTATAACACTAGTTTGTTTTTTTTGGCTAGTCCTAAGATGTTTTTTTGGGTATTGGTTATTGATTATGTCAGCTGTTTTATGATAAATTATCATGGTGTTTTAGTTGAACCTCTGGTTTTATGTCTAAGAGTTAAGATAATCTTTAAGTGCTAACTTAAGTTTTCTTATATGTGCCAGAATAAAGGACTACAAAGGTTTAATAATCTAGCAGTAAAAATTAGGTAGTTAGTTATGAAAATTAATATAAAAAAATTAAACAAAGTTATGTTGATAGCTTCTGTTTTATTTGGTTTTTCCAAGATGTCGCTTGCAGGCGATGTAGAATCAGGTAGTATGCCTGTTACATCTGATTTAAAGGTAAAATTGTCCGGTTATGGACATTTTCAGGGCGGTTATAGGAATCAGAACCATCTTGCAGGGAACGATAAAAATGTGTCTGCCAATAGAAAGTCTTTTGCCTTTTTTAACGATGCTGCGTTATTTACTGATATATCAAACCAAGTAAATGATATTACTTATGGTGGAAAAATAGTTCTAGTACCGACAGCAAAAAGAAAAGGCTCTGCCACTTATAACGGCTCTCATATCTACCTGGATAGTAGTTATGGGCGAGTAGAAGCTGGCTCTCCAATGGATGCTGCTAGCAATATGCTTATTGATAGTAGTGCAATTGCTTCGGCTACTGGCGGTGATTGGGATAGATATGCGAAGTTCGATTCTACTGATTTAAAACAGGGATATGATTTTGGTCCATCTTTTGCAACATTCGGTGAGTTTTTCCTAGATAATAAGCTAGTTAGTGCTGTTGAAACCCGCTCTTATAGTAACGAGCCGGGTAGAAGGGTATCATACTATACGCCAAAATTCGAGTTTGGCCAGGGGGCAAAGATACAAATGGGTATTTCCTATACTCCTGATTCTTCCAATACCGGTGCTGATGATCCGACTAAAAATTCAACAAGAGTTGACATAAGAAAGATAGGCAGAAATGGTGTAGCTACTAATGAGTACTTTAAGCTTGATACATCCGTAAAAGATGCGATTTCAGGAGGTGTGGTTTTAGAGCAGAATATATCAGATGGAGTTGACTTAAAGTTAGCTTTAACCGGTGAATATGGTAAAGCTTCTAAAATAGAGAAGTTTCGTAATAATGATTTAAGTAATTCTGATCCCAAAAAGGCTGATCCTGATAAACAAGAACCTATAACTTTGAATAATAAAAAATTAAAAGATTTAAGAACCTATAATATAGGGGCTATTCTAAATGCTGGGAATTTTTCTTATGCAGCTTCTTTTGGATCTTTAGGTAAAAGCTTAACTAGTCCTGAATTCCATAGAACAGGTAGAGAAACTACTTATTATACTGGTGGGGTAGCCTATAAACAAGGGCCGTTTACTACCAGCTTAACATACTTCCGTTCAGACCAGTATAAAAATACTGTAGATTGTGTCACTATTGGTACTGACTATAAACTTGCTCCTGGATTTAAACCTTATGCTGAGATCTCTGGCTTTAGTTTAAAAGGAAAACCTGAATATGATAACGGTAATCTTAAGAAAAAGAAAACGCGTGGAACTGTAGCTTTAATAGGTGCTAAGTTAAGTCTGTAATTTCCTAGTATTCTGCAAATCCAAGAATCAAAAATAAGCCAAGTAGCAAACCTGGCTTATTTTTTTATTTAAAAACGCATAATCTATAACAGATATAGAGGTGTAGAATCTTTTGTGATAAAAATGGATACTAGCTTAAAAGGGTTGACTAGGTTAGTATATTTTCCTATCCGAACATAATGATATTTATTATATATAACTTAAGTGGATACTCTTACCTTTTGCCTATTATTATCTTGCTTACCAGGTTATTACGCCGTATTTGAAATACCGCTAGTTTATGTGATTTTTGAACATATGCGTATATTTTTACTTCTTTTTAGGTACGAGCTAAGTTAAATTATCAATATCCTATTAGTGACGTGGGTAATTGCCTATGTATTTATGTCGTTTGTAATTTCAAGTTATTACTTAACTTTCTCTTTAAGACACCTATATATTTGGGTAATTACAACGAATTTAAGAATAAAATTTTAACAATCAGAATTATTGGTTTTCTAGTTGACGGCTTAATGGAGAAATATATAATTGGCCTGGTTTTTATCTTAGAAGTGGTATTTTTTATGAAAAATATAATTTGTAGTTTTGGGTTATGTGTAACGTTTTTAAATGCTGCATATGCTGAAGATGTTTTGGATAATCATATGGATAGATATGTATATATCGGTACTGAGTTTGGGCTTTCAGATCCAATAAAAAAATCTTTTAGGCATGAAGAATCAAATACCAGAATGAGATTGAAAAAGTCACATATGTATGGTGGGAGAATAGGATATAGCTTTTATCCTAACATGATGATAGAAATTTCTGGCACTTATCAACCAAAGTATAGAATGGCGTATAGATTACCAGAAAAATTAGTGGCTGGAGTGGGTGTCCTTCCAGAAACATCCGGAATTACAAAGGTTACTTCTAATGTATTTACTGTGAATTTGATTTATGAAATGCAGAAAATGACTTCACTAAGCATTAAGCCTTATGTTATTTTTGGTGTTGGTATGGCTAAAATTTCAGTTAAACCAAACGCTGATATTCCTTACTTTAAAATAAAGAAAAATAATCAAAATTGTTTTGCATGGCAAGCGGGGTTAGGGTTTAGTAAAGATATTACCGATAAGCTGGCTATTGACTTTGGTGCAAAAATGCAGGTAGTTAATAATATTAAAGTAAAGTATCAAACTTTAAATAATACAAATTCTTTTGATGAAGCAACTCCTATTAAAAAGACTATAGGAGTAGGAGAGTTTACTATGGGGTTGACTTATAAATTTCCGCTAAGATAAAAAATAGCAATAATTAAAGGCCCTTTACTGTAAAAAGAATCTGGACTTATAAATTAAGCTAAAGAAATGGTTATATATACCTTTTGCAAGTATGATTATGAAATTTATTTTAACCTTACTTATTAAGTTTTACCAATTTTTTATTTCACCATGGCTTGGTAGAAATTGCAGGTTTTACCCAACTTGTTCTGAATATGCATATGAATCGATAAATACTCATGGTACAATAAAAGGGTTGTTTTTTGCTTTAAGAAGGCTATTAAAGTGCCATCCTTTCTGCGACGGAGGTTATGACCCAATACCAAAAAAGTCTGAGCGATAATATATTATCGGGTAAAGAGCTTATAAAGTCTCGCTTGGAGGAAATGCCAAGCCACCCGGGGGTGTATCGTATGCTAGATATAGATAAAAAAATTATTTATATTGGCAAAGCGAAGAATCTTAAAAATCGTTTAAAACAATATACCGGGGATCTTGAAGGTAAAAATTCAACCATGATTTCCCTAGTATATTATCTGGAATATAGTGTTACTGACTCGGAATCGTCAGCACTTTTGCTTGAAGGACAATTAATAAAAAAATTCAAACCTCGGTTTAATATTTTATTAAAAGATGATAAATCTTTTCCTTATATTAAACTGCGGCTTGATCATGACTTTCCTCAATTAATTAAATATAGAGGTAGAGATCTTAAAAACGGAAAATTTTTTGGCCCCTTTGCTTCTGTTAAACAGGTTGAAGTTACCTTGTTAGAGCTACAAAAAATATTTAAATTAAGGTCATGTTCTGATTCCTATTTTTCGACTCGAAAAAGGCCGTGCCTTCAATATCAAATAAACAGATGTTCTGCTCCTTGTACCCGCAAGATATCAAAAAAAGATTATGATGAACTTGTAGAACAGGTAAAAACTTTTTTATCAGGAAAAAACAAATCCTTACAGAATCTTCTTGCTCAAAAAATGCAATCGTTAAGTGAGGAATTAAATTTTGAAGAAGCAGCAAAAATACGTGACCGTATAAAGGCTTTAAGTTATATACAGTTAAAAGCGGAAACTACTGGCTTTATAAAAGATACAGATCTAATTGCTATAACGGAGCTTAATGGTGAGTATTGTGTGCAGCTTTATATTTACAGGGCAGGGCAGCCTTGCGGTAACCATCCTTATTTCCCCGAGCACACCCAAGGCCAGAATATTTCTGAAATATTGGAAGCATTCATCATGCAATTATATCAAGATAAAATTCCTGCTGAAAACATAATTTTAAGCCATTCTATTAATGATCCTAACCTTTTTGCAAAAGCACTAAAAGAATTACACGGTATAAAGATTAAAATAGAGGTATCAAAAAAATCTGGCTCAACTGCTAATCTTATGCAGATTGCTTTGGAAAATGCAAGAATTGCGTTGGAACAACATCTAAAAAACTCCGCTAAAAACCGGTATGCGCTAGAAGAAGTTCAAAAATTATTTAATTTGCCCGCTTTGCCAAATCGTATTGAAGTTTATGATAATAGCCATATACAGGGTTCATTTGCTATAGGGGCGATGATTGTTGCGGGTAGGGAGGGTTTTGATAAAAAAGAATATCGGTTATTTACAATAAAAGACCAACCCCAAAATATAGGAGGGGGCGATGATTATGCAATGCTTAGGGAAGTTTTAACCAGAAGACTTAATAGGCTAAGAAATGAGCCATATAGATTACCTGATTTAATGATAATAGACGGCGGCAGGGGACATATGAACATAGTAGAGCAAGTACTGGAAAAATTTAGTTTAAATATACCATTTGTATGCATGTCTAAGGGAGTAGATAGAAATAGAGGGAGGGAGCAGTTTCATAGGCCAAATCAAGAGGTATTTACTTTAGATAAAAACTTACCGGTAATGAAATACTTGCAAATTCTAAGAGATGAGGCACATAATTTCGCTATAAAAAACCACCGAAAAAAACGTTCAAAAGCTATAAAGATTTCTTCTCTAGATAATATACCGGGAATTGGTGAAATGCGGAAGAAAGGATTGCTAAGTTATTTTGGATCTTTTGCTGCCGTGTCAGATGCTACTGTTGATGAATTAACAAAAGTAGAAGGAATAAACAAAGAGCTGGCCCAAATTGTATATGAAGCACTGCGTAAATAGAAAACAGTTCGTTTGACAAGTAATGATAAATTACATAGTATTTCCCAATAATTTTTTAGGGAAGTAAATGGATTCTAACCAGCTGTATCTTTTTAAAAACAGAAGATTCTTACCAATATTTATTGTACAGTTCTGCGGATGTCTAAACGATAGTATTATAAAAAATGCTCTTATAATTTTAATTACATTTAAAATAGCCCAGAGTCTAACTATAGCACCTTATATGTTGGTTATGCTTGCTAATGTTTTGTTTATAGCTCCTTTTGTGCTATTTGCAAGCTTAGCAGGGCAAATAGCGGATCGTTATGAACGAACTATTATTGTTAGAATCATAAAATCTACAGAAATAGGTATAATACTCCTTTCAGCTTACGGTTTTTACAGTGTAAATCTAGTTGTTTTATTCGTTGCTCTAACTTTAATGGGGATACATTCAACTTTTTTTGGTCCAATTAAATACAGCGTGTTGCCTGACCACTTAAAAAAACAAGAATTACTTGGTGCTAATGGTTACATAGAGGCTGGAACTTTTATGTCCATAATGCTTGGTACTATAATAGGCGGGTTTTATAATTTTGAAAGTGAATTAGTTGTCGGATTTGCTGTTGTTGTATCATTTATAGGTTTTATAGCTAGTTTTTTTATGCCCGCTTCCGGCAATACAAATCCTAATATTAGGATTAATTTAAATATTATAAATGAAAACATTAACATCGTAAAATATGCTTATTCAAAGAATAAAGTTTATTTAGCTATTCTAGGTATCTCGTGGTTTTGGTTTATTGGGGCTGCAATTTTAGCTCAGATACCTCTTTTAGCAAGGGAAACCTTAGGGGCGGATGAAAGTGTAGCTAATTTGTTTTTAGTAGTATTTTCCGTTGGGGTAGGAGTAGGGGCATTTGTATGTAATAGGATTTTGGCTAATAATATTACAACCAAATATGTTTTTATTTCAGCTGTTGGAATAAGCATTTTCTGTATTGATCTATATTTTGCTACGCATATTGCCGAGATTAGTTATAGTCCGGAGCATTTAAAAAGTATTTATGATTTTTTATCGAAATTACATTATTGGCGGATATTATTTGATCTCTTTTGCCTTTCCGCTATTGGTGGCTTTTACGTAGTACCGTTATTTGCTGTGATGCAGTATTTTTCTTCCCCTGCTCACAGAAGCCGGGTAGTAGCTGCAAATAATTTAATAAATTCATTCTTTATGGCAGGTTCTACTGCTATATTATCCTTACTTTTTTATATGAAATTCTCAATACCGTCGGTAATTTTAACGATAAGTATTTTAAATTTTATTGTTGCTCTTCATATATATAAGTTGATTCCAAATAGTAAAATCATATCCCTAAAAATGTTACAAGCGATCTTTAGGCTAATTTTTAGCCTATTTTACCAAGTTGAGGTAAAGGGGATGGAAAATTATAGAAAAGCTGGGAAAAAAGCAGTGATAATTGCAAACCATTTATCGTATATTGATCCCATTTTGATAGCTACTTACATACCTGAGAATATCCAATTTGCTATTAATTTAGGAGTTTCTAAAGAATGGTGGGTAAGGCCTTTTCTTAAATTAGCCCGTACCTATCCGATTGATCCGAATAATCCTATGGCAATTAAGAGCTTAATTGAAGAAGTAAAAAAGAATAAAAAAATTGCGATCTTTCCTGAGGGAAGAATTAGCCTTACCGGCGCTTTAATGAAAGTATATGAAGGTCCGGCTATGATTGCCGATAAAGCTAATGCTACAATTCTACCAATAAGAGTTCACGGTACGGAGTTTACTTGTTTCTCAAAAATTCGTAAAACGCTAAAAACTAGGTTCTCTTTGAGAAGAAAAATTACTATTACTATTCTCCCTCCGGTAAAAGTTAATCCTCTAGGAAATCTTAGCAGTAGGGATAGAAGAAAATATATTAGTCAAGCTCTTTACGACATAATGAGAGACATGATGTTTGAAAGTTCGGATTATAAGGAAACCTTATTCCAATCGTTGATTAATTCTGCAAAATTGTTTGGGATGAACACAAAGATCTTGGAGGATATAGAAGGTAATAAAACTACCTATAAATCTATGATTTTAAAATCATTTGTTCTTAGTAGTTTAATTGAAAAACAAACAGAAGCTGGAGAAAAAGTTGGGTTAATGCTCCCTAATATGGTTGATAGTATAATTAGTTTATTTGCTATGCAAGCAATGGGGAGGATTCCGGCAATAATTAACTTTACTGCAGGCATAAACCACGTCATTTCGAGCTGTAATACGGCCACAATTAAAATCATTTATACTTCGCAGAAATTTGTAAAAACAGCAGGGCTTGAAGAGCTTATTGATTCGTTATTAAAACAGGGAATAAAGCTTATATACCTGGAAGATTTAAAAGCAAATATTACGCCTTTATTAAAAATAAAAGCAATGATCGGCAGCATATTTCCAGAACTGTATTATGAATATATTTGTCCCAAAAGGGATGATAAACTACCGGCAGTGATATTATTTACATCTGGAACGGAAGGAAAGCCAAAAGCAGTTGCTTTGTCTCATCGAAATATACAGTCTAATCGATGCCAAATACTTTCTATAATCGATTTTAACCCGCACGATTTGGCTTTTAACCCTCTGCAGCTGTTTCATAGTTTCGGCTACACAACATCAATAATTATGTTGCTCGGAGGCGTTAAAACATTTTTATATCCATCTCCACTGCATCATAGAATAATTCCTGAAGTTATTTATGACGTGGGTGCAACAATAATGTTTGGAACTGATAGTTTTTTAGCGGCTTATGCTTCTTCCGCTCATCCATATGATTTTTATTCAATGAGATATGTTATAGCAGGAGCAGAAAAGCTTAAGGAAGAAACAAGGCAAATCTGGCTTGATAAATTTGGAATCAGAATACTTGAGACTTATGGTGCAACTGAAGCATCTCCGGCAATAGCTGTAAATACTCCGATGCATTATAAAGCAGGGTCAGTAGGTAGGTTTTTACCAAAAATCGAGTATTTTTTTAAACCGCTTAAGAATATTGAGAATGGAGGAAGACTTTGCGTTAAAGGGCCAAATATAATGCTTGGTTATATAAAGCCTGAGAATCCAGGTGTAATAGAAGCACCATTTGTGGAAAGATTAGGTAATAATTGGTATGATACTGGGGATATAGCAACTATTGACCAGGACGGTTATCTAACAATTTTAGGGAGGGAAAAACGGTTTGCTAACATTTCCGGAGAAATGGTTTCATTTGCTATTTTAGAAGAATTAATAAACAAAATAAAAGGTAATGAGTCGCTGAGTGCAGCTATTTCTGTCCTGGATGGTAATAACGAGGAGCAGATTATGTTATTTACTACGATTAAGGATCTAACGAGGGCAGAAATTGTTAACAAGGCTAAAGAATTAGGATTTTCAGAACTATATATTCCCCAAATTATAGTATTTATTAAAGAAATTCCAATATTGGTAAGTGGAAAAATTGATTATTTAAAAGTAAGTGAGTTTGGTCAGGAATATATGCAGAAAAATTTACCAAGCATGAAATAATAGAAACCAGAGAAGTTTTAGGTAATGAACAATTAAAAAATAGGTCGGGTGAGCTTGCCAGAAACAAGCAAGGTGGATTATTAACAGAAATAGAGTTCAGTTCGGAAAGAGGCAAATAAATTATCATCCTCCACTTACTTAAGATCAATAGGTAATTATGATATTAAAATTGTTGGTAAAAAATTAGTTAATATCCTTAATAACATCCATACAAAAAGATTGATAAATTATGAGTTTTCAAAATAGCAAACTATCTAACGGCATAAATGTTGTAACGTTTAATATGCCGCATGTAAGCTCAGTTTCAATAAATATTATCGTTAAAGTTGGTAGTAGGTATGAATCGAGGCAAGAATCTGGGATTTCTCACTTTCTGGAGCATATGGCATTTAAAGGTACAAAAACTCGGAGTGCTGAAGAAATAGCGAAGGAATTTGATATAATAGGCGGCTATTTTAATGCTTACACTAGCCGTGAGCATACAGTCTACTATAGCAAAGTTTTAAATGAAAATTTTGATCAAGCACTTGAAATACTTGCTGATATTTTACAAAATTCATTATTCGCTAAGGCCGATATAGAGAAGGAATTAAGCGTTATCATGCAGGAAATGGCAAGTGTTAATGATAATCCCGATGAGCTGGTTTATGAAAAGTTCTACTCATTAGCGTTTGAAGGGCAACCAATTGGTAAGTCTATACTGGGTGATGCAAAAAATTTAGCTAAATTCCAAAAAGAAGATTTTTTAAATTTTTTAGGAAAATATTATACTACTGAAAATATCTATATTTCAGTAGCAGGTAATATTTCTCATGATAAAGTAATAAATTTGGCGGAAAAGTACTTTTTATTAGTAAGATCTTCATTGAGTTCGCCTAAAATAGCTCCAGCTAAGTATAAAGGTGGTTTTGTCCATACAAAGAAAATTCTTGAACAAACATCAATTGCGCTTGGATTTGAAAGTGTTCCATATTCTAATATAGCTGAATTTTATTATGCTCAAATTTTATCTGTTATTTTCGGCGGTAGTCTCTCTTCAAGATTATTCCAAAGGATAAGGGAAACTCTTGGGCTAGCTTACTCAGTTGGTAGTTTTAACAGCTCATATTATGATAGTGGAATATTTAGCATTTATGCTGGCAGCGACCATCAAAATGTAGAAAAGTTACTTACTAATTTAATAATTGAAATAAATAAAATTCGAGAACACATTTCAGAAGAGGAATTACAAAGGGCTAAATCACAAATTAAGACGAGTATTTTAATGGCAGAAGAACGTACTGAATATAAATCGGAAGAAATTGGTAAAAATTTTGCTCTTTTTGGAAAATATTTTTCTACTGATGAAGTGCTAGACGTAATAATGAATATAAACACGCGTAATTTAACTGAATGTGCTGAGAAAATTTTTGCTTCAAAGCCGACCTTGTCGATTGTTGGAGAGATGCCAGAAAATTTTAATTTTAATATGTTTAAGTTATCAAATTAAATTAGGATTAAAATGAAATGGCTGTATGGTTAAGCTTTAAAAAAGCTTGCTCAAAAAAGTATAACCACTATAAAATAGTTATTTCCTAATTCATGCTCAATTCTAATATTTAAAACTAATGAAGGAAAAAATTTATACCGGCTCAAGTAAAACCCTTTATCAAGCTGATGAAGATTACGCCCTTATTATGTCATTTAATGATACTTTAAAACTGCAAGATAAAAGCTCAATAGTAATATCGGGTAAAGGGGCTATTAACAACAGCATTTCTGCATTTTTAATGCAGAAACTAGAATTGATAGGTGTAGAAACCCATTTTATTCAAAAAAATAATATGCGTCAGCAATTAATACAATTCGTAGATGTGTATCCTGTTCAAGTTCATGTATCTTCTTTAGCTTCGGGTAGATATGTTACGGATTTCGGTATGGAAGATGGCTTTGTTTTTGATTCCCCTATCATAGATTTTAGAGTAAAGAACGGCGATTTAAACTATCCTATTATTAATGAGCATCAGATATATAGCTTTTCTTGGTTAAGTAAAAAAGAAATAAGAGATTTAAAAAAAGTAGCTATTAGGGTACATGATTTTCTTACGGGTTTTTTTGCCGGTATCGGTATAAGGCTTGTTGATATAAAATTGGAATTTGGCAGAGTTTTCAATGGTGAAGACTATATAATAATGCTAACCGATGAAATTTCCCCGGATACTTGCAAATTATGGGATATGTATAATAATCAAAAGCTCTGTTATGAAATAGCAGAAACTAATCCTGACGATGTGATTAATGCTTATCAGGAAGTTTTGAAAAGGCTGAATATTAAAACAGATGTGTAATGGATGAATTTATATTTACCGATTTAGGGGCGTAGACATGGATAAATCGGTAAAATTATATATATTTTTCTGCAGTTTATTTTGTACTGTTGTTATTACCGGTAATTTGATTTTTCAAAAATTTGTTACAGTTAATATCTTATCCTTAGAATTTGAACTCTCTGTCGGTGTTCTCTTATATCCAGTTACTTTTCTAATTTCTGATTTAACTGCCGAGTTCTATGGTAATAAATACGCAAACCACATGATAAAAATGTCAGTTTTATGCAGTTTTATCGTTATGGGGCTAATTATGATAGGCGATTATTTTCCTGCAACTTCCTGGTCAAATGTTGATGATAGTAGTTTTCATAAAATGTTTAGTGTATATGGTATAGCTTCAATTGCTTTAGTAGTTGCTACTTTTTTTGCTCAGCTATTGGATGTTAAGGTTTATTCTTATTTGAAAACTTTGACTGACTCAAAGCATTTATGGTTACGCAATAACCTCAGTACAATACTTGCGCAAATATTAGATACGATATTAGTATTAACTATACTTTGTTTAGCCAATATTTTAGCTTGGGAAAATTACTATAAGGTAGCAACCAATTCAATTGTTTTTAAAGTAATAGCTGCTCTCGCAGATACACCTTTTTGTTATTTGGGACATTACCTAATTAGAAAGTTTATTATAAAGCCAAAAGTTTAGATTCTAGCATTTATACAGTTAATAACCTAACAATTGATATGAAACATAAATTATATGACAGATAGTATAGAATATGTTAGCCCTGATGTAGTTTATCCAATTGAAAATTGGTATAGAACATGTTTTTTAAAAAATATTATAACCAATCCCCAAATTATAGTGGATGATTATACCTATTATGATGATATAGAGGACGTGTATAATTTTGAAAAGAATGTATTATATCTTTTTGATTTTATCGGCGATAAGCTAATAATCGGCAAATTTTGTCAAATTGCTAGCGGCGTACGTTTTATAATGAATGGCGCAAACCACGCAATGAACGGTATCTCTACTTATCCTTTTGAAGTTTTTGGCAAAAGTTGGAGTAATGCTCCAAGTAATGATTTAAACAAAGGTGATACGGTAATCGGTAACGATGTATGGATTGGTAATTCAGCTACTATTATGCCTGGGGTTAAAATCGGCCATGGCGCTATTATCGGCAGTAACGCTTTAGTTACGAAAGATGTTGATCCTTATACAATAGTAGGAGGTAATCCAGGAAGATTAATAAGAAATAGATTCGAGCGGAAAACTATAGATTTTCTTTTAGAACTTGCCTGGTGGGATTGGCCTATAGAAAAAATTACTAAACACGTAAATGCTATTGCTAGCGGAAATTTAGAAACCTTAAGAGCTCTATTGTGATAAGAGTAAGCCTTAGGTTAATATTTCCTTAATTTTTTAAGGTCAAATATTCTCATTGCGCAAAAACGTCCTGAATTGGTCAAGACACTCCGGCATATTTTTTCTGCCAAAACCAATCCGGAAATGGTTACTATTATAGCTATAAATTGATGCAGGTATTAGAAGGGTATGTTGCTTATACATCAATCTTTCGCAAAAAGAGTCAATAGGTTCAGCGCCTTTATACTTTACAAAACCAACGCAACCCCCTTGTGGACGCACCCATTCAATTATATTTACATAATCTATAAAAAACTGATCTAAAAGTTTTAGATTATCAGTAACAATCTGATTATTCCGCTTTAGTATTACATCTTTATTACGCAATGATATGATCGTCAAAATTTCTGAAGGAGCGCTATTGCAGATAGAGGTGTAGTGTTTCATATACTCAATCTTTTTCAGCATTCTTTTATCTTGACATACAACCCAACCAATACGGAGACCTGCCATACCAAAAGCTTTGCTCATAACACCAAGAGATAATGCTCTGCCATATAAACATGCCGCAGGAGACGCCCAGGGTTTATTAGGATGTCCAAGAAGCCTATAAACTTCATCAGAAAAAAGCCAAATTCCTCTGAATCTGCATATCTCGATAAGGGCGTTGAGTTCGTCTTCTTCTATAACTTGACCAGTAGGATTATGTGGAAAATTAATTATAATGCACTTTGTACAAGGCTTAATTGCATCTGCAACGGCATTTAGATCAATGCGCCAATCATTCGATTCCTGGAGTTGTATTTCTGTGATATCTGCACCTTTTAGTTTTGGGATTTCAACGAGTGATTGATAACATGGGGTTAAAACGATTACATGATCATTAGTTTCGATTAATGCATGAAGTGTGCAAAATATACCTTCTTCAGCGCCTGCAAACATTAGGATATGATCTCCCTCGAGAGGCTGATATAGCTCTTGAGCTACTGTTTTACGAAGAATTGGTAAACCTGAGACTTCAGTATAACCTAGGCGCAAATTATCCCATAAATGCTTTTCTTCGCTTGATGCACTATCTAAAATCTTCGACATATCAAAGCTTTCTGCATCTGAACAACATAATAAATACTTAGCTGAGAATTCATATTTTGCTAGATATTCCTCTAATTTAAAAACATTCATTATTTTCTCCATTCTTTTAAGTATTTAAAAACAGTTGCCCTACCAAGACTCAAGGCCTTTGCTATGTAGTCCGCCGCATTTTTTTCATTAAATGCCCCGAGATCAAATAAATATCTCAAAATTGCTTTTTTATGCCCGTGCCTTAGATGATCAAAGAGCAGGTTATGAGTTTGCAGATAAGAATGAATAGTTACATGTAATTTTTCTTGCCAATCATTCACAAATAGAGATTGTGGCTGATTACCCATATTTTTCTGTAACAATGTCCCGCTTAATTCGTTTAACTTGCTGAATATTGAAACATCACAATTGATGCAAAGCAACCATTTTGCTTGCAGAATAATTGAAATTGATTTTACAAGCCGCCCATTAAAGTTAATTTTTGGATAGACTATTTGGTCTATGCTATCTAACCCTTCCTGATCTAATAAGCTTGGGTCACCAGCCTTTCTTCCTGAAAGCCTGCCATTGATGTAAATTATTTTGTTTTTCTTAATATCATGAATGACGACCTCAATCAATGGGTCCATTAAAAGCACAAGAGCATTACATATTTGGGTATAATTAGATAAAATCATTTTTATATACTAATGAGTTTACATAACAGATAAATATATACTATTTAGTATGTAATTGTCAATGGTAAAAACTTTATAAAAAAATAGCTTAATTTATTCTGGGTAAAACACTGTAGAGTTAATGGCGAAAGATAATAAAGAATATTATGGGTATAAAAAGTCAATCTAGGATAAAATTGCCAGAAGGCTTTTTGTTGCCTGAAGTTCAAAAACTTAGCTTTTTAACCCCTTCTTTCTATTCCAACCAAATTGACAATAGCTTCTAGAAAGCTTGAAAGCTCTATAAAGAAATACAATTACTAATGTAGTTGTATTTTTCCTAGAAATGTGTTAATAAAGAACGCTGATTTTGCGCCAAAAAATTATTCCAATTTCAGAAGCAAAAATTATAAAAGTTTATCGAATAAAATAATTATGCCTACAGCAGAAAAAAATAGAATTATTTCATTTTTAATATGGTTATTGATAACAATTTTTTATTGCTATCAGTGTGTATTACGTTCATTACCTAATATTATTCGTCATGATGTAATGTCAAATTTTAATATTGGTGCTAGTGAATTTGGTTCTTTTTCTGGTCTTTATTATATAGGTTATGTTTTTCTCCATATTCCAATAGGGATAGCAATTAGCAGAATTGGAGCAAGGGCTATATTGCCTATATGCATAGCTCTAACTGCTATAGGTCTTCTGCCGTTAATTTATCCTATGGGTTGGGATAGTGCCTTAATCGGGCGAGTTCTTACGGGAATAGGTTCTTCTGCCGCAGCTGTTGGAGCGCTGCAGATATTTAGAATTATATATCCTGCAAAATTTGCTAGAATGTTAGGGTTGATGGTTTCGGTAGGACTAATTGTAGCAGTATATGTTGGAAATCTAATTGTACCCGTTATTGTGTCAGTTGGGCTTGAGGCTACTTTGAAGGTATTACTATATTCCGGCCTAATACTTGCCATCCTTACCTATTACATCATGCCAAAATCAACAGAGGAAAAATCAGAGCGTAATCTTATTTCAGATGTTAAATCAGTAATTTGTAATTATAAATTATTACTTACCAGTTTTTTTGCCGGGTTAATGGTCGGTCCTATGGAAGGCTTTGCTGACGCTTGGGGCAGTGCGTTTTTAATAAATATCTATGCTATTGATAAAGTATATGCTGATTTCTTGATTTTATCTATATTACTCGGCATGAGCGCAGGCTGCGTTATATTACCTTATGTAGCTGATAAAACAGGTTATTATTTTGGTGTAACAATTACTTCCGGAATAGGTTTAATTATATGCTTTTATTATATACTAAGCGGGATTGCTAGTGTTGGCATCCTAGACTACGTTTGTATTGTTATTGGCGTTTTCTCTGCTTATCAGGTAGTTATGCTTGCTAAAATATCTACTTTTGTTTCCGAAGAGAGAAGCGGTTTAGCCGGAGCTGTTGCTAACATGATTATTATGGCGTTTGGGTGGTTTTTCCATAATTCGATAGGGCTATCGTTAGATAATTTATGGGACGGAGCAATGGCTGACGGTGTGAGACAATATAGTAATGATGCTTTCATAAAAAGCATTTCAATTATTCCAAGTGCAATAATTGTTTCTATAATTGGTTTATCAGCCATAGCAATCACAACTATAATAAAAGCACGGGCGCTGAAGAAAGCAAATTAGGAAATCTGTTTAATCTGATTCTCAATGTTAAAATTTTTGTTAAAGAGTGCCTTCTTTAATATCTTTGAACATACTTGATATTATAAGGCCTTTTCTCCTGTTTTTCTAAAAATTTCTGTGTATTTGGCAGTTGCTTTGCCACCCTACTATAGCATCGTTGCGACAACTGCTATTGAATTGAATTGGTTTTACAACTAATAATTTTAATTTACATCAACTTACTGCCATACTAAAAGTCGTTATATTCTTTAATAACTCAAGACTGACTGAATTAGGTTAGTGTTCTAAGCGTTAAAGAGGATAATTTTTGATCACAACTATTTAAGAAGGACCAGCGTGTCATTTATTAAGAAAAAATTAGATAAAGGCCTTTATAACGCTTTATCAGAGGACTTTGTACCTATTGCATGCCATTATGATAAGAATACTTTACTTACTAAAAATGGTGAATTACTACAGATTTTTCAGATTAATGGTATTAATTCAGAAAAAATTAGCAAGAAGCTCTCGAACCTTCGAGTGGTTGTAAGAAGTGCTATTAGTAATAATGTTGAAGGAGACCAGCTAGCTTTCTGGATTCATACAATAAGGCGTAAAGCAAATCTTGATGATACTGTACCGTACAATAATGTGTTTTCAGCAAATATTCATGAGATATGGAAAAACAAAAATTATTGGCATGATAAGTTTGTTAACTGTTTATATATTACGGTTCTTCACGATGCACCAGAGCTAAAACTGAAGAATTTTAACTCCCTTGTTAATTCACTTTCAGCAAGTAGAATTGCAGATTTTGAGATTAATTATTTTGCTAAAGCAGTTAAAACCTTGAGTGCAACTGTTGATAAGTTGATATTGGATCTGGAAGAATATGGGGCTGAAAAACTGGGTATTAGAATAGAAGAGGAACGGTGCTATTCTGATTTGATGTTTTTATACAGAAGAATTATGCAACTTAATGAAGAGCAGTGTGTATTGCCGGTTACTGATATTTCAATTGCTCTTTCTTCTCATCAATACGCAGTCGGTAATGATATGATAGAGGTAATAGGCGATAACGGCAAAAAATTTGCGGCTTTGTTATCGATAAAAGAATATCAAGAAGTGTCTTCCGATGCTTTAGATAAATTTTTGCAGATACCTGTTGAAATGGTTGCAACTGAAGTTTTTTATTTTGTTGATAAAAGTAAGGTGATTCCGTTGTTTGCGGATCAAGCTTATATAGCCGATATTAGCGGTGATGCTGAGCTAAAATCTCTCAGTGGTTTAGATAAAATTTTAAAAGAGACTGATGATAAAAATTATTTTTGCCATCAACAAATATCTTGTATGATAATCGGTGATGATGCTAAAGAACTTAACAAACAAGTTAAGCAAGCTTCTGATACATTAGCAAAAATTGGGATAGTGCATGTAAGAGAAGATATTAATTTAGAAAAAACTTTTTGGGCGCAATTACCTGGAAATTTTGCTTTTCTTTCTAGAATGTCACCGACAATTTTAGACAATACCGCAGCACTTGCTTCTCTCCATAATTTTCCTACCGGTAATCAATATAATCCATGGGGTAGGGCTGTAACGTTACTTAGGACTGAGAGAGGAACTCCATATTTTATGAACTTTCATGATACAGAAGGGAATAGCAACACTTGCATCTTTGGGGTAGAAAAGTCGGGGCGAACAACTTTACTTAATTTTTTACTCTCAGAAGCTGATAAATATAAACCGACTATAATACATATAGTTGATGATTCCGATTCTAGCCTTTATATAAAGGCTAGAGGGGGCGTATGGATTCAGCAGGAGAAAAATTTGTTTAATCCTTTATATTTAGAAGATAATGAAAAAAATCGAGCTTTTTGTTTTATATTTTTTACAATCTTGGCAAAACACCATTTTGACCCTCTAAAAGAGCCGGAATTAACTTTGCTAAAGGCCGTTAGTGAGAAGGTTTTTGTAATCCCACAAGAAGAACGAAAATTATCTGCAGTAATTGAAGCCATCGACGATTCGGAAAGTGGCCAAATTTTAAAGAAGCGTTTAAAAGAATATATGGCAGGTGGTTTATATTATGAGGTTTTTGAATCGCAAGAAGAAATCACAATTAACCCTGGAGGGATATTAGTAATTAATCTTCAGCAATTTGACGACGTTGAGTATAAAAAGAAATATTTCCCAAAAGAGGTTAAATTTGTAGCAGAATTTGAATATGGGTTAAATACGATGCGCAGTGTTAAAGCTGCTATCATATACTTTATGCAAAATTTGTTAGGAAAAATCGGCACAGGTCCGAAAATTTTTGCGATTGATAATATGGCAGCAATATTTAATTTAAGGTGCTATTCTTCAATTCTTTCTGATATCTCACAAAACATTGCTTCTGCTAATGGCGTTTTTGTTAATACGGTAAATATACGTATATTAGAGGATGTACATAAGGATGTACATGAATTAGATTGGTTAAATCTAATGGGGACTCAGATAATAATACCCCCTGAATTTAAAATACCTAATCTGGAAAGTATGCTCAAATTGAACCCTGTGGAAGCAAAAAAACTAGCATTGTTAACCATTAACAATAGGATGTTTTTGATAAAACAGGATGGTAGGATAATTGCAACTGAACTTAGTATTGGTGGTTTGCAAGGGATGACAAGGTTTTTATCCTCAGGAAAATTGGAAATAGAAGCGTACGAAAAAATTATAAAACAATATCCTAGTAACCAGCCGGAAGATTGGGTAGGGCCGCTCTATGACGAATTAAATAATATTACATAAGGTGGTGTAGTGATAAAAAAATCTATTTTAATTATTTTATTACTAATGACTAACCCTATTACTACGGCTAATGCAGGATTTTGGGATGCCGTAGGAGCTTGTTTTACAGATCCTTGTAATTGCGGTGATAGCGATAAGACAAGAAGGGAATATTGGGACAACAGGGTTTCTCAGCCCTACAGAAGTGTTGACAGAGATAGCCTTTGCCCTCCCTGGAATAAAGAATCTGGAAGAGATGACCACACATGTTTGATTAAGGCAGGTTATCCTGGTTCTTGGATAGGTTATTATGAGAATTTATGCGGCGAAGAGACGCCTGACAGCATTTATATGAACCCCAAAATAAGGGTGAGGGGCCAACAATGTAATGCTCTGGCTTGTTGGACAACAGACAATACCCTGAATTGGGATGGTCAGTGTGTAACCCTAGCTAGCGGATATGGGATACCTTTGCTTAGAATGTGTGCTAGAGTTGCTATTCCTGCCGGTTTATCACCTAATTTCCCTGAGGATCCAGGATATACTGCAGGTGTACACCTGGATTTTGAAGGGAAAACAGTTCCTGATGATATAGTAATTGGTTATGACGGCTTACCGGTTACACTTTCTCCTCCTAAGCTATGCTTATATAAAGATCCGGCTTTCTTAAGCTTTAATGACGGTTTTGACCTTATGGATCTAGATCCAAATAAACAATCCTCTCATAAAACAGCTACGTTACATCCGGTAATAAAAGTACTTCTGTTTTTCTTGGATATGGCTGTTCAGGTTGCCCAAACTCCTGGCCAATTACTGGGTGCTTTAGTTGATATGCTTTTTGGTAAAGGTGATGATGGGCAAACGACTTTTTCTTCTGTGATGAAAGATCTACTAGGGTATGTGGGTTGGCTAATCGAGACAATAGGTAATGCAATAGGCTCTATTTTAAAGGCAATTGGTCAAATTAATAGGGCAGTTGATGATGATGTATACGGTTGTGTAAATATCCCGATGGGGCCATATCCGCCGCCGTTTTGTCCGACAGTACAGTCCCCTTTTCAAACAGCCTATATCCAAAAAATATGTTCTAGGGATTCAGGGGGTAATTTGTTGCCGTCTCTTCGAAATGAGCCGTGTGTAGTGTCAGCTTTAGAGAATAATTTTGTTAGAAACTCTCTAAGGATTACTTATGAAAATTTTGTTCCGTTATGTCCAAACAATGTAACTACTGATATTAATAATGATAAATGTGCGGTTATAGAACATTCAGGCACTTTTCCTACCGCAAGCGATTTACATGCGGCTACTGCTAAAACTGATATTCTACCAAAATGTAGTGGTGGGAATACTCCTTGTGTGCGAACTGCGTTACCTGTGCCAAACACTTGTGTTGGGACTAATTGTAATAAAATTGGCTTCCGCATAGTATATGGTTTAAGAATGGGGTCTACTTCTTCTCCGCAATCTTATTTTATGAATGATCTTGCTGACTGTCCTAGTAGTGCGTCTTCTTGCCAAGAGATTTGGGGAATCAATACCTCAGAATTAGCTGATGTTTCTGTTACTTTTCCCCGTATCCAAACTAGTTCTGATATGTCTTCTGTTGTATCTGATACTGTTATTCTTAAGGATAAAAATGGCAGATCAGCGAGCTATACTGCTTCTATTTCTCGAGTGTCGGCATTTGATCCAGTATTTAAGTTTGCTCAGAACCCTAAACAAATCTGTGTAAGGGGTGGAAATTTATTAATTGGTTGTGAAAATAGAGCGCCATTTATAAAACCGCAGGTTTATGATTGTACGAGTCCGGCAAATGTCGATATCCCATGTACAAGTACCTATTATACACCTACTTTCGTGGCGAAGGCTGTTTCTGGTACTGATTCAACAAGTGCCATAGTTCAACCAAAGACGGTTTATAACCCTACCAACCTACAAAGTTCGGTAAATTTAGCAGGATATAACTTTGATTCTTTTGTTACTGACACTACCTTAGCTACAACTCCGTTTTCTGGATCTCATTCTCCAAATCCAGGAAGCTTATACGGTACTTATTTGAATAATATTTTTCCTGTTAATAGTAATGGGTCAGTAAATACGAACGCTATTTATTTATATGGGCTAGAATATATTAATAATCAATATTATGTAGGTGGTAAACGTGCATGTCTTAAAAATCGTGATCTTGATAAATGCCCAAAAAATGAAACACTTTGCGTTTTAACAAATCTTGTCAATAGTGATACTGTCAATTGCGAGAATTTTATCGCTAAATTATCGGTATATCCGGGTATGATACGCTGTGGAACTACTCCTAAGGTTTGTACAACTAATGTTGATAATAGTTTAGGTAATGGGGTTTCTATATATTCATGTCTGGATGGTGGTCATTGCTATACAAGTCCAATAAATGCCGATTTATGCACAATCTCTAATATAAGCAGTGACCGCTACATACCAAGTGCTAGTTTAGGGGAAACGCTGGCGGATAGCCAGTATTATCATTTTGATTCCGATGTAACTGATTCTGGGGCATATTCTGTTAATTGTACTCCTGTAAATGATGTGGTAAATTGCCAGAATTTTCTCACCAAATTAGCTTCTTATCCTGGTACGGTAAGGTGTACTACCGAGCAAACTAGTAGGTGTACTACCATCGTAGATAGCGTGCCCGCTATTTCTGGAGGTACTGGAGTTACTATCCGCTTATGTAATTCGGGTATTCATTGCTATACGAGTCCAACTGGTGCGGATTTATGCCAGACAACAAATTGTTCAAGTACGACTGATACAGCTTTTTCTGGTTACAACTATGATAAGAGTAAGTACGCAATAAGGGATAAGACTTCATATGAAATGAGTTTATGTACTGATATCCCGCAACCGAAATGTCCTGCGACCAGTAATTATAGCAGCCAGGAAGATGGCTATGCTGCCTGGCCGGAAACAACAGTTGGACAAATGGCAACCGGTAGCTGTGCTACTGGTTGGATTGAAGTAGCTCCATTGCAGCGTTGGTGCGTGCCAAGCGTGACTGATCCGGATAAAGACCCTAGTGGTACTAATAGGACATTTATTTTTTCACGTTTATATACCAAAGATAGCTCAGGTAATAGAGTATATAGTAATGTTAAGTGTAAGGCTTACCAAATTAATCTGTTAAGCCGAACTGACACTTTCCCTGCGAATTACACACGGAGTACTACCAGTAATCCAAGTAATTATTCCGGTAATGTAACGCTTGGTTTGTATGATTATACCGGAACAAATATCATATCTGCCGGTACTTATACTTCTACGCTAACTTTTAATGTACCAGATAGCGTTAGTAATATTGATTACTTCAGAATTACCGCAATGGCTAACGATGATTTTGCTTTGGTGAAAGTAAATAATACGGCCGTTTATAGTTCGCCATCTACTAGCCATAATTGCGGTAATGGTAATATCTCAATAGGAAATTTTACGGCATTATCTTATAATTCTAATGGAACGGCAACTTTGACAAAATCTACTGGAGGAACAGTGAATTTAGGTGATACGTGTACTTGGAACAGATCGAGTAATATTGACCTTAAGCCATATTTAGTGCAAGGTAATAATACAATAACGATAACTCTAGTTGTAATCGGTGGTGGTGGTATGCACTATTCGATAGATTATAAAATGAAAACGCCATAATTTACATTACCCTCTTAATTAATAGAATGTATAAAATTCCTGTTTTATTTTTATGATAAGTTGATATATTGTATATAAATCAACTATTGGTTATATTATTTAAAATAAACTTACAAACATGACATTTGAACTAGATTCATTAATTATTATTGGGTTTTTGGTGGCTAATTTGTTGCTGGGTTTATCTTCTAGCCGTGGTATTACTAGTATAAAAGAATATGCCGTAGGTCACAGAAATTTTAGCACGGCAACCATAGTTGCTACCATAGTTGCTACTTGGGTTAGCGGAGAATTTTTTTATACTATTATTGCTGAATCTTATAGCAAGGGGTTATATTTTATCTGGGTCGTAGCAATTAGTGACCCTTTATGTTTATTGCTAATTGGTTTATTCTTTGCCCCAAGGATGGCCGAATTCTTAGGTAAACTCTCCATAGCAGAAGCTATGGGAGAGTTATTTGGTGAGAAAGTTAGAATAATTACGGCAATATCCAGTTTTATAGGGGTTAGCGGGATTATTGCTATTCAGTTAAAAATTTCTGCTTTAGTTTTTGAATATGTGGGTGTCCCTAATATTTACGGCATATTAATAGCCGGGGTGATCGTAACCATTTATTCTTCTTTAGGTGGCATAAAATCCGTTACTTTTACTGATATAATTCAGTTTATTACTTTTTGCGCAGTAATACCGATAGTAGCATATATTTTGCTAAACAGTGTTAATAATACTAGCGCAATAACAGATACTTTACTAAATAATCCTTTATTTGATTATAAGAAAGTATTTGATTTTTCTAATAGCAGTAACTTGCATTATTTATTGCTGTTTGTTTGGAGTGCGATTCCTGCTTTTAACCCTGCTTTTTTCCAAAGGGTATCGATGGCGAAGGATGTAAGCCAAGTAAGAAATTCGTTTTGTATAGCATCTGTAACCTGTTTTATCCTGGTGTTATTAGTATGTTGGATTGCAATATTGATGTTAGCGAATCATCCAAATGCAGATGCAAATAATGTAATAAACACCCTTATTTCTGATATTGACTTTATACCAGGTCTTAAAGGTCTGCTTCTTTCTGGAATTATGGCAATGATTCTCTCTACTATTGATTCTTATATTAACTCTACAGCAGTAATAGTTGTTAACGACTTTTGTAAGCCTCTAGGTATTAAATTATTTGATAATCGATTATTATTTACTAGGATCATCTCTATGATTATAGGTGCTTCCTCTATTATTATGTGCATTATGAATAATGGGACAGCACTAGAGCTATTCCTTTTTGCATCTTCCTTTTACATGCCGGTAGTAAGCGTACCATTTATCATGGCAGTTCTTGGATTTAGAAGTAGTGGAAAATCAGTTATACTAGGGATGGCAGCAGGCATTTCAACAGTTTTAATATGGGATTATGTGCTAAAAATTAAAGTTGGAAATTCTGTTCCGGCGGGCATGTTAGTAAATCTTATAGTACTAATGGGAAGTCATTATTTGCTTAGACAACCTGGAGGCTGGATTGGGATTAAGGATGAGAGCGGGCTAATTCAGGTTCGCAAAGAAAGAAGAAAAAGATTACAGCAGTTATGGTCGGATATTAAGTCCTTTAACCTGATAGAGGTTTATAAGAATAATTATCCTCAAGGTGATGGGTTAATTTCCATACTCGGCTTTTATGTGATGCTTTCTGTATTTGCCACCACGAATTTATTACCTGAAGAATATAGACTTCAGCATCTAGATATACTTGATGTGCTTTATCCGATAGCTGTTAGCAGTTCAGCAATTTTAATTAGCTATCCGTTATGGCTTTGGAACTGGAAAGAAAGTAAATTCGTAGGGATATTCTGGAATCTGATTATGTTCTGGGTATTAATCTGCTTTACCTTTTTAACGGTGTTAGTTGGTGGATTTTCCGAAGTACAGCTAATGGTGTTTATGATGAATGTTGTTATCATTTCCTCTTTAGGTAAATGGCAATGGTCGTTATTTAATTTCGTGTCCGGGATTGTCTTGGTTACTGTGTTTTATAATAATTATTACCCGGGTAATTTAGATAATGTTGAGTTCGCCTCATCGCAATTCAAGATATTTTATTTACTGTTATTACTTATTAGTACCTTAATTCTTTTCCTGAAACCCAAACAAGAGCATCAGGAGCTAACTGAAGAGAAGAACGAGCATCTAAGTGGCCGGATAAACATGTACAAGGAGCAGACCAGGGAAGCAGAAGCATTAAAAGGACGTTTTATTCGCAATATAACGCATGAATATCACGCTCCGATGACGGGGATATCGA
>TBL_comb48_EPIDRAFT_1000094_pt1 | contig 64007 bp, 59 predicted proteins | sample TroBogEpilimnion_37_FD_10681 | JGI IMG/M metagenome (IMG submission 10681) | reverse complement strand
AGTATTTATTGATTTAAACAACAATGGTTTATTTGAATCTACTGAAACCGTTTTAACAAGCACTGCACTTACCAATGGTAATTATTTAGCAACAATAAGCTTACCAAGCACTTTAGCAGTTGGTAAACTTTTTAAATTTCGTGTAGTGGCAATGGAAACAAGTAGCAGCACCAATGTGAATGCTTGTGGCACTTATACAATTGGAGAAACGCAGGACTACACATTAAAAATTAATAATGCCTCCAACGACTTACAAGTAACTGATATTATTAATCCAACTGCCGGAGTTTGCAAAAGAGCAGTACAATATGTAACTATTAATTTGGTGAATAATGGTTCAGCCAATCAATCAAATATTCCATTAAGCCTTGTAGTAAAAAAAGGTGCCACGACCATATTAAGTATCAATGAAACATTTACTGGCCGCTTAAATGGTTTTGATAATATGACATATACATTCCAAAAGCCAATTTCAATTGATGCTAATTCAACTTATACCATTACCGCATCTGCTAATATTAGTAATGACCAACAACCTAACAATAATTCATTAAGCGCAAGTATTGTAAGTGCGGCTGATATTGCTGCTCCACAAGGATCTGCAGTACTTTGTAATGGAGTGATGCGCTTAAATGTTAACAATCCTGTTTCTGGAACAAATTATTATTGGTACGATACCTCAGCATTATACAATCCAATTGTTATTGGCAGCAGTCTTGGTGCAAGTAATACAAGTAGCAAGGTTTATGTAACACAAGGATACCAAGCAACACTCCCTCCTTTAACAAATACAAGTTTAACTGGAGGAGGAGGTTACAATGCTTTTAGTGGCAATTTTATGAAACTAAATACCACACAAGCACTTACTTTAGAAACCACAAAATTATACTCAAGTTATCCTGGAAAAGTTGATTTTATTTTAGGGACTTTAGGTACGGTCAATACCGATGGAACTTTCAATTATTATCCAATACAAACCGTTTCATTAAATATACCAGCGAGTAGCCCCTCACCTATCTATGGCGCTTCATCCTATGTGGCTGGTGATACTGGTCGTATTTATGCATTGAATTTAAATATCCCTCAAGCAGGTGATTATATTATCATTTCAAAATGTGATAGTGCTTCTATTTTTAGAAACAATGGCGCAACAGATCCTACTTATCCGCTTGGTCCAAATCGTATTATTAGTTTTACAGGAAATAGTGCAACGCCAACAACTGCAAGTCCAAATGTAAACTTTCAAAACTATTTTTATTTCTTTTATAACATGCAAGTGAAATCAACAGATTGCATGAGCGCTGCAACACTTATAAATGTTAGTACAAATAATAAGCCAACTATTACACAAAGTGGCGATAGTCTTATAAGTTCAGTTGGCAGTGGATATCAATGGTATATGAATGATTCATTAATTAATGGTGCCACAAAACAATCTTATAAGCCTCTAAAAAATGCGATGTACAAGGTGGCTACGATAACGATTGCGGGAGATTGTCAGAATATTTCAGATAATAAACTAATTTTGGTGACTGATATTGCCGAAGCGAGTGCTAAAGAAATAAGCCTTAAGATAACCTCCGACGACTATGTCGAAAACATCATTAAAGGAAATTCATTCTACATTCAATTTAGTAATATTCAAACCCAAAAAATTTCATTAGAAATAATAAATTCAATGGGTAATAAAGTTTTCCAAAAAGAAAACTTAATAAACCAACAGGCTCCGCAGCATATTTCTATTGATAGCTTGACAACAGGTATTTACTTTGTTAAAATCTATGCGAACAATAAAGTGTATGTCCAAAGAGTTTTTATTACTAATTAATTAAACATCGGTTATGGCAATTGAATGGGTTGAAGGAGTAATTACTAAAATTGAAAATGAAACTCCTAATACAAAAAGATTTTATTTCGAAATTCCAAGTCTTGAAAAATTTGACTTTATCCCTGGTCAATTTGTAACATTAGACTTACCTATTCATGAGCAAAAGAATAAAAGATGGAGAAGTTACTCAATTTCTTCAGCTCCTAATGGTACAAATACATTTGAATTAGTGATTGTGCATTTAGAAGGTGGCCTTGGTACTACTTACTTATTTAATGAAGTTACAGTGGGTTCGAAAATAACGCTAAGAGGACCTCAAGGCGTGTTTACGTTACCAAAGAACTTTGATAATGACGTGTATTTTATTTGTACAGGAACTGGTATCGCACCTTTCCGTTCAATGATTACTTATATTCATGAAAACAAAATTGCGCATAACAATATTCACTTGATTTTTGGATGTCGCAAATTTGAAGACGGATTATATATTGATGAATTAAAAGCTTTAGAAGCTAAAGAACCTGGTTTCCACTTTCACCCATGTTATTCTAGAGAAACAGAAGTTCCAGCTGGATCACATAGCGGCTATGTACACCCAGTATATCAAGAATTATTAAAGGATAATAAAGAAACAGCACATGTTTGGTTATGTGGTTGGAAAGCAATGATTGATGATGCTCGTAAAAACATGACGGAATTAGGTTTGGATAAAAAACAAGTTCACTTTGAATCTTTCGGATAGTCCAACTCCATTTAAATATTTAAAGGCCTCGATTTATCGGGGCTTTTTTGGCTATTGGCACAAGATTAGCCATGAATCGTAATATACATATTTCTAGACGCACAATTTAGTGGAATATAAATTGGCTTCATGAAACAAATTTCTTCTCTGCTCACCATTTACGCTAAAAATGAAATCTAGCATCTAAAATTGCGAACTCGCTTCGCTCAGACATGCGCAATTTTTTAACGATGCCATCTTTCATTTTCTTAACGCTATGGCTCGGAGTTCAGAAATTTGTTTCATTGCGCCTTTTATTATCCCACTATGTAAGTCGTAACATAAAAATCCCGAAACGGTTGCTTCGGGATTAAGTATTCAAAAATAATTAAGGATTAGTTGATGGCATCTAGCACCAATGATTTTACTTTACTCATTGGGATACGCTCCTGAGTCATTGAATCACGATGACGAATAGTTACAGTACCATCTTCCTTAGTCTGATGGTCAATTGTTACGCAGAAAGGAGTACCAATGGCATCCTGACGACGATATCTTTTACCAATTGCATCTTTTTCTTCGTAAAAGCAATGGAATGATTTTTTACACTCATCCATTAATTCTTTAGCTAACTCAGGCAAACCATCTTTTTTAGTTAATGGCAAAATGGCTAATTTATTAGGTGCGATTCTGGCTGGCAAGTGTAATACCACTCTTGAATCGGTAGTACCATCTTCCTTATTGATTGTTTCTTCTTCGTAAGAATTAGATAAAATCAATAAGAACATTCTATCTAAACCAATGGAAGTTTCAATTACATAAGGAATATAGTGCTGATTAATTTCGGTGTCAAAGTATTGCATTTTCTTTTTGCTAAACTCCTGATGACGACTCAAATCAAAATCTGTTCTAGAGTGAATACCCTCTACTTCTTTAAAGCCAAATGGGAATTCATATTCAATATCTAAAGCAGCATCTGCGTAGTGTGCTAATTTAACGTGGTCATGAAAACGGTATTTGTCAGCAGCAATGCCTAGGCTTAAATGCCATTTCATACGCTCATTCTTCCAATGCTCATACCATTCTTTTTGCGTACCTGGCTTAATGAAAAATTGCATTTCCATTTGCTCAAACTCACGCATTCTAAATATAAACTGACGCGCTACAATTTCGTTTCTAAATGCCTTACCTGTTTGTGCAATACCAAAAGGAATTTTCATCCTTGCTGTTTTTTGCACATTCAAGAAGTTTACAAAAATACCTTGTGCTGTTTCTGGTCTTAAATAAATAGTACTTGCCTCATCTGTAACTGAACCTAATTCAGTAGAGAACATTAAATTAAACTGTCGAATCTCTGTCCAGTTACCCGTTCCACTAACACTACAATAAATTTTATGATCGTCAATTAATTTTTTCAATCCAACATAATCATCATTTGCTAATAAGGCATCCATATCAGCAATTAATTTATCTGCACCAGCTTGATCTCCTTTCTCGATTAGTTTTTCAGCATGACCTTCAATTAAATGATCTACTCGGTATCTTTTTTTACTATCCTTATTATCAATTAAAGGATCGCTAAAACTATCCACGTGTCCACTTGCCTTCCAAGTAGTAGGATGCATAAAAATTGCAGCATCAATACCTACAATATTTTCATTCATTTGTGTCATGGAATTCCACCAATAGTCACGAATGTTTTTCTTTAATTGAGCACCATAAGGACCGTAATCATAAACCGCACTTAGTCCATCGTAAATTTCACTACTTGGAAACACGAAACCATATTCCTTAGCATGTGAAATAATAGCTTGTAATGTATTGTCTGTTGGGTTCTTACTCATAGTTGGCAAAGATACGTAGTAATCAATTATCGGTGTAATTTTTCATTATTTTCATGTCTTGTGGCATCTCTAATGGTTTTCTTCTGTAAATTTTTCTCTAAAGCGGTTGCTAAATCAATGCCAGTTTGGTTTGCTAAGCATATCAATACAAACAAAACATCCGCCATTTCATCTGCTAACAACAAATCTTCCTCTTTATTTTTAAAGGATTGATCTCCATATTTACGCACCATAATTCTTGACAACTCCCCCACTTCTTCCATCAATATTCCAAGATTGGTGAGCTCACTAAAATATTTTACACCTACTGTTTTTATCCACTGATCCACCTGTTCCTGAGCCTGTTGTATGGTTGTATTATTTGACATAATTATTTATTGATTGGTTATTAAGTTGTTTTGATTCCGATAAGTTTATTCTTTGTTTTTTGAATCGATAGTGATGGTTACTGGACCATCATTTATCAAGGCCACTTTCATATCAGCACCAAATTTGCCTGTTTGTATTGGAGCTCCTAAATCCTGTTGTAATTGCAGGATCATTTTTTCATAAAGCGGCACCGATACATCCGGTTTTGCTGCAGCAATATAGGAAGGCCTATTTCCTTTTTTAGTAGAAGCGTGTAAAGTAAATTGACTTACTAATAATATAGAGCCGCTAACCTCAAGAAGGCTTTTATTCATTACCCCTTGCTCATCCTCAAAAATGCGCATGTTTACAATTTTATTGGAAAGCCATTCAATATCGGTTTGATCATCCTCATTCACAATACCTACCAATACCATCAAACCCTTTTGGATTTGGCCTATTATCGCCCCATCCACGGTTACATTTGCCTCCAAAACCCTTTGAATTACCACTCTCATACATTCGATTTTACCACATGAAGATAAACAAAACTATTTTCACTAATTTAGCTGTAATTTCAATCCCTTGAGTAGTATAAAAAAATTAGCAAGCCAAACAGCATGGTATGGACTTAGTTCCATAGCAGCTAGGTTTATTAGCTATTTATTAACCCCTTATTTAACCCTGAAACTTACCGAGGCTGCCTACGGGGAGCAGGCGATTGTGTACTCTTTCATTCCATTTTTAAACGTAATTGTTACGCACGGAATGGAAACTGCGTATTTCAGATTTGGATCAAAAGACAACGAAGAAAAAATATACCATACCAGTAGTTTTTCCATGATCATGGTAACTGGAATAGTGGTAGCCTGTTTATTAATTTGGGGAGGCCCCATTTCCAACTTATTACAAATTAATTTACATCCAGAATATATAAAGTTAGTGGCATGGGTGGTGGCTTTAGACGCTTTAACGACCATCCCATTTTCAAGATTAAGATTAGAGGGCAGACCCAAAAAATATGCATTTATTAAAGTTGGTGGTATCCTCATTAATATTTTAGCAACCTACGCACTCATTAGTATTTTACCAAACTATGCCCTATCGCATCCCGAAAGTTTTATTGCTAAGTTTTATGTTAAAGGTTTTGAGGTTGGCTATATTTTAATGGCAAATGTTTTACAAAATGTTTTTGTATTACTGCTCTTACAAAAAGAAATTCGTTCACTACGTTTTAATATTGACTTTAAATTATGGAGTCAAATGATGGTATATGCCCTGCCATTGATACTAGTAGGTTTTGGCGGAATGATCAATGAAACCATGGATCGCATTATGATTGGTTGGTGGGCAAATGGAGGTAGTGAAGAAGCTAATAAATCATTGGTGGGAATCTATAGTGCTTGTTACAAATTAGCAATTTTAATAACTATTTCTATTCAAGCTTTTAGGATGGGTGCCGAGCCTTTCTTTTTTAAACAAGCACAGTCGGATAATGCTCAAAAGACCTATGCAAGGGTGATGAAGTTTTTTGTAATCACACTATGTATTATGTTCCTTGGCGTGGTATTGTTTTTAGATATATGGAAAGAATTTATTCGTAATCCCAAAATGTATGAGGGCTTGCGTGTGGTGCCGATATTGCTAATAGCCAATATGTTTTTAGGGGTTTATTATAATTTAAGTATCTGGTATAAATTAAGTAACAAAACCATGGCAGGCGCTTGGATTACATTACTAGGTGCAGTCATCACCATTGCGATTAATTATTTATTGATTCCTCGATATGGTTATATGGCAAGTGCTTGGGCAACTTTTCTTTGTTATGGCACGATGATGGTAGTGAGTTATAAATGGGGCCAAAAAGTGTATTATATTCCTTATGCCACTAAAAAATTGATTGCCTATTTTGTCATTGCACTCATCATTTACAGCATCAATTTATTAATACTTTGGATCTCCTCTAATAAAGCGTTTAATTATTTATTTGCAAGTATTTTACTAGTAGGATTTATAGCCTTTGTGGCAAGAATTGAAAAGAAAGAATTAAAATCTATTTTTAATAAATAAAAAACATGGCCGAAGATTTAACGATACAAAAAGGAACTAAGCAGGAACAATACGAATCATTGATTCCGCAAATACAAGGATTGCTAATGGGCGAAACCAATTTAATTGCCAACTTGGCAAATATTAGTGCAGCATTAAAAGAACAGTTCAATTGGTGGTGGGTTGGTTTTTATTGGATACAAGAGGATGAATTAGTATTAGGTCCTTTTCAGGGCCCAGTGGCTTGCACCAGAATTAAAAAAGGTCGTGGCGTTTGTGGTGGTGCTTGGGAAAAAGGAGAAACGCTTATCGTTGAAGACGTAGAAAAATTCCCTGGACATATTGCATGTAGTAGTGCTTCCAAATCTGAAATTGTTGTGCCCGTATATTTTGGTGAAACCATCGTTGGGGTTTTAGATGTTGATAGTGAGCATCTCTCCCATTATGATGAAACCGATAAATATTATCTTGAAAAAATAGTGGCTTTAATCCCGAATTAATAGATAAGCCTACTATTTCCTTAGACAGGCTTGAAAAAGTAGCCGAAAAATTAAAAAAATCAATTAAGTTTGCAACCCCTAAGCGGATGTGGCGAAATTGGCAGACGCACTAGACTTAGGATCTAGCGCCGCGAGGCGTGTGGGTTCGACCCCCTCCATCCGCACATAATAACAGCAAAAAGCCCTTTTCTACCTTTGAAGAGGGCTTTTTTATTGCTAAAACCTCCCCTTTTTAAGGTTTAAAACTTACCTTTGCCCCCCTTAAACACTACAAAAAAGTAGAAAATAGCAATATTATGGCAACAGTAAAAAGAAGCAACATTGCACTGTTAAACGACAAATTAACAGTGACTATCACAAAAGAGGATTACTTGAAAGGCTTTGAAACAAGCTTGAAAAAGTATTCTAAAACAGCTAATATTCCTGGATTCAGAAAAGGAATGGTGCCAGCTGGTTTGATTAAGAAAATGTACGGACAATCTGTTTTTCAAGACGAGGTAATTAAGACCGTTGAAAATGAGATGAACCAATATATCGCGAAAGAAAAAATTGAAATTTTCGCACAACCACTTCCTGTAACAAATGAATTTCCTGCGATGGATGTAAACAATCCTAGCGACTATGATTTTTCATTTGAAGTAGGTTTAAAACCAGCTTTCACAATTGATACAAAAGGCATCAAAGCGACCAAATATAAAATTGAGGTTACCGAAGATATGTTAACTGCTGAAGTAGAAAGATTACAAGTGCGTAATGGAAATATGACCGAGCCAGAAGCAGTTGAAAATGAAGAGAATGTTTTGAATGTAACTTTTACAGAAGCTGATAAAGATGGCGTGGTAGTAGAAGGTGGTATTGCTAAAGACAACTCTTTATTGATTAAATATTTTGCAGAAAAAGCAAGAAAGCAATTCATTGGCAAAAAGAATGGCGATGTTGTTACAATTCAATTGAGCAAAGCGTTTGAGGCGAAAGAATTAGATATTATTGTTGCAGATTTAGGTATTACAAAAGAAGATGCTGATAAGTATTTTAACTTAACGATCACTAAAGTTGGTGCAGTTGAAAAAGCGCCTTTAGACGAGACTTTATTTACAGTAACTTATCCAAATCAAACTATTACTACTGAAGCAGAATTTAGAGATGCTATCAAAAAAGATATTGAAGGTTACTACGACCAACAATCTCGCAATCAAGTGCACGACCAAATTTATCATGCATTGATTGACAATACTAAGATGGACTTCCCTGCTGACTTTTTAAAGCGTTGGTTACAAACAGGTGGTGAAAAACAACGAACTGCCGAAGAAGCAGAAAAAGAATATCCAGTATTCCAAGATCAATTAAAGTGGACTTTAATTAGCACACAATTAATTGCTGATCATAAAATTGAAGTGGTTGCCGAAGATTTAAAAGCTTTCGCTAAACAACAATTAATGAGTTATATGGGCGGCCAATTAGGTGCATTAGGTGATAATGACCAATGGTTAGAAGACTACGCTGCTAGAATGATGCAAGATAGAAAGTTTGTTGAGGATAGCTACCACCGTATTAGCACTGACAAATTGTTCCAAGCAATTGAAGGCGATGTTGCTGCAAAAGAAGAGAAGATTTCAGCTGAAAAATTTGCTGAAAAGTTGCATAACCACCACCACTAATTCAATAATTTGCCCGAAGGGGCGATAATTATAATTTTTATGACCTTCCTAAACCCGGGAAGGTCTTTTTTTATTGAAATACGGTTAAGTTTGGCACCGTTTTTGCTCTACCATTAACGAATAGGTTTTACCTTTACTTTACTAGAAAAACATATATATGAACTTAGGAAAAGAATTTGAAAAGTACGCTGTTAAACATAGAGGAATCAGCAGCAATAGTTTACATCAGTATCAAAATAGTGTAACGAATCTAACTCCTTATATTATTGAAGAAAGACCCATGAATGTGGCAAGTATGGATGTATTTAGCCGTTTAATGATGGACCGAATCATATTTTTGGGTGAAGGCATTAATGACTATGTAGCGAATATTGTAACTGCGCAGTTATTGTTTTTAGAAAGTACGGATCGCACTAAGGATATTCAAATGTATATCAACAGCCCAGGTGGTAGCGTTTATGCTGGTTTAGGCATTTACGATACCATGCAATTTATTGGACCAGATGTGGCAACAATATGTACAGGCATGGCAGCAAGTATGGGTGCTATTTTATTATGTGCTGGTGTGGAAGGAAAAAGAACCGCTTTAAAACATAGTCGTATCATGTTACACCAACCTAGTGGTGCGGTGGGTGGACAGGCTTCTGATATTGAAATCACTGCAAGAGAAATCAAAAAATTAAAGCACGAATTATACGAAGTGATCGCTACGCACACTCATAAGGATGTGGATGTGGTTGCAAAAGATTGTGATAGAGATTTTTGGATGACTGCAGCTGAAGGAAAAGAATATGGATTGGTAGATGAAGTATTATTAACCAACCCAAGAAAACAAAAAAAGTAGTCAATAATTAGACTACCTAATAACAACAAGCATTTATAATTATTTCAAATTGAATATATGATACTTACGAATCGTTTTTTAATGGATGAAGAAGATGAACCAAAGGCAGATAAAAAAGAAGAAAATGCGCCTGGATTCTTGAATAAAAAAATGGAACAAATCTTTTTTGAAAAAAGATCCATCTATTTATGGGGACAGGTAGATGATAAATCTGCAAAAGACATTGTAACAAAGTTATTATTATTGGATGCCGATAAACCAGGTGCTGAAATTAATTTTTACATCAATAGCCCAGGTGGCGTAGTGACAAGTGGTATGGTGATGTTTGATACCATGAACTTAATTAAAAGCCCCGTGCATACGATTTGTATGGGATTGGCTGCAAGTATGGGATCTATTTTATTAAGCATGGGCGAAAAGGGTAAGCGTACTATTTTCCCTCATGGCGAAGTAATGATTCACCAACCAAGTTTGGGTGGATACTACCAAGCAACCAGCGCTGATATTGAAATTCAAGCGGAACAAATTAGAAAGACAAAGGAATTGGGCGCTAAAATATTGGCTAAAAACTGTGGTAAATCAATAGAACAAATCATGGCTGACTTTGATAGAGACTATTGGATGAATGCAGAGGAAGCAGTTGCTTATGGTATTGTAGATAAGATTGCTAAAAGTTTATAAGCAAGGAACAAAGAGGCAAGGAAATAAAGAAAGGAAGAGAGAAAATAAATAAAGAAATTCAATATGAAGATGAGCAAAACCGATACAAGCATTCATTGTTCTTTTTGTGGACGCAGCAGGGACGAAGTAAAAATCCTCATTGCTGGCCAGGAAGGACATATATGCGAAAACTGTATTGAGCACGCGCATGAAATAATTGAAAAAGAATTTCATCAAAAGAAGGCAGATGGCAAAGCAGGTACTTTAAAAGTGCAAAAGCCAACTGCTATTAAAGCTTTTCTAGATCAATACATTATTGGTCAAGATGAGGCTAAAAAAATATTATGTGTTGCTGTTTACAATCACTTCAAGCGCATCAACCTCCCTACTACTACAAAGAATGAAGTGGAGATTGAAAAGAGCAATGTAATTATGATTGGAGAAACAGGTACAGGCAAAACATTGTTAGCAAAGACTATTGCTAAATTATTAAACGTTCCTTTTGCCATTGTAGACGCAACTGTTTTCACTGAGGCTGGTTATGTGGGAGAGGATGTGGAGAGCATGCTTACTCGTCTATTGCAAAACTGCGACTATGATGTGGAAGCAGCGCAAAGAGGTATTGTATACATTGACGAGATTGATAAAATAGCGCGTAAAAGCGATAACGCTTCTATCACTAGAGATGTAAGCGGAGAAGGCGTTCAACAAGGTTTATTGAAAATGCTAGAAGGTACCGAAGTGTTGGTACCACCTCAAGGCGGCCGTAAACATCCGGATCAAAAAATGATCAAAGTGGATACCAAGAATATCCTATTTATTTGCGGTGGTGCATTTGATGGCATCGATAAAATCATTGCGCGTCGTATTAACACAAATGCAATTGGATTTAGCGTGAATAAAGATGAGCAAGAATTACAACGTAAAAACCTTTTACGTTTTGTAAATGCACAGGATATTAAAACCTTTGGATTAATTCCTGAAATGTTAGGTCGCCTACCGATTGTTACGCACTTAGAACCATTAGATGCTGAAACATTAAGAAGTATTTTAACCGAGCCTAAAAATGCATTAATAAAACAGTATACTCAATTGTTTGCTATTGAAAATATTAAGCTTAAAGTAGATACTGAAGTTTATGATTTCATTACCGAAAAAGCTATGGAATACAAACTGGGTGCAAGAGGTTTAAGAAGTATCTGTGAAAGCTTATTTACACAAGCCATGTTTGACTTGCCTGGCACTGATATCACTGAGTTTGAAGTGACACTTGAATATGCAAAACAAATGTTTGACAAGAGCAAATTAAATGCTTTAAAAGTAGCTTAATCATTAACCAATAAAATAATATTATATGCAAGAATTAATTGATCGTTTAGTAAAAGAAACTGGTGTGACTCCTGAGCAAGCAAAACAATCTATTGAAACCATTGCTGCATTTGTAAAAGAAAAATTCCCAATGTTAGGCGGGGCAGTAAACCAAATATTCAAAGCAGGCGGGAAATAGTGTATTTTATATACACTCTAAAATAAAAAAGCCCTTCTTTCGAAGGGCATCGTATATATAAATCTTATAAAACTTTAAAAATTATAAGATTTATATATACACTCTAAAATAAAAAAGCCCTTCTTTCGAAGGGCTTCAAGCAAGCAATCATAAACTAGGAATAAATCCTACATCAATACTAATTAATTTTTCAGAAAAATCCTACTTTTTCTAAAAAAATTTATTCTATTTACTACCATACCTTAGTTTAAAGACGCGCCCTAGAAAAAATACTCAATATGGCATAAATGCCTCATAATCATTCGCTAAAGTGTATGCGTTGCTTTAGCTGTAAAGCCTCATTTTGACTCAAATCGCAAGCCTCAATAAGCTGCTCCCATCCTATTTTGCCATCATTTTGTTTCCTTAGGCGCAATATGGCCCATACCTGTTGGTCTGAAAATAAACCCAATTGTTTCCAATCTTTAAAACGCATCGCATTGGCATTCAATATAATTTTAGCACCAGGCTTAATGTATAAATGTCCATTGAGTTTTTGCAAAACACTATCAGGCAGTCCATATATTTTATTCAATTGATAAGGACTCGTAAATGATCCAATATAATTGCGATAGGATAAAATACGTCGTACAAGTTCCTTGTTCAAATTTGTTTTTAGTACCCATTCATTTTCATCTGTATTATTAATATCCATTTTCCAGTTATCCTCTTCTTCTTTAAATTGCTTTGAACTTTTTTGATTGGTATAAAAGGGATAATCCGATTTTTTCTTGGGATTCATTTTTATAAAAGGCCTCAACAACAAAAACAAATCATTCTTAAGCCCATATAATTTAGCAAAGTCATCTGGATTTTTAAAATATCCTCCTCGCGCTCTATAATGTAACATGGAGCGTACCTGTCGCTCAGGAATGCCTAGATTAATCGCTTGAACACTATCTATTTGATTGGGATCAAAGTATATTAAATGTAATGACTTAATAGCTGCATTTGAAATGCTTTTATGATTTATACTTGGAGCCGAAAATATCATATTCATTAATACAGAACCTGTCAATATAATTCCCAATACAATTATCCCTTTGAGTTCTTTTTTAGAAAAATAAAAATAAGCCTGCCAATTTGAAATAATCATTATAAAATAATTGATCCCAAAATAGCAATACTTAAAAGCGTATTTATCGCAAAATATGCTACACTACTCTACGCTAAACTGCAATCCATCATAAGCCATTTTAATAAATGGAGGCAATTGTGGTTCTAACTCAGACTGTAAACCAATTTGATGGCTAAAATGTGTGAAATATACTTGAGGAATTTGCAGCTCAGTAGCGAGTGCAATAGATTCATTTAATGTAAAATGAGTTGGATGTGGCTCTGGTCTCAAAGCACTTAAAATTAAAACCTTTGAACCCTTAATTTTTTCTTTTTCTTGATCACTTATATAATTCAAATCAGTCACATAGCTAAAATCCCCAATTCTAAAGCCAAGGACTGGCAATTCACGATGCATGACTTGAATGGGCTTAAATAATAGATCCCCCACTTTAAAAGGAGCTGTGTGAATGGTATGCAACATCATTTCGGGTAAACCGGCATCCTTATTTTTTTCAAAAGCATAATAAAAATCACGCTTAATAGCCACCTGCGTTATTTCATTCGCATAAATCTGCATAGGCTTATTGGAATGGAAATTGAAGGGCCTAATATCATCCAAGCCAGCATAATGGTCACGATGAGGATGGGTAAAAACAACAGCGTCTAAATGTGTAGTATTGGTTCTTAGCATTTGATACCTAAAATCAGGGGTTGTATCAATGACCACCGATGTATTTTCGGATTGAATTTTAATGCTGGTACGCAAACGGCTATCTCGAGGGTCGTTAGAAGTGCATACTTTACAGTCGCATCCAATAAGTGGAACGCCAGTACTTGTACCTGATCCTAAAATAGTGATATTTAACAAAGTAGCTTATTTTCTCCTATGCTTCGGTCAAAGAGATTTTTTGAACCTCTTCATATAATTTTTGAGAGTCGTGTGTTAATTTATCAAACTGAATATCTAACTGAGGAATTAATTCTAATAAAGTATTAATTCTTGCTTCTAAATTCAAGAATTTATTCAACACAACAATTCTCTTTGATTCTAATAAGCACCAACCGCTCTGAAAATTACCTCTTTCGTATCTTACAACGAACTCTGATTCACCTAAAATATCTTCTAACTTATTTAATGTAGTTTGAGTCAATTTCATAATTATGCATTGATTTATAGGGTAGTAAGTGGACATACAAATATAGTTTTTTAGCAAACTAAGCTAGTAATAATAGCCTAGTAGTTATTCACATTTCGTACCTTTACCACCACTCATTTTATATGGCTTTTACACATCGAAAAATTATAAATGACCCAGTTCATGGTTTTATTACCATCAATGATCCGGTCATTTTTGAAATTATTAGTCATCCTTTTTACCAAAGATTAAGGAGAATTCAACAAATGGCTTTGGCTCAATTGGTGTATCCAGGTGCCGTCCACACTCGTTTACATCATTCTTTAGGCGCCTACCATTTAATGTGTATTGCTATCAATGAATTAAAAGATAAAGGAATTGAAATTACAGAGGAAGAAGCAACTGCTGCAAAAGCAGCTATTCTTTTGCACGATATTGGACATGGACCTTATTCACATGCATTAGAAAAGGTGCTATTAAAAGGCATCAATCATGAGGATATTTCCTTAGCTATTATGCATAGCTTAAATGAGGATGCAAATCCAAAATTAAAAGGTCTTTTGACACTCGCTATCAAAATATTTACCAATCAATATCCTAAGCAATTTTTACACCAATTAATTAGTGGGCAATTAGATGTTGATAGACTGGATTATTTATCTCGAGATAGTTTTTTCACAGGCGTGAGCGAAGGCGTTGTTGGTTATGAAAGAATTTTAAAAATGTTGACGGTTCTAGATAATGAGTTAGTGGTGGAAGAAAAAGGAATTAATAGTGTAGAGAAATTTTTATTGTCCCGAAGATTAATGTACTGGCAAGTGTACCGACATAAAACGGTTGTGGCAAGTGAAAATATGTTGGTTAAAATTATTGAACGCGTTCAATTTTTATTTTCACAACAAAACAACTCCGTTCAAACAGGTGGATTACTTGATTATTTTTTAAGCAACCCTGAAATAAAATTAGCCGATTTAGATTTAACTGCTTATTGTAATTTGGATGATACCGATATCTTATTTGCTATTAAACAATGGCAAAATAATGAGGATCCTATTTTGTCTATTTTATGTAAAGGACTTTTAAATAGAAAGTGTTTTAAATGTCAAATACAATCAGAACCCATTGATGATACTGCATGGAAGGCTGCATTCAACAGCACCAAATCTGCATTCCCTTTCACTGATGATGATTTGGCTTATTTGTGTTTCAAAGGCACCGTTTCCAATACTTTGTACAAGAATGACAATGAAACCATTAAAATTTTGCTAAAATCAGGTGAAATAGCCAATATTTCGGCTATCCAGAATGCAATAATCGTGGAAAGTCTTTCTGCCCCCGTGAAAAAATTTTACATTTGTTCACTTAACGAATAACCCCCCATTCAAAATTTAACGAATGTTACAATTCAGTGCCCAACAGATTGCAATGATGATTCAAGGAAAAGTGGAAGGTGATGCATCTGTTTCCGTAACTCAATTTGGAAAAATAGAAGAAGCTAAAAATGGAGAAATTTCTTTTTTAGCCAACCCTAAATACGAAGAGTTTTTATACACTACGCAAGCAAGCATTATTATTGTTAATGATAGTTTGGTTTTAAAACAACCCATTGCTGCTACCTTATTAAGGGTCCCTGATGCCTATGCTGCTTTTGCAACTTTGCTTACTAAATACCAAGCATTGAAAACTGAAAATTTAGTGGGGGTTCAAACGCCATCTTATATTTCAAGCTCTTCACAACTTGGCGAAAACCACTTTGTGGCTGCATTTGCACATATCGGCGATAATGTAAAATTGGGTAACAATGTAAAAGTGTATCCCAATGTAGTGATTGGTGAAAATGTGAAAATTGGAGACAATGTTATTTTACATCCAGGTGTGGTAATTTATGCAGACTGTGTTTTAGGAAATAATATTACGATTCACTCCGGTGCTGTTATTGGAAGTGATGGTTTTGGATTTGCACCAACAGCAGATGGTAGTTTTCAAAAAGTACCTCAATTAGGCAATGTAATTATTGAAGATTATGTTGAAATTGGTTCAAACACCACTATTGATAGAGCAACAATTGGATCTACTATCATTCGCAAAGGCGTTAAGCTAGATAATCTAGTACAAATAGCACATAATGTTGAAGTGGGATCTAATACCGTTATTGCCGCACAAACTGGCTTAAGTGGTAGTACAAAAGTAGGGAAAGGGGTCATGATGGGTGGTCAAGTGGGAACAGCGGGTCATTTAAGCATTGCCGACGGCGTTAAAGTGGCAGGCAGAAGTGGCATCACTAAGACCATCTCAAAGGAGAATTCAGTGATTACTGGTTACCCTGCAACTGACCACAATTCAGCATTAAGAGCCCAAGTACAAGTAAAAAACCTCCCAAATCTTGAAAAAAGGGTTAAAGAATTGGAAATATTGGTCGCACAACTGACTCAAAAAGGGTAATTAGCTTAAATTTGCTGAAAATCATTGCTTTAAGTTAATAAAGCATAATAATACCTTCTTTATGGATCAACATTTTAATCCAGACAAACAGCATACCCTAGCTAATAGTATTAGCATTAGTGGTACTGGTTTACATACAGGCGTTTTAGTTGACATGAAATTAGTGCCAGCCAACCCAGGTTTTGGCATTCAATTTCAACGTGTAGATTTACCCAATAACCCAATTATTAAAGCGGATTGTGATTTAGTAACGGACACTAGCCGTGGAACAACATTGCAAGTGGGCGATGCTAAAGTAAGCACCGTAGAACATATTTTAGCAGCACTAGTTGGTAGCGGAGTAGACAATGTTTTGATTGAAGTAAATGGACCAGAAATTCCTATCATGGATGGTAGCTCGGCTCCTTTTATTGAATTGATTGAATCAACCGGCGTATTAGAACAAGATGCAGCAAAAGCATGGTATAGTATTGATGAAAATATTTTTCATTACGATGAAGCTAAGCGTGTTGAAATGGTTGCACTTCCTGCATTAGATTATCAAATTACCACTTTGATTGATTTTAATAGTCCAGTACTTGGAACACAACATGCTGCACTTACTACTATCAAAGATTTTAAATCAGAAATTTCTCCTTGTCGTACTTTTTGTTTCTTACATGAATTAGAAGCATTATTAAAACACGATTTAATTAAAGGTGGTGATATTAATAATGCAATTGTAGTTGTTGATAAGCCAGTTACAGACGAGGAAATGGGAAGATTGGCAAAAGTGTTTAAACGTGAAAAAATTGAAGTAAAAAGCGAAGGCTATTTAAATAATTTAGAATTAAGATTTCCGAACGAGCCTGCTAGACATAAATTATTGGATGTGGTTGGCGATTTAGCTTTAATCGGCTACCCTATTAAAGCACGTATCATTGCCAACAGACCAGGCCATAGCAGCAATGTTGAGTTTGCTAAAAAAATTAAACAATACATCAAAAAAAACAAGCACGTTAAAGATGTACCTGTTTACAATCCTGCATTGACACCTGTCTTCAATTTAGAACAGATTGAAAAATTATTACCACATAGATATCCATTTTTATTCGTTGATAAAATCATTGAATTAACAGACACTGTAATTGTAGGTGTTAAGAATGTAACTTTTAATGAATGGTTTTTTCCTGGACACTTTCCAAACAATCCAGTAATGCCAGGTGTATTACAAATTGAAGCCTTAGCACAAACAGGAGGATTACTTTGCATCAATGCGATGCCAGAAGGTAAATATGATACTTATTTTTTAAAGATCGATAATTGCAAATTTAAACAAATGGTAAAACCAGGTGATACCATGTTGTTGAAGATGGAATTAACTGCTCCTATTCGTAGAGGAATTTGCGAAATGAGAGGAACAGTTTATGTTGGAGGCAAGGTTGCAACCGAAGCAGATTTAGTAGCACAGGTTGTAAAAAGAGCCGATTAAAAATTAAATAGAAAAACTTATGACGCACCCATTTACTTATATCGACCCTAATGCAAAAATTGCAAACAATGTAAAAATTGATCCATTCACCGTTATTCATAGTGAGGTGGTGATTGGTGAAGGCACTTGGATTGGGAGTAATGTAACCATTATGAATGGTACCAAAATTGGAAAAAATTGTCGCATCTTTCCAGGAGCAGTAATTGGTGCAGATCCTCAGGATTTAAAATTTAATGGAGAAAAAACATCTGTTGAAATTGGTGATGGGGTAACCATTAGAGAGTTTGTAACTATCAACAGAGGTACTAGTGATCGTTGGATTACCAAAGTAGGTAACAACTGTTTAATAATGGCATACAGCCACATTGCGCACGATTGTATTATTGGCAATAACTGTATTTTAAGTAATAGTGTACAAATTGCAGGTCACGTAACATTAGGTGATTATGCATGGATTGCTGGAGTGAGTGCCGTACATCAATTTGTAAACATTGGACAACACGCATATATCGCTGGAGGTAGCTTGGTGAGCAAGGATGTTCCTCCCTATATTAAAGCAGTGCGCAACCCATTAAGTTATGGTGGTGTGAATAGTGTTGGGCTAAAAAGAAGAGGATTTGATTTAGAAAAAATCAATCATATTTTAGATATCTATCGTTATATATTCAATAAAGGCATGAACACGACACAAGCATTAGAATTTATTGAAGAAGAATTACCAGCAACAGATGAACGTGATGAAATTGTAACATTCATTAGAGATAGCGGTCGTGGTATTATTAAGAAGTTTGGTAAAGGAGCCGTAGAAGAAGATTAATTATGTTGCAAATTAGCCTCAACGAAGCAGGAAAAAGATTCAATAAAGATTGGATTTTTAAAGACCTGAATTATACTTTTGAAATGGGGCAACATTATGCTTTAATTGGCAATAATGGATCAGGGAAAAGCACGCTATTACAAGTGATTGCAGGTTATGCAAGTTTATCCAAAGGAAGTATTCAATGGGGCGAATATGATACCAACTCCATATTCCAACAAATAAGTTTAGCCGCGCCCTACTTAGAATTAATAGAAGAGTTTACGACGATTGAACAAATTGAATTTCATGAAAAGTTCAAGCCATTAACTGGCGCATTAACTCATGATGCGCTTATTGAATTAGTAGGTTTAAAAGCAGCTGCGGATAAACAAATCAGGTATTTTAGTAGTGGTATGAAGCAAAGATTAAAATTGGCATTGGCTATTTTTTCAGATACCCCTATTTTATTATTAGACGAGCCTTGCAGTAATTTAGACAAGGAAGGATATGCATTATATCAAGCAATGATCGCTAAGTATGCAATGCATAAATTAATCATTGTGGGAAGTAATGATCCAGAAGAATATGCATTTTGTAATCAGCAAATTAATTTAATGGATTACAAAGTTGCTGGGAATAATAACTAAGCGAGTTATACTAAGCAACCAATTAACTTCTAAAACCAATTAACTTCGGCTCGCAATCAGCAAATTCAAATCAGTAAACTTTAACTGAAACTTTTCACTGATATAAAAATCAGTAAGCGCCCCTTTGTATAAATAGATCCCTTCTCTCAAATGCACTTGTTGCCAAATAATTTCTTCTAAGCCCCCTTGATCTCCAACTTGAATTAACAAAGGCATTAAGACATTGCTAATTGCTTGGCTTGCAGTGCGTGCAAAACCACTAGGGATATTAGGTACCCCGTAATGAATTACATTATGTTTTGTAATCACCGGATGTTCATGATTGGTTAATTCACTGGTTTCAAAACAACCACCTCTATCAATGGCAACATCAATAATAATACTCCCAGGACGCATCGCAGCCACCATTTCCTCCGTTACAACAATAGGTGCACGACCAATTTCATTTCTTAAAGCGCCTACTGCAACTTCACAGGTTTTTAATTGCTTCGCTAAAATTTTTGGCTCTAATACACTGGTCCAAACTCTTTGACCTAAATTATTTTGTAAGCGTTGTAAACGAGAAACATTATTGTCAAATACTTTAACACTTGCTCCTAAGGCCAACGCATTTCTTGTTGCAAATTCCCCAATAATATCAGCACCAATAATCACTACCTTGGTTGGAGGCACCCCACTAATACCACCCAATAACACTCCTTTCCCCTGATTAAAATTGCTTAAGTATTGACCTGCAATTAACATGACCGCACTACCAGCAATCTCCCCCATGCTTCTTAAAATAGGATAGTTTTGATTTTCATCTTTAATATTCTCAATAGCTAATGCAGTGATTTTTTTAGCCATTAATTTTTCTACCAATTCTTTTTTTAGTGCAGACAAATGCAATGGAGAAATAATAATTTGATGCATTTGTAAAAAAGGCAAATCAGCTTCCACTGGAGGCGCTGTTTTTACCAAGATAGGACACTTATATACTTCTTCTTTTTCAAATACAATTCTTGCACCTGCTTCGGCATAATCATGATCGGTATACCTACTTCCATCACCAGCCCCCGACTCTACCATTACTTCATGCCCATTGGCAACCAATACACCCACGGCATCAGGTATTAAACCAATTCTATTTTCCTGAAAAGCAATTTCCTTGGGTATACCAATTAGTAATGGTTTTGAACGATGCGGGATATCCAATACTTCCTCCTGCGTTTCATAGGAAAAGGAACTGGAAATTTGTGGCTTAAGGACACTCATATTGCATGTTTTTATGAAGGTATAAAAATCCTTCTATGTTCGGGATCTAATATTTCAATTTCAAATTTAACGGTGTTTTCATTTAATAAGCCTGGTGCTTTTTCGGGCCATTCAATAAAACATAAATCTGCGTCTTCCATAGCTGCCTCAACACCTGTTGTAATGGCCTCTGCCTCATCTTCCAAACGATACCAATCCATATGGTAAATCATTTTGCCATTGGCCTCATATTGATTCATAATTGCAAATGTGGGGCTTGAAACAGCATCCTCAACACCCAATTGTTTGCATATTTGGCTAATTAAAGTGGTCTTGCCTGCCCCCATGGGTGCAAAAAATGCCCAAGCTGGTTTGGTACCGTGCATTTTTATCAATTTAGCGGCAACCGATTCAATTTGATCCAAGGTATAAATCATATCCATTCCTCAAAGATACAGCAAGTATTATAAAGCCAAAATCAGAAATCTCAAAAGGGTCGTACCTTTATAGTGGAATCGCAATTACGGGCATTTCAAAATGAGGAACTATGGAACATGTACAATTAAAAGTAGACGGAATGAGTTGCACCAACTGTGCACTTTCTATACATAAATATTTAGAAAATCAAGGTGCTATTGAACCCAAGGTAAGTTTTATGGAGGGCGAAGTTCAATTTGATTTACCGGCAGATTTAAAAAAAGAAAATTTAGTAAAAGGCATTACTAATTTGGGATTTAAAGTTCGCGGGCAGGAAGAAGCTGCTCCCAAAAAAAAATGGTTGGATAATAATAAAGAGCGTGCTATTTTCTGTTTCATTTTTACAATTCCTTTAGTGGGCCATATGTTGCCAGGTATTAATCAAATTCCTGGTATTCATGTTTTCATGAACCCCTATTTACAACTAGCTATAACGCTTCCTGTATTTATTGTTGGCATGGGTTATTTTGGTAAGAGTGCATGGAATAGTATGCTTAATGGCATTCCCAATATGAATGTATTGGTAAGTATTGGCGCCCTCTCCAGTTTTGGCTACAGTTTATATGGCACCATTATTGGCCAAGGTATGGAGTTTGCATATTATGAAACAACAGCTACAATTTTAACCCTTGTATTTTTTGGTAATTATTTAGAAGATGCTTCCATAGAATCCACACAGCGTGCTTTAAAAGATTTAGTGAAAGCACAAAAGGTAATGGCCAATATGATTGTGTTTGATGAAAATCATAAAGAGATTTTATTTAGTGTAGAGAGCGATACTTTGAAAGTAGGTGACATTGTTTTAATTAATTCAGGCGAAACCATTCCAATGGATTGTAAAGTATTATGGGGCGAAGCAAATGTGAATGAATCCATCGTTACTGGCGAAAGTGTTCCCGTGCATCGTAAAATGAATGATATTTTATTAGGTGGAAGTACGATTGAAAACGGAACTATAAAAGCATATATTACTGCAGTAGGCAATGATACTGTACTAGCTAATATTTTAAAAATGGTAAAAGCAGCACAGGGCGAAAAACCTCCTGTACAAATACTTGCTGATAAAATTTCGGCCATCTTTGTTCCATTGGTATTAAGCATTGCACTTATTACATTATTAGGGAATTACTTTTTTGCGCATAATGCTTCTGGGGCTAGTTTAGGTTTTGGAGAGAGTATGTTAAGAGCCATTGCTGTTTTAGTAATCTCTTGCCCTTGTGCCATGGGATTAGCCACCCCCGCTGCCATTGCTGTTGGTTTAGGACGTGGTGCAAGAAATGGGGTCATATTTAAAAATGCAAAAAGTTTAGAAACATTTAAAGATATTAAGCAGGTTGTATTTGATAAAACAGGCACACTCACAACAGGTCATTTTGAAATTGCAAATTTTAAAATCGTAGAAACAAACAATGGCAATGCAACTTTAAACGAACAAGATTTTAAAGCACTTGTATATTCATTAGAAAGATATTCAAATCACCCGATTGCAAAATGTATTAGTGGTAGTTGGAAGACCAATGCTGCAACCAATTGGGCTAAAATTGAAGAGATCAAAGGCTTAGGTATTCAAGCAACAGATAAGGAAGGGAATCAATACTGGGCAGGTTCTTTTAAAACATTGGTGCATCAAAATGCCGAAGATGGTCATAATATCTATATCCAAAAAAACAATGAATTGATTGGATGGGTGGATGTTGCAGATCAAATAAGACCTGAAGCCAAAGAAATGATAGAGACCTTACATCGTCAAGGTATTCATACCATTTTATTAAGTGGAGACCGTAATGAAAAATGTGTGACAGTTGGGACAGCCTTGGGTATTCAAGAAATTATAAGCGAACAAAGCCCTGCAGATAAATTAGAAAAATTAGCTGCTTTAACTGCGATTGCGCCTACGGCAATGGTAGGTGATGGAATCAATGATGCGCCAGCATTAGCAAAAGCGACCATTGGCATTTCTTTAAGTAATGCATCTCATATTGCTATTCAAAGTGCGCAAGTAATCCTTATGAACCAAGGATTGAAAAATCTACCAATGTCTCTAGGATTAGGGCGTCGCACTTATGAAACCATTAAAGAAAACTTAGCATGGGCATTCTCCTATAATATTATAGCAATTCCTGTAGCAGCGCTTGGATTATTAGGCAGTTGGGGACCCACCTACGGTGCATTAATCATGGGATTGAGTGATGTGGTTTTAGCCATCAACTCTCTTAGATTATTCAAAAAGAAATTAGTTTAGTCTTTTTGGAATCAGCAGTAACCATATTAAAAAAGTATTGGGGGTATGAAAATTTCAGACCTCAGCAACTTATTGTCATCAATAGTGTCATTGAAAAAAAAGATACACTTGCGCTCCTACCAACAGGCGGCGGAAAATCACTTTGCTTTCAAGTTCCTACTTTAATGCAGGATGGTATTTGCTTGGTGATTAGTCCTTTGATTGCATTAATGCAGGATCAGGTAAAAGATTTACAATCCAAAAATATTCCAGCCATTGCGCTAGGCGGTCAATTAAGTGAGGAAGCACAGGCCGAGGTAATGGCAGCGGCCAAAAGAGGAAAATATAAATTCATTTATTGCTCCCCTGAAAAACTAGCACAGCAAAGTTTTCAAAATGAACTGAGTCAAATAAAAATTACTTTATTTGCTATTGATGAAGCGCACTGTATTTCGCAATGGGGATATGACTTTAGACCGCCCTATCGAAAATTGGGAATATTAAAAGAGCTATTCCCGCATATACCTATTTTGGCGATGACTGCATCCGCTATTCCCGTAGTGCAAGAAGACATTGTTAAACAATTAGAATTTAAAAACGCCAATATCATCACTGATAGTTTTTTAAGACCTAATTTAAAATACAGTATCCATAAAGTTCCTGTTAAGATTCATGTATTACGCAGCATTCTAAATGAACTAAATGGATCTGCAATTATTTATTGCAACACTAGAAACAATGTCAAACAGCTTGCGCAATTATTGAATGCCTATGGCTATCCTGTTGGCGAGTACCATGCGGGGATGCCAATTGATACAAGAAAAAAAGTGCAAGCAAATTGGATGTCAAATATAACCCCAATAGTAGTTTGCACCAACGCCTTTGGTATGGGAATTAATAAAGGGGATGTGCGTAAAGTTATTCATTATGATATTCCAAGTAGCTTAGAACAATATTATCAAGAAGCTGGAAGGGCTGGAAGAGATGGTCAATATGCAGAAGCCATTTTATTATACCAACAAAATGATTGGGATTATTGGATAGAGCTTCAAGAGAAACAATATCCTAGCATTGAAGTCATCAAAAAAATATACCAAGACCTTGCCGACTTTGTACAACTACCTGTGGGACTTGGAGAAAAACAACAATTTATATTTGACTTTGAAAATTTTTGTACCGTATTTAAATGGGATAAAATAATAGCGCGCAATGCATTAAGTTGGATCCAACAAGAAGGGCATGTTCGCTTTTCCGAATCAGCTTTCACTCCATCCATGGTGCAGGTGCTTGGAGACAGGTATAGTATTGAGCAGTTTCAAAATGCACATTATGAGGCGGGGATGGTTTTACAAACTTTATTAAGAACCTATGGCGGTATTTTAGATAGCCCCCACTTTATCAATGAAAAACTAATTGCCGAATTATTGCAAAGAGATATTCCTTTTGTAATTCAGCATTTACAATTATTATCCCTCCATGGTATGATTAGTTTTGATCAAAAACAAAATCAGCCCGTTGTACAATTTTTGTGGAATAGGAGCTCGGCTAGTTTTATGAAGATAGATTTTGACCATTACCAACTCATGAAAAAAGCCTTTATAGAGCGAATTAAGCAATTTATAGGCTTTATACAAGGCCAACCCTCCATTTGTAGAAGCATCTATTTGGCAAAATACTTTGGGGAAAAAGGCTCAAAAGCTTGCGAAATTTGCGACATTTGTTCAAGTACGAAGGAATAGGTATATTTTAACAAAACATTGGAAATGCTTTTTTTACTAAAAAAAGTAAAAATCGTTTCTTTACAATAAGCAACCAATTAAAACGAAGTATTATGGAAGATAAAAAGAAATTTAAAGTGTTATTATGTGAAGATGATAGCAACTTAGGATTGGTATTAAAAAATTATTTAGAGTTAGACGAGTACGAAGTTACTTTAGAGCGTGATGGTCGTTTAGGTCTCGCTGCTTTTCAAAGAGAAAAATTTGACCTTTGTTTATTAGATGTAATGATGCCACATATAGATGGCTTTACATTGGCCGAAGAAATTAGAGACATTGATCCAGATGTGCCTTTATTCTTTTTAAGTGCTAAAACATTAAAAGAGGATATTATCCACGGATACAAATTAGGGGCTGATGATTATATCACAAAGCCTTTTGATAGTGAAGTATTAATGTTAAAGATTAAGGCTATTATTAAGCGTAACGAGGAAGACAATAAAATAAGTGACAATCAAGAATATGAATTAGGCACTTATCACTTTAATCCAAAATTACGTGAGTTAAAGCATGCTGGTTTAGTACAAGTATTGTCTCCAAAAGAAAATGAATTATTAAAAATGTTGGCTGAAAATAAAAATGATTTGTTGACAAGAGAAAAAGCGTTGAAAAAAATATGGGGCTCTGATACTTATTTTAACGGCAGAAGCATGGATGTGTACATTGCCAAATTGAGAAAATTCTTAAAAGAAGATCCTCAAATTGAAATTGTAAATATTCATGGCAATGGATTCAGATTAGTAGTGCATTAATAACTAATTTACTATAACAATAATTTAGTTTTGAAATAACCGAAATAAAAAAAGCGACTCAAATGAGCCGCTTTTTTATGCATACAATTATAATAATGTTTGTTATCTAAACAATTCAGGATTTTCTGATGCCCCGCCACGATGTTTACCTAAATGCTCATAAGCTTTATAAGTAACTTCTCGGCCTCTTGGAGTTCTTTGTAAAAATCCTTCCTGTATTAAGAATGGCTCATACACTTCTTCGATAGTGCCCGACTCCTCGCCTACTGCTGTTGCAATGGTGGAAATGCCTACTGGACCTCCTTTGAACTTTTCAATAATAGCTAATAAAATTCTATTATCCATTTCATCCAAGCCATGCTCATCAACATTCAAAGCTTTAAGCGCATGTTTTGTAATACCAATATCTACAATTCCATCATTTAAAACTTGTGCAAAATCACGCACTCTTCTTAATAATCCATTGGCGATTCTTGGTGTTCCACGACTGCGACGTGAAATTTCACCTGCTGCTTCCGAATTAATATTCACATTTAAAATACCAGCACTTCTTAAAATGATTTTTTCAATCACCGTAGCAGGATAATATTCCAAACGCGATTTAATCCCAAAGCGAGATAGCAATGGAGCCGTTAATAAACCACTTCTCGTTGTAGCCCCCACCAATGTAAATGGATTTAAATTAATTTGAATGCTTCTTGCATTGGCACCACTATCAATCATGATGTCAATTTTATAATCCTCCATCGCCGCATACAAATATTCCTCTACCACTGTGCTTAAACGATGTATCTCGTCAATAAACAATACATCATTAGGTTCCAAGCTAGTCAATAAACCAGCTAAATCACTAGGCTTTTCGATCACTGGTCCCGATGTTTCTTTTATTTGCACCCCCATTTCATTGGCTACAATCCTACTTAAAGTAGTCTTACCCAAGCCTGGAGGGCCATGAAATAAAATATGATCCAATGCCTCCCCTCTTAGCTTTGCAGCTTTAATAAAGATGCTAATATTTTCAATCAGTTGTGGCTGACCGGCAAAAGCATCTATCTCCGTAGGACGAATACTATTTTCAAATTCACGATCCTGAGGATTTAAATTTTGTTGATCCGTATCTAAGATTGGATTGGCCATGTAATTTATTATTGCTTACGATAACGCATTGTTGAATGCACCACTACCTTATTTGGCAGCTGTGTATGGTTTTTCAAGCAAGTGCGTATATATAAACTTGTTTTTTAATTCTGTAAAATGTTTGCCCTTTGCAGCACCCCATCCATGTCTTCCTCCTGGATACAACATAAACTCTACTTCTTTGCCATTATCTTCTAAAGCACTTAAAAATTGGATAGAGTTTTGCATGTGTACATTGTCATCAGAAGTGCCATGCACCAATTGTAAGGTTCCCTTGAAATCTTTTACATAAGACAATACACTACTAGTCTTATATCCTTCTGGATTCTCCCCTGGCGTGTCCATATATCTTTCTGTATAATGTGAATCATATAAACTCCAATCCACCACACTTCCTCCTGCCATTGCATGCGTAAATACAGATGCGCCATAGGTTACAGCGTAGCAACTCATATAGCCACCATAACTAAATCCTGTAATACAAATCTTTTTAGGATCTGCACTTCCGTTTGCAATAAACCATTTAGCCATGGTCATGTAATCTTGCATTTCCCAATAACCAAGATTACGGTACATATAATTCACCCCTTCTTTTCCAAAATGTCCACTTGCTCTATGATCAAAAGCAACTTGAATCAATCCTTCTTTTGCCCAATTTTCTTTTGAAGCAGGATTACTCCAACTATCCATCACCGTACCTGCATTTGGACCACCGTAAATGCTTACCAATAATGGGTATTTTTTATTTGGATCCATATTTTTTGGCCAAGTAACTAAGGCAGGTAATTCATATAAACCATCTGCACTTTTAATTCTGATTAATTCTGTTTTTGCAAAATTATCTGCATTGTAATTTGCTTCCACCGCAGAGCCAAGTTCTTGCACTGCTGCTGCTCCTTTTTTAGGAATATCAATCACGGCAATTGATGTAGGTGTTTTTACATTACTATATACTGCTACAAAATGTTTTGCATCAGGCGCTAAATTAATTTGACTATAGTTGTAATCACCAACACTTAAACGCTTTAAATTTTTACCATCAAAACCTACACTGTAAAAATCAATTCTAGCCGTGTTTTCAATGCCTCTTGCTGTAAAATAAATTGTGCTACTTTTTTCATCAATTAACTTGATACCAGTTACAGTATATTTCCCGTTGGTAATAGGGTTTAATATCTTACCAGTCATATCATATAAATACAATTGGTTCCATCCTGTTGCATCAGACTGTGCAATGTATCCTTTATTGTTAGCTAAGAAATTAATTCTACCACTCACGCGATCTTCTAAATCAATCCATGTTTTTTGATACTCTTTATACACTTCTTTCTTTGCACCAGAAGCCATATCCAATTCGTAGATCTTTAAATTATTTTGACCACGATCCATCCATGACAACCACATGCTATTATTATTTGGATTCCAAATAGGCCATCCAAAATATTGATCGTCTTGCTCATTAAAATCAGCCCAAGTGATATTGCCACCTGTTGGTGCCACCCATCCAATTTTCACGGTTGGATTCGAATCTCCTACTTTAGGATATCTAGTTTCTTCGATATAACCATGTTGTCCATCGCTATTGTAAATTGGGAACATAGGCACTTTACGTTCATCAAAACGCATAAATGAAATGAACTTGCTATCAGGGCTCCACCAAAAAGCACGATACTGTGTTGGACGTCCAAATATTTCTTCAAAATAAACCCAGCTTGCATAACCATTTAAAATACCTTTTGTATCCTCATTCGTAATCGCAACTTCTTTTTTATCGGCAAGGTTTAAAGTATATAGATTATTGTTTTTTGTATAACCAACATATTTTCCATCAGGAGATAAGGTTGGATTTTTTTCCTCAGCAGCATCAAAAGTCAATTGCGTCTCTGCCCCATTTTCTTTTAAAAATAGATTTGCATTTTTTACCACTACTTGCTTGTCTGTACTTTGAACAGCAGCAGGAGCTGGACTGTATTGCTTTGTTGCAATATTGTACACATAATCTTTAGCAGTTTTTTCATTATTCAATTTAGTACTTACCACTACCTGATTGTTATCTACCCAACGTACAAAACGAGGTAAATTACTTTGTGGCATTTGTGCAATAGATGCAATTGCTGTTAAACAGAAGCTTAAAAAAAACAGGACTCTTATTTTCATATGGCTTATTTTAAAAAGTGGAATTGATAATTTTTATGTTGGTTTAAATTACTACATTAATCATTTTACCTTTTACAAAAATGAATTTTTTTACTGGCTTATCTTCTACCCATTTTTGAATGGCTGCGTTGGACAATACAATTTCTTTTACTTGATCCTCGGTAGCATCAAGTGCAATAGAGATATTAGTTCTTACTTTACCATTGATGCTTACTGGATATTCTTTTGCAGTCTCTAATACATATTGCGGATCAAATATCGGATAAGCTGCATCTACAATTAAGCCCGTATTTCCTAAGGCACTCCACAACTCTTCGGCAAAGTGAGGCGCATACGGCGTAATTAAAATAAGCACTTGCTCTAAAATTGCTTTTTTATGACAACCGGCATCATACAATTCATTAATACAAATCATGAAAGTACTGATGGCTGTATTAAAACTATAGCGCTCCGTATCTTCCTCAATTTTTTTAATGGTCTTATGCAAGATTTTTAATTCTTGGGCAGTTGGGGCTTCGTCCACCCAAACCTTTCCTTTCATTTCATCAAAGAATAATCTCCAGAATTTTTTAATAAAGCGATGCACCCCTTCAATTCCTTTGGTATCCCATGGTTTACTTTGCTCTACAGGCCCTAAGAACATTTCATACATTCTAAAAGTATCGGCACCATATTTTTGTACCAAGTCATCCGGATTCACGGTATTGAATTTTGATTTAGACATTTTCTCCACTTCTACACCACATATATACTTGCCATCTTCTAAAATAAATTCAGCATTAGCGTAATCAGGCTTCCATTTTTTAAACGCTGCAGTATCTAATTCAACCCCATCCACCAAATTCACATCCACATGTAACTGATCTACTTCATATGCGCCAATCAAACCTGCAGAAACATAAGTTTGCGTTCCACGTTTGCGATATACAAAACGAGAACTACCTTGAATCATTCCTTGGTTTAATAATTTTTTGAATGGCTCATCAAAACCAATATGCCCTAAATCATATAAAGCTTTAGTCCACATACGGCTATATAATAAATGCCCAACAGCATGCTCGGTTCCACCAATATATAAATCTACCTGCCCCCAATAATCACTTGCTTTACGACTACAAAATTCAGTATCATTACTAGGATCCATATAACGTAAAAAATACCAGCTACTTCCTGCATAGCCCGGCATGGTATTGGTTTCGTAATTTTCAGCTTTCCAGGATTCAATATTCGCAAGTGGCCCTTCGCCCTCTGGACCTGGTCCATAATTATCTACATCAGGCAATAACAAAGGCAATTCATTTTCAGATAAAGGATATGCCACTCCATTTATCCATTTAATCGGGAAGGGTTCTCCCCAATATCTTTGTCTGCTAAATGCAGCGTCACGCATTCTGTAATTTACTTTGCGTTGACCAATACCCATCTCCTCAATTTTATCATTCACAATGGCAATCGCATCTTTTTGCACCACACCATTTAAGAAATCACTATTGGTAAGTTTAGCTTCCTTAGTTGGGTTGGCTTCCTTACCATCAAACGCATCTCCAATAATGTTTGTGATTGGAATATTAAAATGTTGCGCAAATTTAAAGTCACGATCATCTCCACATGGAACGGCCATAATTGCACCCGTACCGTATCCTGCTAATACATATTCAGAAATCCAAATTGGAATTAATTTTTGATTAAATGGATTCACTACATACGCACCCGTAAAACATCCTGTAATTTTTTTCTCCGCCATACGCTCACGTTCACTTCTGCTTTTTACGTAAGCAATATATTCTTCCACTGCAGTTTTATGTGATGCAGGAGTGATGCTTTCAATTAAAGCATGTTCCGGCGCCACTACCATAAAGTCCACCCCAAAAACAGTATCAGGTCGCGTGGTATAAACTTTTAAACATGCATCATGTCCATGAATCGCAAAATCAATTTCTGCGCCATAACTCTTGCCAATCCAATTGGATTGCATTTCCTTCATAGCATCACTAAAATTAATGGTATCTAATCCAGACAATAAACGATCGGCATATTCTGTGATACGCAAATACCATTGTCTTAATTTTTTCTTTTCTACCGGATGACCACCTCTTTCACTAAATCCGTTAATCACTTCATCATTTGCTAGTACAGTACCTAAAGCCTCACACCAATTCACTTCACCATAGCCACAAAATGCTAAGCGATAGTTCATTAAAATTGACTGTTGTTCTTTTTCAGAATATCCTTTCCATGTAGCAGCATCAAATTGAATTTTGACATCCCCAGGACATACTTTATTTGCATTCCCTTCTTTTTCAAAAACAGCAATTAATTCAGCAATTGGGTTTGCTTTTTGCCCTGCACGATCGTAGTAGCTATTAAACAATTGTAAGAAAATCCATTGTGTCCATTTGTAATAATTGGCATTACAAGTTCTCACTTCTCTTTCCCAATCATAACTAAAACCAATATTGTCTAATTGCTTTCTAAAATTATCAATATTACCATGGGTACTTTTTGCAGGATGCACACCATGCTCAATGGCGTATTGCTCCGCAGGTAAACCAAATGCATCATACCCCATTGGATGCAAAACATTAAAACCTTTTAATCTTTTAAAGCGACTATATATATCTGAAGCAATATAACCCAAAGGATGACCCACATGCAAACCAGCTCCACTTGGATAAGGGAACATATCCAATACATAACATTTTGGCTTTGAACTGTCATTACTCACCTGATAAGCCTTCTTCGTTTTCCAGGCTTCCTGCCACTTTTTTTCAATACTACTAAATTGATACTCCATCATTATACTGCTTAAAAAATCTATAATTATTACGTTTTCATGTTGACCTACCCATTTTAGCCCTTTTTAGGGAAAAATTAGGCATAATTCGGCCTATGCAAATGTAAGCCATTAGCGTTCAAAACCGTACATTTGCAAAGCGAACAAATAAAATTTTAATGCTATGGCAGTTAATGGATCAGGCTCTCTAAAACGCAGTAAACCCAACTATATTTACAGTATTGTGGGGGTAGCCATTGTTTTGTTTATTATGGGCATTATGGGCTGGTTATTCTTGAATTTACAGTCTATTGGCGATAATTTTAAAGAAGATATCAGAATTAGTGTTTATTTAAGAACAGCCGACAAAAATACCATTGGCAATATTCAACAATTTATTTCAAGCCAACCCTACGCTAAAAATGTTGAATATGTGAACAAGGAAAAGGCTAAAGCTATTTGGAATAAGGAAAATAATGAGGATTGGGGCAAGATTTTGGAAGTGAACCCGTTGCCAGAAAGCGTTGATTTTTTTGCTAAAGCGAATTACGTGAATGTAGACAGCTTAACTAAAATTAGCAGCGCTATTGAGCAAAATTTTAAAAACGAAGTTGCTGATGTTTCTTATCCAAAAAGTTTGGTAACAAACCTTAATGAGCGAGCTACTAAAATTGGACTTATCTTTTTAGTATTATCTATCATACTTTGTGTAATTGTTATTGTAAGCATTGACACCACTATTCGTTTAGCAATGTTTAGTAATCGCTTTTTAATTAAGACCATGCAAATGGTGGGTGCTACCCGAAGTTTTATTTCAAAACCATTATTAATTCGTGCTTTATTAAATGGCTTAATAAGCGCCTTTATCGCTATCTTTTTATTATTTGGACTGATAGAATGGGCAACCAGTCAATTTCCACAAATCAGAACTTTACAAGGCATTAGCACTAGTGTAATGTTATTTGGTGGCCTTATAGTATTGGGCGTGGGCATTTCGGTTTTGAGTACCTATCGCAGTGTGTTAAAATATTTAAAAATGAAACTTGACGAATTATACTAACCATAAATATTAGTACATTTAATTTTCAAATAAAAGAATATGAGTCAGAATAACAACAATAAGTCATTAGCATTTTTCGGTAAATCAAACTATATCTGGATGTTAATTGGCGCAGGTTTAATTTTAATTGGCATGCTTTTAATGTCGGGTGGAAAAAGTGCAGACCCTAACGTTTTTAATGTAAACGAAGTATATGGTTTCCGTCGTATCACTTTGGCACCAATTGTAATTATGGCAGGTTTCATTGTAGAGATTTACGCCATCTTCAAAAAATCATAACCTAAATACAAATAATCTAAAGCGATGAATTGCTCATCGCTTTTTTAATAACTAAACTTTTTCAATGAACACTTTTCAATCTATCATCATTGGTATTGTAGAAGGTATTACCGAGTTTTTACCTATTTCAAGTACAGCACATATGAAATTTGCAAACCCTTTTTTAGGCGTTAATCCAGAGGATCCTTTTGTGAATTTGTTTGAAATTGTAATTCAATTAGCAGCCATCGCATCGGTTGTGGTGGTATATTATAAAAAGTTTTTTGACTTTAAGCATTATAGTTTTTATTTAAAATTAATTGTAGCAGTAATACCAGCATTGGTTTTTGGGGCATTGTTAAAAAAACATATCGACAATGTTTTAGGTAACTTATGGATCATTGCCATGGTGATGGTGGCAGGTGGTGTTGTTTTATTATTTATTGACAAGCTCTTTACGAATAATGAAAACGAATCACAGGAGATGAGCTATAAAAAATCTTTTATTGTGGGTTGTTTTCAAGTATTATCTATTTTATTCCCAGGCTTAAGCCGAAGTGCAGCAACGATTGTAGGTGGTATGAGTCAAAAGCTAACTAAAAAAACAGCGGCTGAATTTTCTTTCTTTTTAGCAGTACCTACTATGTTGGCTGCATCCGCTAAAAGCACTTTAGATGTTTACAAGGAGCATAAGGAAGTGTTTTCTCATGACAACTTATTTATTTTATTAGTAGGCAGCGCAATTGCATTTATTGTAGCGCTTTTAAGCGTAAGATTCTTTATCAATTTTATACAGAAAAAGGGATTCGCCCTATTTGGATGGTACCGAATTTTGTTGGGCATTACCATATTAGGATTATTATTCGCTAAGGTGATTGTACCCTAATAATTAGTTACTACAGCATATTCAACATTATTTTGCTAGGTCAATTTGACAAGCTAATTATTTGTATATTTAAGCATATAAATAATTAATAATGCAGACAGCACCCAAAAAAGTAATCAATGGCTGGGCCATGTATGACTGGGCTAACAGTGTATATAATTTAGTGATTACCTCCACTATTTTCCCAGCTTATTATGAAGCAGTTACTGGAGACGGCAATGAAAACACATTAATTGATAAAATTAAAATAGGCGGTTTTGAATTTTCAAATACTGCTTTGTATAATTATGTTTTGGCTGTAGCATTTATTATAGTTGCGATCATGTCCCCTTTATTATCATCAATTGCCGACTACAGGGGTAATAAAAAACAATTTTTGCAATTCTTCTGCACCATGGGAAGTTTAGCATGCGCATCTTTATACTTTTTTGACAAGGATCATATTACAGGTGGTTTAATTTCTGTTATTATTGCTTGTATTGGATTTTGGAGCAGCTTAGTTTTTTATAACTCCTATTTACCGGAAATTGCTGCACCTGAAGACCGTGATAAGGTAAGTGCAAAAGGATTTATGATGGGTTATATTGGTTCGGTTTTATTGCAATTAATTTGTTTTGTATTTGTACTAAAGCCTGAATTATTTGGTATTACAGTTGGCAAGGCTTCACAGATATCTTTTTTATTAGTGGGCATTTGGTGGTTGGCATTTGGCTGGTTTGCCATTGGAAGATTACCTAATGGATCAGGCGTGAAAGGACCACATAGCAATAAATTAATTACGCAAGGATATAAGGAATTGCATAAGGTATGGATAGAGTTAAAAAAACTACCCACCCTTAAAAGATTCTTATGGTCATTCTTCTTTTATAATATGGGCGTACAAACAGTTATGTTGGCTGCCACTTTATATGGAAAAAGTGAACTTAATATCCCAACAACTAATTTGATTTTAGCCATTTTAATTATTCAAATTGTGGCCATACCTGGCGCTAATTTAATGGCAAGACTTGCCACTAAATGGGGCAATTTTAATACTTTAATGGTAGCAGTCACCATTTGGATTGGAGGCTGTGTAATGGGCTATTTTTTACCAAAGGGCGGAGTAGTTCCATTTTATTTATTAGCCATCGTAGTAGGGTTTATCATGGGAGGTATTCAGTCTGTAAGCCGAAGCACTTATTCAAAATTGATGCCGGACACACATGATACGACTAGCTTTTTTAGTTTCTTTGATGTAACTGAAAAAATTGCGATTGTCATTGGTATGCTTAGCTTTGGTAGAATTACTGAAATCACAGGATCACAAAGAAATTCAGTATTAGCTTTAGGCATATTTTTTATCATCGGATTTATTTTATTATACCGAACATCTAAATTGGAAAAAAATGCAACTGCATAGTATTGAAACTGGTAATTTTAAATTGGATGGTGGGGCTATGTTTGGCGTAGTTCCAAAATCTATTTGGAATAAGTTAAATCCTGCAGATGAAAATAATTTATGTACTTGGGCATTAAGATGTATGTTAATTATTGAAGGAGATAGAAAAATATTAATCGATACGGGAATGGGCATCAAGCAGGATGCAAAGTTTTTTAGTCACTACCACCCTAGTAATACAATTACTTTAAAAGATGCTTTAAGCAAATTAAATGTAAGCTGTAATGACATTACCGATGTATTACTTACGCACTTACATTTTGATCATGTAGGCGGTTCCATTGAGCAAAAGGATAATCTATTGGTTACTGTATTTCCGAATGCTACTTATTGGATTAGCGAACCACAATGGAATTTAGCAATGAACCCCAATAAAAGAGAAAAAGCTTCTTTTTTAAAAGAAAATATTCTTCCCATTAAAGAAAGTGGTCAATTAAAATTAATAAGTATTCCTGCATACCAAAGCAATGATAGCCTGCAGGAAATTCATTTTAGCGAACATATTTCTTGCTTAGTTGTGAATGGGCATACCGAAGGAATGTTATTGCCTAAGATTGAATACCATAATCATACGATTGTTTTCATGGCGGACCTTTTACCTAGTATTGGTCACATCCCTATTCCTTATGTAATGGGGTATGATATGCAGCCACTATTAACTTTGAATGAAAAGGAATTATTTTTGAATGAAGCTTTACAAAAAAATTATACCTTATTTTTTGAGCATGATGCGGTAAATGAATGTTGTAATTTACAATTAACAGAAAAGGGAGTTAGAGCAAAGGATAGCTTTACATTAAGTAGCTTGCTTACTCATTGATATTAATAAGAGCCGTTAAGGGATGTCTTAAATTTTGATATCCCACCATATCTACCTTGATACTTCCAACTACAATGGGTGTTTCAATTCGAACGGGAATATGATTTTCATCATCGGTTACCCACACAATCATTTTTTCACCCCCATTAAAAACGGTGCCCTTTACCAATAATGGCGCCAATTTAATCACTTTGAATTTGCCATAGCGCGTTGTAATTTCATCTCTCCCTAAAAACTTAAAGTAGGACGGGTATAGTTCTTTATCTAAAAAAAAGTTCAAATATACCTTATCGTTTATCTGAATATTGGTGAAGTTTATATTACGTGCAGCATAAATGGCACTAATTACATCATAAGTGCAGTCTGCTGTTTTAAAAGTACCAGGAGCAGTGGAAGTATTAANAGTTTTAGCCTTTTGGTTAAAGGTCAATAATTCTGTTTGATGAAATTTACCCTCGTTAATTTTTCTAGTAAACTGATAGGGTAGCAAAGTTTGCGCATCTACAATACTTTCATATTTATCACGCACTTTAAAAATCCAATCATATTTGCTATTGGAATTTCCCAATGCTGTAAATGTATAGGCTTCTGCTCCATTCCAATTCGTGGCTGTTGTTGTAAACGTTGCATTACCAGCATTTACATATAAACCAGCTACATTATAATAAATAGTGTATTCAATCTTTTCGCCTGATGAAAATGAAGTATTAGATTGATTACAAAGGGAGGTATCCTTTGCAATAAAAAGATTTAAAAATGGAAGGAGAAAATATATAAATAAACTTTGCATTGGAGGATGACTAATTACCGGTAAAATTATCGATTTAAACGATAACCTAACAATAAGATCGCCCCAATAATAGATGGTAATAGGAAATTAACACCCCATATTATAGAAGATAATGATATTATCATCATTTTATCATGACAGAATGGTGCTAAAATTAACAATAACAATTGTCCTCTAACTACTAATTCAGTAATACTAATGGTAGGCAAAATGCTTAAAAACAAAAAAAGAATTGACACCGAAATTGCTATGGAAATAAAATCAATATTCATTTGCAACATATAAGCAACCCAAGCATATTGGAGTAAAAAAATGAAGTACCTTAAAAAGGATAGAACCACTAAATAAATTTTAATTCGAGTTGGTATTTGTAAAATATTTAAAAATTGTAGCTTACCCTTCCATTCATATTTATAAAAAAATAAACCTACTGAAAGGATTATAATAATTGGAAGCGCAATGCTCGCTCCCATTAATAAATTTCCATTAATCCAATCGTAATGCCCCATATTCATTGCAAGCGCTATAGATCCCAGAATAATAGTAATTAATAATTGCGCATAAGAGGACCAAGCAAGCTGCGATACGCCCATTAGCTTTTTACCTTCTTCTAAATAAAGTATTCTACCTGCATATTCTCCTATTCTATTGGGTGTGAAAAATGCAAATGTTTGTCCAACCAACACGCCTTTTACTGATTTTAAAAATGAAATGGAATTGTTTGAGAATTCAGCATTATTTGAGGATACCACTATTTTCCATTTAAAAGATTCAATTAAAAAATTGAAGGCCATTAATGTTAGTAGCACACACCAATGATAAAAAGGAATTTGAAAAATGAGTTGATGCAAGATGGATTGATATTGCATCGAATTGTCATTAGTCAAAACTTGCTTGTAAATAGCATAACTGCATAAGAGGAATAATAAAAGCCCGATACTTTTTTTAGCGTAAGAAATTATGGATTGAAAGTATCCCTTTAACATAGCTTCAAAGTTCGGAATTTGATATGATATCTGTAACTTTATTCTTTATGAGTAAGACACCCATTATTTTAGGAATTGACCCTGGAACTCAAATACTTGGATACGCCCTTTTAAAAGGTGGCAGTAAACCTGTATTAATTGAAATGGATGTATTGAAACTTACTAAAGAGAAAGACATTTATGCAAGACTTCAAATGATTCATGCAAAAATTATTGAATTAATTGAATTGCATAAACCTACCGATTTTGCAATTGAAGCTCCCTTTTTTGGAAAGAATGTACAAAGCATGCTCAAACTTGGTCGAGCACAAGGGGTAGCCATTGCTGCTGCCATGCATTATCAACTTCCAGTAACTGAGTATGCTCCCAAAAAAGTAAAACAATCCATCACTGGCAATGGTAATGCGGATAAGGATATGGTATGGAAAATGTTAGAACAAATCTTGTCTATTAAAAAACAACCAAAGTACTTTGATGCGACCGATGCCCTTGGTGTTGCACTTTGCCATTTATACCAAATGAATGGACCAGTACTCCCAGTAATATCTAAAACAGGTAAAGGTTCTAAAACTGCAAAAAAATCAAATGGATGGGCTGCTTTTATGGCCAATAATCCGAGCAGAGTAAAAGTAAAATAATTTATAATTAAGCTACTAGCCTAATTTACTTACAATCAATTCCTGAATTTGCTTAAACTCCTCTTGAGTGAATTGTAATTTAGGATTTGCAAAATTCAAGTCATCCGCAGCATTAATTGGAATCAAGTGCACATGCGCGTGTGGCACTTCCAAGCCTACTGTTACCATACTTACTCGATTGCAGGGAAAGCTTGATTCTATTGATTTTGCAATAGGCTTTGCAAATTGCATGAGCTCATTTAAATAATTATCAGGTACATCAAAAATTTTATCTACTTCAATCTTGGGCACAATTAAGGTATGTCCTTTTTGAAGTGGAAAAATATCTAAAAAAGCAAAGAACAAATCGGTCTCTGCTATTTTATAAGATGGAATTTCTCCTTTAATAATTTTTGAAAAAATAGTCATAACAAATAATTACACTGTTATGTTATCTACTTTAAATTTCATGGTTCCATTAGGAGTTTGCACTTCGGCAATTTCTCCAACTTTCTTTCCAATTAATCCTTTGCCAATTGGGGAAGATGCCGATATTTTACCCGCTTTTAAATCTGCTTCTTTTTCACCAACCAATTGATAAGTAACTGTCTTTTTAGTAGCCTCATTGGTAATAGTTACTTTGGTTAAAATTGTAACCTTACTGGTATCTATTGTTTTAGTATCTACAATTTTAGCATTTGAAATAGCAGCTTCTAATTGTTTGATTTTAGATTCTAACATTCCTTGTGCTTCTTTTGCAGCATCGTATTCGGCATTTTCTTTTAAATCCCCTTTTTCTCTTGCTTCTGCAATAGCTCTTGATGCAGCAGGACGATCAATTGATTTTAACTTATGCAATTCCTCACGCATCTTATCAAATGTCTCTTGTGTAACGTATACATTAGTTTCACTCATAACCTTCGTTTTATATAAAAAAAATACAACGCCACATAATTGTAGCGTTGCAGTATACAAAGTTATTGAATTTAGGTCAAATTAGGCGCAAAGAATAGCCAAAATGGATCAAATTATGGCTAATTTTTCCAATACAATTTTGGCCATTTTATAATAAGCCTCATGGCTATAACCCGCTATATGAGGGGTTAAAATACAATTAGGGAAGGCCAATAAAGCATCCAATTGCGCTTTTTCGGTGGCATTATATTTAGCCAATTGTTCATTTTCCAAAACGTCCAAACCCACCCCTCTAACCTGTTGATTATGAAGCGCTTTTATCACAGCAGCCGTATCTGTAACCTGTCCACGACAAGTGCTTATAAAATAGGGCTTTTGTTTGCAATTGGTAAAAAAGGTATCATTCGCATAATGAAACGTGAGCTCCGTTAAAGGCAAATGTAAACTAATGACATCCGCCTGTTCCTGAATTTGCTCCAAACTTGCCGATTTTATTTGTGTGGTTTCAAAGTCTTTTTTATAAATATCGTGGGCCAATATTTTAACATCGAATCCTGCTAATACTTTTGCAAAAGCCGATCCTGTATTACCCAGTCCAATGATACCAACTGTCTTTCCGGTGAGTTCATCTGCCCTATTGGCATCACGTATCCATTCTCCATTTTGTATTTGAATATAACTACTATGAATTCGATTCATTAAACTCAAAACAAGTCCTAAGGTATGTTCTCCAACAGTAGTGCAATTTCCTTCAGGACTACTTACACATTGAATTCCTTTTTGAGTGGCATAGTTTACATCAATCAATTCCATTCCACTTCCTAATCTTCCAATCCATTTTAATTGTTGTGCTTTATCTAAAATGGATGCATCTATTTTTAATCGAGTGGTGACAATTAAGCCATGTGCATTAGGTAATATTTCAGCCAATTGTTCATAATTAATTGCAGGCTCATACACAATTTCAAAACCTTTTTGCTTAAGCGTTTCAATCAAAAAAGAATGTACTGGTGCTGTTATGATTACCATCGATGCCATATTATTTATCGTTATGCATTTTAAAAGTCAGCGCTGCATAATCATCATAGGTAAGATTTTCAGCGCGTTTAGTAAAAATCGGATCCTCCAATTGAGCCGTAGTAAAATAAGGCTTTAAAGGATTGCGCAACATTTTTCTGCGTTGACCAAATGCCATTTTTACAATATGAAAAAAACTTTTTTCAGAAGACATTTCAGGAAATTTTTCCTTTCGCTTAAACATAATCACACCACTATCCACCTTAGGGGGAGGATTAAATGCACTTGGTGGAACATCAAATAAGTAAGTGACATCATAAAAAGCTTGCGCCAATACACTCAATATTCCATAGGCTTTTGAGTGAGGTTTAGCTGCAATTCTTTCAGCCACTTCTTTTTGAAACATGCCTACCATCATGGGAACATTTTCCTTCCAGTCTAATACCTTAAAAACAATTTGTGTCGAAATATTATAAGGAAAATTACCGACCAAGGTAAAAGATTGATCAAATGGCATTTGTGTTTCTAAAAAATCTTCATTAATTAATTTGCCATTCAAATCAGGGAATGTATGCAATAGGTAGTTTACCTTTTCTGTATCCAACTCAATTGCCTTGAATTCGGAGCTAGGTAATTTGTAAATAAACTCTGTTAATGCACCCGCTCCAGGACCCACTTCAACAAGTCTTTCTATAGGCTGCTCAAGCAAATACCCTTTAATTCGCTCACAAACCGATTTATCCGTTAAAAAGTGCTGACCCAGTGATTTTTTTAGCGTGTACTGCATGAAGCAAAGTTAGGTTTTTGTGCGTACTTTTACAGCCTAATAAAAAGGATATGACACAGGAAATTAAAAGACCCATTATTGGATTTAGTTGTGGTGATTTAAATGGTGTAGGAATTGAATTAATTATCAAATCCTTGTCTGATAGTCGTGTCTTGGACTTTATGGTACCTGTGATATTTGCCAGCAATAAAAGCATTAATTTCTACAAAAAATTAAGTCCTGAATTTGCACTTAATTTTTCCTCTATTCCTGATTTAACTAAAATTAATCCAAAGCAAGTTAACCTCATAAATTGCTGGGAGGAGGAAGTGAATATTACTCCTGGTGAACTTACCGAGGAAGGTGGTAAATATGCTTTCATATCATTACAGCATGCGGTAGCCGCTTTAAAAGATAAAAAAATTGATGGTTTAGTTACTGCCCCTATTCATAAAAAAAATATTCAATCCCCTGAATTTAATTTCAGTGGGCATACCCCGTATTTACAACATGCGTTTGGCAACACCGAAAACTTAATGTTATTGGTTGCTGAAAATTTAAGAATGGCCTTAGTTACTGAGCATATCACCATTCAAGATGTTGCAAAACATATTACGAAGGATAAGATCAAACAAAAACTGCAAATCTTAAACAATAGTTTACAAAAAGACTTTGGAATTGATAAACCACGCATCGCTGTGTTGGCATTAAATCCACATGCGGGTGATGAAGGTTTAATTGGAAAAGAAGAAATTGAAATAATTCGTCCAGCCGTGAAAGAAAGTAAAAATCAAATCTTGGCTTTTGGGCCTTATTCAGCTGATGCTTTTTTTGCTAGAGGTGCGCATGAAAAATTTGATGGCGTTTTAGCAATGTATCATGACCAAGGATTGATTCCATTTAAATCATTGGCGTTTGGTGAGGGCGTTAATTTTACAGCAGGTTTACCCATTGTAAGAACGAGTCCAGATCATGGAACTGCCTTTGATATTGCAGGTAAAAACAAAGCAGACGCAGCATCTTTTACAGCAAGTATATTTGAATGTGTGCGTATTATTCATGCACGTCAAGGATACAGAGATATGCGCTTGAATCCATTGAAAAAGATGAGTGCGCGTATGTTTGCAAATGCTAAAGATGAGACTTTAGAAGAGTCTAATTATCGTTAAGCATGTACCATTAAATTGGGCATCCCTCTTTAAGTTCATTTAAACTCATATGCCCCCAAGTAGGCAAAATTGTTTGACTAGCCTGACTTTCTAATAGTTGCTTTGCTTTTATGATTAAAGGTTTTGCTTGTTTACATCCACCTCCAAAAATTCTAGGCAGATTCATTTGTAACTTAGCTTCTAAAATATAGATGCGGGGATTATTCGGATTTATTTTTTTCGCTTTATTTAAGTTATCATAAATCAAAGACTGGTACTTTACAAAACGCATCAAAGGATTTAAGGCCATTTTTGCAATATGCGCCATTGAAAAAATACAATAGGTTTCATCATTCACATTTAAACTAATAGATTTTTTTGCCCAATACAATGCTTTATCCGCATGCATTTCTGCATCTTTACTATTACTAATACTAATTCTAACATGAATTAAAGCAAGGTAATAAGATGGGATCCAATCTTTGGGATTAGCTGCATCTAATTTCTCGAGCTCTTGAATTAAACTCGAATAATCGGTATTGTTATTGGAACTGTTAAATGTAGTTACTGCATTTGCAAGACTCACATTGTAACCCGTTTTTTGTGCAAAAAGGACACTATTTAATAGGACAAATAAAATAGTTGCAAACATTCGCATAACCTAAAATTTTTTTGAAATTAATACTTTGTAATGATAATTGAGTCCCTAAAACATATTATTAGGAACCCCTTTATTGATAACATAGTTTCGATACGTAATTTCAATAGTGCCTTTTTTATTTTTTAACGCTTTTTGTTTGGCAGCGGCATCCTCATCGCCAAATTCTAAAGTAATCCCATTGGGTAATTTATAATCCTTGGTATTAAAAGCAAATATAATTTTACTCGGTAGGCCTAAATTCGCGAATTCACCATACTCCATGGTAATTTCATAACTGCCGTTTTCCTTAGTCGTGGTAAAGGTTTTATAAACCAATGCATCACTGGGATCAATCCATAGTGTTGAAATAACCCAATCTAATTTTTCATCGGTTGGCACCAGCTTTATCACCCTCAATGTTTTTCCTTTATACTCTTGTGTACCGGCAGGAAGTGCGATATATTGCTTGGTATTCAATAAGGAATTAATAGTAACCGACACCCCTCCCTTAGGCAATAAGGATATACCCCCTTCTTTTTTAACCTTCAATAAGTTGGGCTTTTTAAAATATACTTTTACTTTACCTAAACTCGCTTTGATAAAAGACACATCCGTTTTCATTATTCCTTCTGCTACATAATCATTTACCAACGCTAATTTTTGACTTACTTTTTCAATCAAAGGATCTACTTGCGCATGCACCGTATTACAAATAATTACCAACAAAAAAGCAATGCTGTATTTTATAATTTTTTTCATGATAATTAACTTAAAATGTCTTTACGCTTTGTAATAATTACTGAAGCGGTTACAAATAATATGATATGCAGCGTAAGTACAATGATGGAAGTTTTAATTTTAGCTACATTTAAAATAGTCCCATAAATCGCCTCATTGTTTTCATTTACCTTAATATCAAAAAACTCTTTCCAGTTATTCATATGGGTTGTAAACAAATAAGGCTTGATAGCCGCAAATAAAGGGATATTAAGCGTACTTAAAATGGTAAAAAACACAATGGCACTCATCGTTCCAACGATGGGACCAATAGAATTGTTGGCAATGCTTGACATTAAAAATCCAAGTGATGTTACCGTAAGCAATGCGAAACTTGCAAATACAAATGCACCAACATAGCGCCATAAAACATCTTTTTCTTGTATCAAGACAACATAATTGGACTTTAATAAAAATAAATCATCCGTACCAAAAATCCACATGCTTACAAATAAGGCTAAAAAAGCCAACCATATTAATAACACAATGGTATAGATACTTGCAGCAATAAATTTTCCCATCACCAATTGCGTTCTACTATATGGGGTTGTAAATAATAAACGCAGCGTACCTAAATTTGCTTCCCCCGAAATCATATCTGCTGCAATGAGTGCAACCAATAATGGTACATGTACTAATAACAATTGTAAAAGGATATAACAAATCAAATAACCATTTAATACTTTTCCATCCACCGTTAAAGTATCATTGATATCCTTCATTAAAAAAGAGGCATAGGAATGACCATCCATTTTCAAGCCCAATTGAATGACCATGATTAAAGCTGCAATAGCGCCAAATGCAATATAAGTTCTTGGTCTTCTAAAAATTTTATATAATTCTATTGATATGATTGCTTTCATGCGATTGTATTTGAAGTCACCTGTAAAAAATAATCTTCTAATGAATTTCTTGTCTCAACTCCTATCAAACCTACGCCAGCATTCACTAAGGATGCATTCAATAATGGAATTTCATAATCAGGAAGTCTTAAATATATACCATCAGTTCTTTGTAATAAATAATTACTAAAACTACCTGACAATATTATCTGTAATGTTTGTGCATCATTAGTTGTTTTAATATGCACAATCATTTTATTGGGGTCCAATAATTTTTGTATGGGACCATCTGCTACTTTTTTACCCTTATGTATAATCATAATTTGAGTAGCCATTTGCTCAATTTCTGAAAGCAAATGCGAGGACACCAATACCGTTTTACCTTCCTGTTGCGCTAATTGCTTTATTAAATTTCTTATATCTGAAATGCCCTGAGGATCCAATCCATTGGTAGGCTCGTCTAATATAATTAAGGAAGGATTGTGTAATAATGCAATTGCAATACCTAATCGCTGCTTCATCCCTAATGAAAAAGTTTGCACTTTATCTTTTGAGCGATCTGCCAAACCCACTTTAACTAAAGTGTCTTGAATACTATTTTCACCCACATGCTTATTACGCAATTTGGCAAATAATTGTAAATGCTCTTTGGCTGTTAAATAAGGATATAAATCGGGACGTTCTATAATGGCACCTACTTCCTCTAAAATTTCATCTCGATATTTATTTAGCGGCTTGCCAAATAACTCAATCGAACCACTTGTAGGATGTATTAAAGAAAGTAACATTCTAATGGTAGTGCTCTTCCCAGAGCCGTTCTGACCTAGGAATCCAAACACTTCCCCTTCTGTTACGGAAAAGTCTAATTGGTCCACTGCTTTGAGTGCTCCAAAATGCTTACTTAAGCCATTTACTTGAATTACAGACATACCCTAATAACAAAAAACCCCGAACTAAGTTCGGGGTCTGGTATGAATTAAATAAACTTAATTATTTGTATTGAGGGATGATGCTGTTCGCTAAATCAACCATTTGTTTTAATCCATCTTCAGGTAAATTACCTTTCTTGAATTCAGCTAAAACATTTGGCAATTTGTTACTCATCTCTAATAAGAAATGCTCTTCAAATGCTTTCACATTTTTAACAGCCACTTCTTTTAACAATCCTTGTGTACCCAAGTAGATAATAGCAACTTGCTTTTCTACTGTGAATGGAGTGTATTGAGCTTGTTTTAAAATTTCTACGTTTCTTGCACCCTTGTCAATTACGTTTTTAGTAGCTGGATCTAAGTCACCACCAAATTTAGAGAAGGCCTCTAACTCACGGTATAAAGCTTGGTCTAATTTTAAGGTACCAGATACTTTCTTCATTGACTTAATCTGTGCGTTACCACCCACACGGCTTACAGAAATACCTACGTTGATCGCTGGTCGAATACCTGCGTTAAACAAGTTACCTTCCAAGAAGATCTGACCGTCTGTAATTGAGATTACGTTGGTTGGGATATACGCAGATACGTCACCTGCTTGTGTTTCAATAATTGGCAATGCTGTTAATGATCCACCACCTTTCACCAAATGCTTGATAGAAGCTGGTAAGTCATTCATGTTTTTAGCGATCTCATCGTTCGCAATTACTTTCGCAGCACGCTCTAATAAACGGCTATGTAAGTAGAATACGTCACCTGGATAAGCCTCACGACCTGGTGGACGACGTAATAATAAAGACACCTCACGATAAGCTACCGCTTGCTTTGATAAGTCATCAAATACAATCAAAGCTGGTTTACCACAATCACGGAAAAACTCTCCTACTGCTGCGCCCGCAAATGGAGCGTAGAATTGTTGTGGAGCTGGATCCGCTGCAGAAGCTGCTACGATAGTTGTATAAGCCATTGCACCATTGTCTTCCAATGTTTTCATAACACCGGCAATAGTAGAAGCTTTTTGACCAATCGCAACATATATACAATATACAGGTTGACCTGCATCGTAGAATTCTTTTTGATTAATAATAGTGTCCACACAAATTGCAGTCTTACCTGTTTGACGGTCACCAATTACCAATTCACGTTGTCCACGACCAATTGGAATCATCGCGTCAATTGCTTTGATACCAGTTTGTAATGGTTCTTTTACTGGCTCACGGAAAATTACCCCTGGTGCCTTACGCTCCAATGGCATTTCATATAAGTCACCTTGTATTGGGCCTTTGCCATCAATTGGCTCACCCAACATATTAATAACACGACCTACTAAACCGTTACCTACTTTAATAGATGCGATTTGACCAGTTCTTTTTACTTTATCACCTTCTTTGATAGCCTTGCTATCACCCATCATTACCACACCCACATTATCTTCCTCAAGGTTTAAGGCGATCGCTTTTACACCATTTTCGAACTCAACAAGTTCACCACTGCTAACACCATTTAAACCATATACACGAGCGATACCATCACCCACTTGCAATACAGTTCCTACTTCTTCTAAATCAGCACTTGTATTAAAGTTGCTTAATTGTTGTCTAAGAATTGCTGAAATTTCATCCGGCTTAATATTCACCATAATAGTCTATTTTAAAAAATGATTATTTTGTTTTATCTACAAATGTGTTGTTTGTAAATTGTTTTTTAATGTCTCTTAAATCTCTTGCGATACTGGCATCTAATAAATTATTATCAAATTCTAATACGAAGCCACCAATTAAACTTTCATCTGTTTTGGTAGTCAATTCAACAGTTGCGAATTTGTTTTCAGCTTTCACTTTTTCTTCAATTGCTTTTTTCAAATCTTCGCTTACTTCCACTGCTGTAGTTAAAGTAACTTGATGAATTCCTTTTATTTCGTTGTATTGCTCAATAAAAGCAATTGCCATTTCGGGCAAATCACTTTCACGACCTTTTTTTACCAATAACACAGTAAAAGAATTAGTAAGTAAGCTTACTTTATCCTTAGTCACTGCATTAATAATGCTGTTTTTTTGATCAGCCTTTATAATTGGACTACGTAATAAGTTTACAAACTCACTACTTGCCTCACAAACCGCATGCAAGTATTTCATGTCTGCATATACTGCTTCCAGTTGACCCTGCTCTGTAGCAAGTCCAAGTAAGCTTTTTGCGTATCTACCAGCTAAACGTGCGTTAGACATTTTAATTAATTTAATTTTACTCCATCAGCCAATTGCTTAATATAGCTTTCTTGATCTGCTTTATTAGACAATTCTTTTCTTAATACTTTTTCAGCAACTTCAATTACCAATGTGCCCACTTGGTTTTTCACCTCAGTTAAGGCAGCATTTTTTTGTTGAGTGATTGCTAATTGAGCATCTGTTAAAATTTTATCGTATTCTGACTTTGCTTTTTCTTTCGCTTCTGCAACCATTTTATCAGAAGCTTCTTTTGCCTCTTTAATTAGGGTTGCTCTTTCCTCACGTGCTTTAGCCAACAATGCTTCATTTTCAGATTGCATGGTAGCAATTTCAGCTTTCATTTTATCAGCTTTTAATAAAGCTTCTTCAATGCCGCTTTCACGATCGTTGATCGCTTTTAAAATTGGTTTCCAAGCAAATTTTCCTAATACAATCAATAAAACCAAAAATGCGACGGTATTCCAAAACACCAATCCTATATCTGGAAGTACTAAAGGGTTAATTTCTAACAACATAAAATGTTATTTATATATTTTCTAATTGTTCTTTTCAATTTAAAAATTATAGGCCCATCGCCCTGTGCTAGGGCCTATAAAAAGTTTTTGAAATCAGGTCTAAGACCTAATCCCAACTTGATTATCCGTTACCTAATAAGGCAACAACCACAGCGAACAAGGCAACGGCCTCAACGAACGCAGCAGCAACAATCATGTTAGAACGGATTTCGTTAGCAGCTTCTGGCTGACGAGCAATACCTTCTACAGCACCTTTACCAATCTGACCGATACCAATTCCGGCACCGATAGCAGCTAATCCAGCGCCGATTGCGGCAACACTTCCTACTACCATTTTTTTACGTTTTAATTGTTATTGAAAAAATCTTTATTTATTTTTTAGTGATGAGCAGCTTCCGCATGTCCTTCGTGGTGATGCTCCTCTGTTGCCATTCCAATATACATAGCAGCTAACATGGTAAAGATGAAGGCTTGCAAAAATGCAACCAATAACTCAATCATACCAATGAACACTGCAAATGGAACTGCAATTGCTGAAGCAAAAACCGTTTTGAATATGAAGATTAAACAAATCAAACTTAATACTAGAATGTGGCCCGCTGTAATGTTCGCAAACAAACGAATCATTAGAGAGATAGGCTTTGTGAATACACCAATTAATTCAATAGGCGCTAAGAACAATTTCATGCTCCAGTGCATACCTGGCATCCAAAAAATATGTTCCCAATAACTTTTATTCGCACTTAAATTCACCACGATAAATACACAAACTGCTAAAGTCATAGTAAAAGCAATATTACCACTAACATTGGCTCCCCCTGGAAAAAAAGGAATTAAACCTAAAAAGTTATTCGTTAAAATCAAAAAGAAAATAGTTAATAAAAAAGGCATGTACTTGCCTGCTTTTTTAGCACCAATATTTGGAACTGCTACCTCGTCTCTTACAAATAAAATAATAGGCTCCATAAAAGATTGTAAACCCTTTGGTGCAGTTTTAACACCAGTTTTTTTGTAAGCAGCTGCCGAACTTAATAACACTACTAATAAGATAAACACAGATACAAATAAGCTGGCAACATTTTTAGTGATGGATACATCCCAAAGTTGCTTGCTTGCTTCCTTGTCTACATTTCCATTCGCATCAACAATTTTAGTTTTGCCCTCAATTAATTTATAATCAAAATTTCCTTTGTAAACCACTGGCTCATGATGCTCGTCAACTAATTTTTCGGAAGAGAAAACTTCAAAACCTTTTGAAGTTTTTAAAATTACGGGCAAGTGAATTGATTTATCTCCCCATAAATGCCAGCTATGATCGTCCTTAATATGTTCAAGAATTGTTTCGGTAACATTAAAGCTACCCTCTTGCTTCTTCGCAGGCTCTTTTACACCTTCATTTGCATTTTCATTGGCAAATGAATTTGTTACACTCAATACAGCAATTAAGCTGAAACTCGCTACCAGTAAAGTTTTTATTCTTAAAAAAGACATGATGTGCTCAAAATTTGCGGCAAAGATAAGAATAAAGCGCTGGAAAATGAGCAAATATTAATAGAAACTTAAGTTGCTTAGAAAAAAATTTCCGAAATATAATGTATTGAAAATCAGTATTTTAAGAAATTGGGGGTTATTTTTTTTCTGCGTATTGCATTTCAGTCAAAGTTGAATAAAAACCACCCAATAGCAATAGCTCATTATGGGAGCCCATTTCAACAATTGATCCCTTGTCTAAAACAATGATTTTATCTGCTTTTCGAATGGTAGACAAACGGTGCGCAATGACAATGGAAGTTCTTCCTTTAATTAATGCATCAATAGCGCGCTCAATTAATTGTTCACTTTCCGTGTCAATAGAGGAGGTTGCTTCATCCAAAATTAAAATAGAAGGATTGTATAATAAGGCACGAATAAAACTTAATAACTGCCTTTGACCCAGGCTAAGTGTTGCTCCTCTTTCCATCACATGATAATCATAACCACCCGGTAACTGCATAATAAAATCATGCATCCCAATCATTTGAGCAGCCTCCTGCACTTGTTCTTTTGAAATAGTGGGATTGCGAAGGGTTATATTATCATATACCGAACCAGAGAATAAAAATACATCTTGTAATACCACTCCAATGGATGCGCGTAATCTGTCCAATGAATAAGATTCGATTGAATGATCATCTAATAAAATGGATCCAGATTGATAAGGGTACAATCTATTTAAAATACTAATGATGGAAGTTTTTCCACTACCCGTAGATCCAACTAGTGCAATGGTTTGTCCAGCTTCAACAGTAAAATCAATTCCTTTTAAAACCCAATTAGGTTCACTGTAAGCAAACTGCACTTTATTAAATTCAATTTTTCCATTGATATGCGCAGGAGCATAGGTGCCCTTATTTTCTGTAACATCTTTATTATCTAATACTTTAAAAACACGTTCGGCTGCAACCATTCCCATTTGCAAGACATTAAACTTATCTGCAATCATACGAAGTGGTCTAAATATTTGATTCAAGAATAAAATAAAAGCAACCAATAATCCAGCATCCAATGATTGTCCAGCTACCCACCAAACAATTAATCCAATACTTAATGCCAATACTACTTCAACAACAGGAAAGAAAACGGAATAAGCAAAGATGGCTTTGATATTGGCTAATTTATGGCGCTCATTAATTTTAACAAACTTATCCATCTCCTTTTCTTCAGCAGCAAAAGCTTGCACTACTTGCATTCCCGAAATATGTTCTTGTACAAAAGCATTTAATGCAGCCACTGCATTACGTACTTGAATAAAACTTTTGTTTACACTTTCTTTAAAAAAATAAGTAGCCACCAACATAATTGGAAAAGGAATCAAACAAATTAAAGTTAACTTCCAATTAATCACAAACATGGTTGTTAATGTCACTACAATCGTGAGTAAATCGGCCAATATTGGGATTAATCCATCCGAAAAAATATCATTGATACTTTCAATATCATTAATGGTTCTTGTCGTTAAAGTACCAATGGGTGTTTGGTCAAATTGACGCATTTCCCAATGCATAATTTTATCATACACCGTGTTGCGTAAATCTCGTACCACTTGTTGTCCTAACCAAGACATACCAAATGAAAAGAAAAAACGCAATATAGTTTCTATGATTATAAATCCTACTTGAAATAAAGTAATCGCTATGATTAATTTAATCACTTCGGAATGCGCGGCCGCTGGAATAAAAAAGTTAACCCAAATAGGTAAAATCACTTGTTTGCCAATGGCTAAATTAACAGTGGACTGAATCAGGAATGGTCTAACTGGTGTAGCAAATGCTAATATAATTGCCAAGAAAACATTGCTCCAAAAAATGAATCGATAAGGTTTAACAAAAGAAAAGACTCTTGCTAAAATTACGGATTTGAACATAGGTTTAGGCTGCGTAGACGACATATGGGGGCAAAGTTACATTATCTGCTTGTTGTTTGTAAAAATCATCTTGCTTTTATGTATTTTCGTGATAAGTGGAATACTCAGAAAACGATATTAAACCCGCAATTGTTACCAACTACAATTTAGACGAAGAACAAGAAAAAAAAGAAATTGTTCGAAAGTATCGTGCCCTCTCTCGCGCATTAAGACCCAAGATTAAAAAAGGAGACAAAGAATTACTAAGGACTGCATTTGAAATGGCAGCCAATGCACACAAAACCATGCGTCGAAAAAGTGGTGAGCCCTATATATTTCATCCTATCGAAGTTGCAATGATTTGTGTGGAAGAAATTGGACTTGGAGTGCGCAGTACCATTTGTGCATTGTTGCACGACACCGTTGAGGATACCGATATTACTTTAGACGATATTAAGAGTGAATTTGGAAATGAGATTGCAAAAATTGTAGATGGATTGACTAAAATTTCTACGGTGATGGATACGAATAGTAGCCAACAAGCCGAAAATTTTAAGAAAATTCTTTTAACACTTACCGATGATCCTAGAGTTATATTAATCAAACTAGCCGATCGCTTACACAATATGCGTACGCTTGATTCCATGAAACAAGAAAAGCAATTAAAGATTGCTTCTGAAACCATTTGGGTGTATGCACCATTGGCACACAGGATGGGTTTGTATAATATTAAAACGGAGTTGGAAGATTTGTCCATGAAATATTTGGAGGCAGATACTTATAAAGAAATTGCCAAAAAATTAGCAGAGACAAAAAGAGAAAGAACAAAATATATCAATGAATTTATTCGTCCATTAAAAGATAAATTAACCAATGTTGGATTTGATTTTGAAATCTATGGAAGACCCAAAAGTATTCACTCCATTTGGAATAAGATAAAAAAGAAAGGAGTAAGCTTTGAAGAAGTATATGACTTATTTGCCATCAGAGTCATTTTAGATGCCCCTGTTGAAAAAGAAAAAGAAGAATGTTGGAAAGTGTATTCTTTAATTACCGACGAATACCTTCCCTCTCCCGAAAGATTAAGAGACTGGTTAAGCAATCCAAAGAGCAATGGATACGAAGCTTTACACACCACGGTGATGGGGCCGCAAGGAAAATGGGTGGAAGTGCAAATTAGAACCAAGCGAATGAATGAGATTGCAGAGAAAGGATTAGCAGCTCATTTTAAATACAAAGAAGGAACTCAAAATGAAGACCGATTTGATAAATGGTTCATGCAAATTAGAGAGGCCTTAGGAAATCAGGATGAAGGTGGAATTGATTTTTTACAAGACTTTAAAACATCATTTCTTGCCGAAGAAATTTATGTGTACACTCCAAAGGGAGATGTAAAAATGTTGCCTACCAATAGTTCGGCATTGGACTTTGCCTTTTTTATTCATACCGCTATTGGATCAAAATGTATTGGTGCAAAAGTGAATCATAAATTGGTTCCTATCAGTCATAAGTTAAGAAGTGGGGATCAAATTGAAATCATTACCAGCAATAAACAAAAGCCTACTGAAGACTGGCTAAACAATGTTGTTACTGCAAAAGCAAAAAATAGCATCAAGGATGCTTTAAGAGAAGAAAAAAAGACGATTGCAGAAGAAGGAAAATATACTTTACAAAGAAAATTAGAAGCTATTGGTGCGGTATACAATCCTTTTAATATTGATCAAGTAATGAACTATTATAAATTAAATAGTCAGCTTGATTTATTGTATAAAATTGCAACTAAGAATATCGATTTAAAGGAACTCAAATTATTTCAAGTTGTTGGTGATAAAATCGAAGCACCAAAACCATTGGTCGCACCAACCGATGTAGTGCATGATCACCATACCCCAAAACCAGTTTCTAAAAAAGATTCTGAATTAATCATTTTTGGAGAGTCTAGCGATCAAATTAAATATACACTTGCAAAATGCTGCAATCCCATTCCTGGGGATGATGTTTTTGGATTTGTCAGCACCGGCAAAGGACTTATTATTCATAGAACTACTTGCCCAAATGCTACCCAACTTTTAGCGAATTATGGGCATAGAGTAGTAAAAACCAAGTGGGCTAAAAATAAAGAAATTTCTTTCCTAACAGGTCTTAGTATTATTGGTTTGGACGATGTGGGTGTGGTTAATAAAATCACCAATATTATTAGTGGTGAACTTAAAATTAATATTGCTGCCCTAACCATTGAATCAAAGGAAGGCCTATTTGAAGGCACTATCAAGGTATACGTTCACGATAAAGACGAATTAGAAGCCTTAGTGGATAGAATAAAATCACTTAATGGCATTCAACAGGTAAACAGATTTGATACCGAACAGATCTAGATTACATTAAATAAGCTTTTTCAGGTATCTTTTATTTGCACATTTGTATGTTGAGAATTTATATTAGGATTAATAGGATATCCTATTTTCTAGACTTATTTTTGTACCCTCAATACAACAAATCATGGTAGACGTTATTTTAGGCCTTCAATGGGGCGACGAAGGAAAAGGAAAAATAGTAGATTATTTTGCTCCTAAGTATGATATTATTGCAAGGTTCCAAGGTGGGCCCAATGCAGGACATACTTTATATGTGAATGGCAGTAAAATGGTTTTACACCAAATACCTTCTGGTATTTTTCATCAGGATAAAATAAATATTATCGGAAATGGAGTGGTATTAGATCCAGTTACTTTGAAAAAAGAATGTGACGCAGTTGCGAGCATGGGTGTGGATGTAAAAAAGAATTTATTTATTTCAGAAAGAACAAATATTATTATCCCAAGTCATAGAGCACTAGACAAAGCATCAGAACTTTCAAAGGGAGAAGCTAAAATTGGTTCTACCCTTAAAGGAATTGGTCCAGCTTATATGGACAAGACGGGTAGAAACGCATTAAGAGTGGGTGATTTGTTAGATAAAAAGTTTATCAGCAAATACATTGCTTTAAGAATGAAGCATCAGAAAATTTTAGATAGCTACAATTTTAATGAGGATATCAGTGAAATGGAATCAGAGTTTTTTGAAGCTATTGAGTTCTTAAAAACTTTAAATATCATTAACTGCGAATACTTTATTAATGAGCAGATCGCAAAAGGTAAAAAAGTATTAGCCGAAGGTGCTCAGGGCTCGATGTTAGATATTGATTTTGGAACTTTCCCATTTGTAACTTCAAGCAATACCATTTCAGCGGGTGTTTGTACCGGATTAGGTATTTCTCCCAAGCAAATAGGCGAAGTATTTGGTATTTCAAAGGCTTATTGTACAAGAGTTGGTAGTGGACCCTTCCCTACTGAATTGCATGATGCAAAAGGCGAAGAATTAAGAAAAATTGGTAGTGAGTTTGGTGCTACTACAGGAAGACCACGTAGATGTGGTTGGATTGATCTTGTTGCATTAAAATATACATGTATGATTAATGGTGTAACGCAGATCATCATGACAAAAGCTGATATTTTAGATTCATTTGAAACCCTTGATTTAGGTGTGGCTTATGAAATGGAAGGAAAACAAATAGACTATGTTCCTTTTCAATTGGTGGGTACTCCGGTAACTCCTGTTTGGAAAACCATGCAAGGTTGGAATTTAGATTCAACAAAAATGAAAAATGAAAGTGAATTGCCCGCTACCATGAAATCATATATTGAATTTATTAATGCTTACTTGGGTGTTCCTGTGAAGTTCGTTTCTAACGGACCTGGTAGAGACCAAATTATACATCTATAAACTATACATATTTAATATGTAAAAAAGGACTTTTTTCTAGATTTATTTAATCAAAAAAAAGTCCTTTTTTATTTGGCAAATAAAAAAAATGGTTGAAATTTTACAGTGTAATTTCAATGAACTATGGCAGTAAAAACAATCAAAGAAAAAAAGTCCGCTACTAAAAAAACCGATTTAGATCCAGCGGAAAAAGTGAGTAAGTCAACATCAAAGAAAAAGGTGGTTGAAGAAGACGCGGATGCGTCTGATGTCGACGATGACTTAGAAGAAGAAGCGGATGACGATTGGGGAAAAACAGAAGAAGACGATAGCTGGGATCCAGACTTTGAAGAGTTTGATATTCCAAAGAAATCAACTAAGAAAGCCGGTAAAGGAAAAAAATCAAGTGATGATGACGATGATCTTGGCTTAGATGATGACTTAAATTTGGACGATGATTTATTTGATGACAAAGATGAATTTGATGATGATTTCTAGTTTATAAAAACAACATCAAATAAAAACACTACTACTCCTTAATGGTGTATAAAGATTGTAACGAGGCCTGTAAAATATCATTTTTACGGGCCTCAAATTTTTCTAGCATATCCTTCGGTAATTTTAAAGTATAAGATTTTCCAGTAGCTACCACTTGATCGAACTTAGGATTCAAAGCAATTAATTCTTTTTCTACAATATTTAAATAAGCAGCAATCACTGCAATTTTGAATCTCCCACTAATGGTCACTTCTTTTAAATCTGTTTGCAATAAAACAGAAGCCCCTTTTTTGTTTTTTGCATCTGTAGTAGGGGTAAGTATTCCTCTTTCATCGAATGCGCTTAGTATACCTTTTTCATCGAATGCAGATAGTATTCCTCTTTCATCGAATGCTCGCGCATTCTCTTCCATTACATAATGCGTGGCTATGAATTTTTTAACATGATTTCTGGTTTCCAAAGGAAGCTCATATTGCAGTTGCCAAAAATCCTTAGTGCCTTTTTTCTGAATCGCCTGTTTTACTCTACCGGCTCCTCCATTGTATGCAGCCACCACTAATAACCAATCCCCAAATTGCGCATATAATTCTTTAAGTAAGGTTGCCGCTGCAATAGTGCTTTTTCTATAATCAGTTCTTTCGTCTATCGGACTTGTCTTCAAACCAAAGCGAGCTGCTTCATCGGGCATCAATTGCCAAGGACCAACAGCTCCTGCCCATGAAACTAGATTTGAACTTAAATGACTTTCAATCACACTTAAATATTTTAATTCCACTGGCACCCCATTGGCAGTTAAAATTTCATCATATAAATTAAAATAGGGTTTTGCCCAGGTTTTCATTTTAGTCAATTCTGCACCTTGCTTATCCATATAGCTTTGAATAAAACTTATGGCCTTGGGATTCAATTGAAAATTAAAAGGTTTTTCTTTATTCCCTGTAGAAGTAATTTTAAACAAACTTGAAAACCCAACCCTTAAATCTTGTAGGGAATCCTCTTTTGTTTTTGAAGCTTGCGCATGTAATTGATTCATTTGAAACATGCATATTATCAGCAAACCAATGCAAGTAATTTTTTTAATGAAACGCTTAATATGCAAATTCATAAAATAATTATTGTTTCAATTTCATCATCTCATTAGAAAACTGAAGTAATCCGGTTTCATTAAAAGAAGCACTCATTATTTGTAATCCAAATGGCATGCCATTGGAGTGCTTAAACAAAGGAATAGAAATCGCAGGAATGCCAACCAAATTCGCATACACAGTATAGATATCTGCCAAAAACATTTCAGTAGCAGAGTGACTATTTTCGCCTAATTTAAAAGCAGGACTTGGCACAGTGGGTGAAACCAAAATATCAAAGTTTGAAAATAAATCATTGGTAAGGTCTACTAATTTTCTACGCACTTGTTGTGCTTTTGTAAAGTAGGCATCAAAATAACCGGCACTTAAAACAAATGTGCCTAATAAAATTCGTCTTTGCACTTCGGCACCAAAACCTTCGGTTCTTGATTTTTTATATAAGTCAGTAAGGTCTTCTATTTTATCATTTGTACGATGACCAAATTTAATCCCATCAAAACGTGATAAATTACTTGAAGCCTCTGCTGTTGTGAGTACATAATAAGTAGGCACTAAATAACTAAGTAAACTAAAATCAATCGCTTCTACTTCATATCCTTTTTCAACCAAGGATGCTAAATAAGATTCAGTTTGTTTTTTAATTTCAGGATCCAATCCATGATGTGATAATGTTTCTTTAAAGTAAGCTACTTTTTTAGGGCTTGCATTTTCTTTTTCAATAACAGCCGAATAAGCTTGCACTTCTTTAGCCGAAACAGTGCTGTCAAAATTATCAGCACCGGCAATGACTTCTAAAACCAATGCTGCATCTTGAACCGTATGGGAGAAGATGCCTATTTGATCAAAGGAAGAAGCATAGGCAATTAATCCATATCTAGAAATACGACCATAGCTTGGCTTAAGTCCAATCACACCACAAAAATCTGCTGGCTGACGAACAGAACCACCTGTATCTGATCCTAAACTCACCATACATAAATTAGCTTGAATCGCCACTGCAGAACCACCAGATGAACCACCTGGCACACGTGAGGTATCCAATGCATTTTTTACGGGACCGAAAGCAGAATTTTCATTGCTACTTCCCATGGCAAATTCATCACAGTTTTGTCTACCAATTATAATAGCACCTTCATCAATTAATTTTTGTACTGCAGTTGCAGAATATACTGCTGTATAATTTTCAAGTATTTTAGAAGCTGCACTTACTTTATGTCCATTATAACACAATACATCTTTGATACCTACTACTACTCCATGTAATTTTCCCAATGGTTTTCCAGAAGCTTGTAGTGTATCTAATTCTATTGCGCGCGTTTTTGCTTCTGTACCAAACACTTCTAAAAAAGAATTTAACTGCGCATTTTTTTCAATTTGTTCCAAATAAAAATCTACCGCCTGCGTACAGGAAACCGTACCGGCTGCTAGTGCATTTTGATAATCTTTTATGGAGTTGAATGGAAACAATGTAACAGTTATTTGTGCGTGATCAGTTGAATAAAAATTAAACTTAAAGGTACGTGAAATATCATAAAAAAACGGACTCCGAAAATCGGAACCCGTTTACTATAAATTGATTCAAAAAGAGTTTTGTAGAAAAACTTTCTTGTTGAGTACTAGAATCTTTTTTCCTTGATACGAGCGCTCTTACCACTACGATCACGTAAGTAGTATAATTTAGCACGACGTACTTTACCAGACTTATTCAACACGATACCATCGATGTTTGGAGATAAGAAAGGGAATAAACGCTCTACACCTACACCATCAGAGATTTTACGAACAGTAAAAGTAGCGGTAGCACCAGTTCCTTGTGTTTTGATTACATCACCACGGAAACTTTGGATACGCTCTTTACCACCCTCTACAATCTTGTAGTTTACGGTAATATTATCACCAGCTTTAAATGCTGGGTATTCTTTTTTTGCTGTCAATTGCTCGTGTACGAACTTTACTGCTTCGCTCATAATTCTTGTTTTTTGCGGACGGCAAAGGTAGGGTTACCCTCGCTATTATCCAAATTATTTCAACCAAATATTAAATTCCTGCCTTTTTAGGCCTTTTTTCTACTATCGAGCAATATTTACCGCTCTTTTTTCACGGATTACAGTCACCTTAATTTGACCAGGATAGGTCATTTCGGTCTGTATTTTCTGTGCAATTTCAAAGCTCAATTGGTCAGAAGACTGATCGGTTACCTTTTCGGCTTCCACAATCACCCTTAATTCACGACCGGCTTGGATCGCATACGCTTTCTCTACCCCTTGGTAGTTCATTGCCAAGTTCTCTAAGTCCTTGATTCTCTGAATGTATTGTTGCATAATCTCTCTTCTCGCACCTGGTCTAGCACCGCTAATCGCGTCACAAGCCTGGATAATTGGAGAAATTACATATTGCATTTCCATTTCATCGTGGTGAGCACCAATAGCATTTACTACCGCTGGGTTTTCACCGTATTTCTCAGCTAATTTAGCCCCTAATAATGCGTGGCTCAATTCTGTCTCCTCATCTGGTACTTTACCAATATCGTGCAGTAAACCGGCTCTCTTAGCCAATTTAGGATTCATTCCTAATTCAGCTGCCATGATACCACATAAGTTAGCAGTTTCACGAGAGTGCATTAATAAGTTTTGACCATAAGAACTACGGAAACGCATTTTACCTACGATTCTAATTAATTCTTTATGTAAACCATGAATACCTAATTCAATTACAGTACGCTCTCCAATTTCAACAATTTGCTCTTCTAATTGACGACGAGTTTTTTCAACTACCTCTTCAATACGTGCAGGGTGAATACGACCATCTGCCACTAAACGTTGTAAGGATAAGCGTGCAATTTCACGACGCAATGGATCGAATGAAGATAATAAGATTGCTTCCGGCGTATCGTCCACAATTAAATCCACTCCAGTTGCAGCTTCAATAGCGCGGATATTACGTCCTTCACGACCAATGATTTGTCCTTTCATTTCATCTGACTCCAAGTTAAACACCGTCACTGTATTTTCAATAGCAACTTCGGCAGCTGTACGTTGGATAGATTGAATTATAATTTTACGCGCTTCTTTATTCGCCTTTTGTTTAGCGTCTTCAATAATATCTTGTTGTAAAGAAAGGGCCTGTGTTTGGGCTTCGTTCTTTAAGCTTTCAATTAATTGTTGCTTCGCATCTTCGGCACTTAAATTCGCGATTTTTTCCAAACGACGAATATGCTCTTCTTGGTGCTTTTCAAGCTCGGTACGCTTTACATTTACCAAATCAATTTCACGATTTAATTTTTCTTTGATTAAATCGTTGTCCTTGATTTGTTTATCTAAAGCAGCTACTTTTTGATTAATGTTCAGCTCGTTTTGCTTGATACGATTTTCAGCTTCTCCAATTTTTTTGTTACGCTCTAAAATTTCACGATCATGATCGGCCTTTAATTGAACAAAACGTTCTTTAGCTTCTAATTGCTTTTCTTTCTTAACCGTTTCGGCTCTTAACTCAGCCTCTTTTAAAATGCTTGCAGCCTGTGCTTCAGCTTCTTCTACTTGTTTTTTGGTATTACGCGCAAAAACCAATTTGCCTACCAGGAGTCCGCCCACTAGTGAAGACGCTCCTACGATGATCAATAATATTGATGGTTCCATTGTCTAAATCTTGTTGTTTAAAAAAAATCATACTGCCCCTTTTTCGATTTGAAATTTCACAAATTCTTCGGTTATAAATTGCTAAACGACATAGTTAAGATACTATGCTGCAAGACAATCCATTACAAATTAATTTAATGCGTCAAAGGTTCAGCTACGAAGATAAAGAAATAATGGAATGAATGGATGAAATTGACCCCTTCTCCTGCTAATTAGTTGCCAGAAACCACTTTTTCGATACTAGCGGTAAGAGAATCCAGTTGATTTTGAAGATTTTCAAGCTCATATAGATTTTGGCCTGAGGATTGTTGCTCGGTGGTGAACCATAAAAGGACCATCGAAATATAATCTTGCATGTCCTTTCCGGCATATAAATTCTTGAATTCCACCATTTTAGCATTGATAATTGCTGCTGTTTTTCGTACGGCCTCCTCGTCCTTTGGAGCAATTCTTACCCTGTAACTACGATCGGCAATCGTAATATTTACAGGAATCATTTCATTTGGGTTGGTTTGCTCAGCGGACATACAAATATTTTATGCGTATTGTACTATTAAGGATTGAGATTATTAATTCCGTTATCAATCTCCTTAATATATTGGTCAATTTTTTTAATCAGTTTTGCTTTTTCTGCTGGATCCATGCCTCCACCCTGATTCATCAAAGCCGCAGTCAATTGTCCCTGCCCTTCTTTTATTTTTTCTTCCAAAGATTGTTGAACCAGCTGATGATTGGAAATAGTCGCCTTTAATTGCTGATTTTCTTTTTCCAAAGCCACATACATCTTTAATAAAGCACTTAGCTTTTCTTGTAAGTTGGATATGGATTTTTTTAAATCAACCATTGTTAGGCTTTATTGAATTGATAAATGAATATAGTTATTTTCTAATTTCAGCTTGGATATTTTTTTCAAATAGTTGAATCAAGGTCTTCATCATGGTATCAATTTCAACATCCGTTAAAGTCTTATCTGTTGCATTGAAAACAAAATTGATAGCCACTGATTTTTTACCTGCTCCTAATTTTTCGCTTTCGAAAATATCAAAAACACGTACTGAATTCAATGCACCTAATTTTGCTTGTTGAATGCTTGATTGAATCGCTTCAAATGGAGTTTCCTTAGCAATCACTAATGCTAAATCTCTTTCTACGGAAGGATATTTTGATACCTCTTTATAAACTACTTTCTTACTTTGGTATGCTGCAAGTAATGCTGCTAAATCAAAATTGATATAATACACTGCTTGCTTAATTCCAAAGGCTTGTAGCTTTTTATTGCTCATTGCTTCCAACTGACCAATTGTTTTTTTATTCCAAACCAATTCCGTGCTCCCATTAGAACTTGTTTTTTCATGCACCCCATTAATTCCTAATAAATCTATAATCGCATTCGCAATTCCTTTGGCTACAAAATAGTCTTGATCAGTTCCCTTTGTTCTCCAGCTATCTGCCTGTTGTTTACCTGAGATATAAATAGCAAGTTGTTCTGATTCGTAATATTTACCAGCATTAGATTTACCATACACTTTGCCAATTTCAAAAAATGAAATTGCATTGTTTTGTCTATTTAAATTATATGCAATAGTCTCTAGCCCTGTCTCCAACATACTTGGACGCATTACATCCAATTCTGCACTCAAGTTATTTAACATTTTAACTGCAGTAGTTAAAGTCTCTTCACTAAAGTAGGCACTGTTGGTAATAGAGTTGGTCAAAATTTCTGTAAATCCACGACCCACTAAATAATTAGCAATTTTTTCTTTGAATTTTTCCTTTTGTTCTAATGGGTCGATAGAAGGACTCATGGTGATAGCACTCGGAATTTCAATATTATCCAAACCATCAATTCTTAACACTTCTTCCACTAAGTCGGCCTGTAAACTAATATCAGGCTTATGATAAGGAACCGCCACTTGAATGCTATCGGCATTTTCAGTGATGATCTCAAAACCTAGACTAGTTAATATCGTTTTTACTTTTTCATTTGGATATACTTTCCCGCTTAACTTTTTCAAGTAAGCATATGTAAGCGTCACCACTGCCTTTGATGCAGGGCTAGGATAAATATCAACCACTTCACTACATTTTCCTCCAGCCATTTCTTGAATTAAAGCTGCTGCACGCGCTAATACATTTACCGTACCTGCAATATCCACGCCCTTCTCAAAACGAGTAGCAGCATCGGTTCTAAGGCCATGGTGCAATGAAGTTTTACGCACATGTATATTTTCAAACCAAGCACTTTCTAAAAATATGCTCGTAGTTGATGTAGACACTCCACTTTTTAATCCACCAAAAACACCTGCAATACATAAAGGCTTTTCGGTATCACTAATCATTAAATCATTCGCCGTTAACTTTCTTTCTGTACCATCTAAAGTCACAAACAAAGTATTCGCAGGATATTTTTTTACCACAACCGTTGCATCCTTAATTTGATCTGCATCAAATGCATGTAAAGGCTGTCCAGTTTCGTGTAAAATATAATTCGTGATGTCTACAATATTATTAATACTACGAACCCCAATTGCAGCTAATCTATTTTTTAACCAGCTTGGAGAATCCTTTACTTGAACGCCTTCAATCACCAATCCACTATAACGCGCACAAGCCTTTTCATCTTCAATAATTACTTTGAAAGGCTTTACTGCATTGTCTTTTGCCAATGTATTTGTAAAAGGACTTTTTGCGCTAGTAGGCGATTCATGATAAGACAAATAAGCGCAAACATCTTTTGCAACACCATAATGACTCATGGCATCCATACGATTAGGTGTAAGCCCTATTTCATATACATAATCTTGATAGTATTCATAAAGTGATGCAACCGGAGTACCCACTTTGATGCTAGGATCTAAAACAATAATTCCACCATGATCATCACTAATACCAATTTCATCTTCGGCACAAATCATGCCCTCACTTTCTTCCCCTCTAATCTTTGCCAACTTCATGGT
>TBL_comb48_EPIDRAFT_1000091_pt1 | contig 65101 bp, 75 predicted proteins | sample TroBogEpilimnion_37_FD_10681 | JGI IMG/M metagenome (IMG submission 10681) | reverse complement strand
TGAGTTAAAGTTATTACTCTACCCATCATATAAGATACCCACTTGTTAGGGTGTGGAAATAGTTTAAGATAATACGAATAGTCGAATGAAATAGCTAACTTATCTACATCGATTTCTTGATCTAAGGTTACATAACATTTAACTAGTTCTGCGTAAGTTTTACCTTGTACCACGCCAATAGTTTTAGAACTACTAACAAAGTCCCACTCTCTCCATAAACATTTCTTAGCAGATTCAATCGTACCATTACAATCTTCTAGTACATCAGGTATAATATACTCTGTAGGGTTTAACTTTTGTATCCAGTGAGCATAACGCTTAGGATCAAAAGATGTACCTAGCTCAAATATAGAGTTGTCTAATAAAACGTGTCTACCAGCTTTAATACTATCTTCAAAGAACTTATAGTATTGCGGGTGAGTTTCAAAGAGGTGCACGAGTGCATAGCAGTAATCGTTGTATGTACGAGAAATCTCGAGCATACTTAAAGGAGATTCGTGTGATATCTTAATCATGTGAATAAATCAAATAAGTCGGTTTGTGCTTGATTGTTAAGTTGAGGTAAATGCCAGTTAAGTGCATTATATACAGCTTTTACTGGTGTGACGATGATTGTATTGAACATTTCTTCATAATCAACATGAAAATCGTTTAATTCTGGTGGAAAGCTTACTGGAAAGCAAAGAGTGTCAATATTGTACTTGTTAGGGGCAATATATATCTTTTTTACCTTACCACCAGACGTAATACGTTCATATTTTGTATCCAAATTACGGTGTTTGAGTAATTGATTGTACCAAATAGCGCCTTTTACGTGGTTAGGAGTTCCTTTTGCAATTTTAAACCCTTCCGCTCTTACTTCGTGTTTTTCTATATCACTCAACCCACCTCTAATAGCTACATCGTCAATAGAAAGACTTTTAAAGTTTTCGTATACTTCTCTATAAAGAGCATTTGCTTTGTTTTGATCCTGTATTAGTAGACTGTTCTCAATAACCTTTTTAATTAACTCTTTAGCTTTTTTAGGTGTGGTAGAACGAGCAATTTCAACGCCAACATACTTGAATTTGTTTACATTAGCACCTTCATCATTTAAAACGTGTATAATGTACCGTTTCTTTTCTAGGTATACTCCTACATCACAAATAGATTCTCTCTTAAAATAGTAACGAGGGTCTGTAGAGTTAAGAGCATCTTTAGCCCACTGTTCAATGTTTTTATTAAGGTATACCCCTAATTCGTCGTCAATAAACTTTAACCCCTCTTTATTAACTTTATTGTTAGTTAATATGTCTAGCTTCATTATATCTAATAACGGTTGAATAGTGACGTGAGTACTATCCGTATCGTTATAGATTGTTAATGACTTACCAGTATAGCCTAGTTTTTCTTTAGCGTATTGATCAATAATATCAGATGCTTGCTTAACCACCGACTGACCAGTAAGAGTGATGCTACCAGCATGATCACTATCACAAATAGGGCTAAACTTATTAGCAAAAACACCGTAGATAGAGTTGAGAAGAATTTTGATGACATGCTGTATGGTGTCAGCTCGTTCCATATTAAACTTACACGTTTTGTATTCATCTGTATCAGGGGTTAGGTCGCTTAATTTTTTCTTTAAACTAACATATTGGTTTTTGTTTACAATTCGCTCTTTGTATAAACTATCAATTAAAGAAGGCACTACACCTCTTTTCTTTTGAGTGTAAAGTACATTTGCTTTGGATATAGCGAGCTTCTCTACTTGTACAAATTGTACAAATTGCTCGTTAGACATTTTAAAGTCTTTTTTATTTGAAGCTAGACGTACTGTAACCCCATTATCATCTTTATTAACTATCTTACCGACCTTTGTCTCCGGGGATATATTCAGGGTAATGATAGTGCTAGGGTATAGTGAGTTAGCGTCATAACTTACAATTGACTTCTGCAAACCTCTTTCAGGGTCTTTAACAAATCCACCTGGTACTTCTTCTCTAATTGGTCCTTCAACGAAAGTAGGTATAATCATACCGTGTTTATATGCTTCTAAAGCAACACACCCGGTAACAATAGATACTTTACCTAAAGCAGCTTCAAACGACGTTAAACCTTTATAAGCTAACATACGAATGATTTTAAAGAACTGTAATTTCTTTTCCATTCGTACTAACAGATCAACGTCTTGTATGTTATAATCAACAAAGTTATTCCAATCGTTAGTAGAAAGAGAGGCTAGGTTGGTAGCATTGATAGCTAGTTTACCTTCTCCTAGTTCATGTTGTGCTACAAAGTTAAGAGCATAAGACTCTAACAAACCACGCGCAAAACCTCTATATACTTCAAGATAATCCATTGCTGATACACCATGTATGTACCAGCGATCTAATTCTTGACCCTTAACGAAAATACCTTTACGGCACCATAAACTCTTTACAGGAGACAAACGCTTTGATTGCTCTTCACCAAGAATATTGTTAATACGATTAATAAGGTAAGGAAAATCGAAAAAGTCTGTGTTCCAACCAGATAATATGTCAGGAAAATAATCGTTTTCCCAGAACTCTAAAAACTTCTCTAACAAATCATACTCGCTAGTGCATTCAGTGTAAACAACGTTCGTACGAGAAGGAGTATAAGGCTTACAACCCCAAGTGTAAAAAGTCTCCGAAAGATTATCATAAATGGTAATAAGGTTGATAGGGTGTTTTGCATCTTTAGCTTCAGGAAACTCATCTGGTGAATATACTTCGATATCTAAAAAGCATACCTTTAATGGGTTTATAGAGAATTCAGGCTTCTCATAATCGTTCTTATATGTATCAATAAGAAACTGCTGCTCTACTTGTATGTTATGATAAAGTCTTTTTATTGCTCCATCTTGAGCGGCTTTATTGCGTTCAAAGTTACTTTCAAAGACTTTCTTCTTCAACTTAGTATTAAAGATAGAAAGTCCGTCAACAGTATCTGAATTAGTTTCTATGTAGAAATAAGGAAGGTGTCGTTGTTTCTTAACAATACGATTACCTTGCTCATCCCACGTAAAAAGATAGCAGTTACTTTCTCTTTGATTATAATAAACGTTTCTATACACAGCCCATTATTATGGGACCATTTACGAACTTATCAAGAGAAATATAGACTACAATACTCATTAATATGGTCTTCTAACCAATACTTGCATGCGTTTTTACGGGCAAGATCTGATTCAGTAAGATAGCGCTTACGATCAGACATAACTTTCTTAATAATTTCAATCATTTCTTCACCGGTATTAAACTTTAATGGTGCATCCTTATAAGGTTCTAAGTTTTGACATACACAAGGTAAGCCTAAAGCCCCGGCTTCAATATGTTTAATATTAGCTTTAGCAAGATTAAATTTATTATTTTGCAAAGGTGCAATAACAATATTAACGTTTAAAGCATTAAATGTAGAAGGGTAATCCCATATGCGAGTCCAACCTACATATTCGATTTCTCCACTTCTGACGTGTTCAGCAAGTTCAGCAGGACATCCGCCCATTAGCACCCATTTAAACTGTTTAAGAGTCTTTTTAATAACATTAACAATATCACCAAAGTCGTCTTTTACATCTTTCAAGCCAGCTATATTAAAATGCGTAGGGCTTCCAATATAACCTACTCGTGGTCGACGTTTGTTATCTTCGTAATTATCCGAAATCTTACTCTTTACATAGAAACGGTCCATCCAGAACTTAGGCATGTAATTAGGCAATGTAATGCCCCTTACTCCAGACCTTTCTTCGTAGTATTTTGACATATAATCTGTAGGGGCAGTAATACCATCACAAAGCTGCATAATTTGTATTGCGGTTTTAGCAATGTTAGGATCTGTAAAGGCTTCACGTGCTTTGTTATAAACTGGAATGTCTTCAGCAAATATAACGTCATCAATTTCGTAATATATCTTAAAGTTATTAGTCTTATTAGATATATTTCTTAAAAACTGTACAAACTGTAACTGAGTAGGTGTAACTTGTCTTTGTATTCTTACACTTCTTACATCTTGATAGAAGTTTTCCTGCAAAATCATGAAGTTATTGTTATTAATAATACCTAATTGATTACCATTAATAATAGCTTCAGGCCAGTGCATTCTCCAGAATCCGCAGCCTTGATGATCTGCAGCATAACTTACTGCACGTTTCATATCTTGAGGTATACCTGTAGGCATGCTTACAGGTGTTGGTTGGCTGTTTGCTAACGGGCTACCTATTGTAGGTGCACCGAAAGGTAATTGAGGGGCTCCGAAGACTCCACCGTTATTAGACATCATAATTGGTTGTTCTAGTTGTTATACCGTTTCTTTTTTCAAGATAAACGATTTCCCCGCCAATACAATACTTTTTACTTTCTTTGCGGTGTGAAATAATGTAAATTGATTCATTATAATTATCTACTCGATCTTTAAGAATATCAAGTACTAACTCAATGCCTTTCTCGTCTAAAGATGAGTCGAGAAGTTCGTCAAACATACTTAAATTAATCCAAACATCTGCTTGTGCTCTACGTATATCTTGAAATGTAAATAGCATTGCAAGGTCAATTGCTTTACGTTCAGCTCCAGAAAAATTAAAGTAGCTACACTCGCTACCTCTTTCATTAGTAATAGTTTCTTCAAAGTATTCATTAAATGTAACGATACTATTACTTTCAAGCTTACGCAAATAAAAGGCTAGTCTTGTATTAAGAACCTGAAGTATTTTCTTTACGATAAACGACTTTACACCTTCTTCTGAAGCAATATACTTAGCGGACTCAATAATATCGAGTTTTTCTTGAAAAGCCGTAATGTTCTTTTTTATTTCCTCTTGTCTTGCAGTAATGCCATCGATAATTTCTTGAAAATTATTAGAATCATTATTAAGTTGATCTATATCTACAACAAGGGATTGTAACCACTCGTTTAATTGCTTTATACGGTTATTGTTAGATTCTACATCTTTACGACGTATTAAAAAGTCGTTTAACTTAGTTTGAGTATCAGTAATAGACTTTTCTATCTTTAAAATACTGTCTCGAGCTTTATCTAAACGTGGGGCTTCCTTAGCTAGTGTTTCGTTAGCATCTGAAATGTACTTTTCGTACTCAGCTTTGTCTTTTTCGTATTCAATGTTAAGGTTACCACCACAGTGAGGACACTTACTGTCTGTTTTTTGTAATTTCTTAAGACGTTCTGTATAGAACTTAAGGTTAGCATTTGCTTCTGCAACACTCTTATTAATAGCATCAACTTTCTTATTAAAAGCTACTTTAGCGTCTTTCCAGTTCTTTAATTCTGTTTCAACCGCTTTTTGAGCTTCTACATCTACAGACTCTAAACTATTGAGTTTTTCTTTTATTACAACTAGCTCTTGTTCGTTATTCTTTTGACGTTGTAACAGTACTGCTAATCTCTTTTTCTTAGATTCTTCATGTGTATCTTTCTGTTTATTTGCTTCTAATAAAGAACGAGCTGTTTCATTTAGTTTTGAGTCTTCAATATCTAAACTCTTTTTTACTTCATTGAATTCGGTACGCGCTAACAAAAGCATATTACCAAACACCTCTAAACCTAAAATACCTTCAATAAATTTACGCTTTTCTACTTTCTTTTGAGCCATAAACGGTATAGTACTGTTTAAGGTCATAATAACAGTATTCTGAAATATTTCAGAAGTAGTACCTATTGTCTTTACAATAAGCTCCGTAGTTTGAGGTATACCAGAACGAGACATATCTACTCCGTTCTCGAAAAANTAACACTTAGTAGGATTTATAGTTCTAATTATTTTGTAATTATTAACTGCATCTCCTGTATGAATATCAAAGTCTAGCTCTACTTCACATAAAGCTTCTGGGGCTTGATCATTAACAATGTTTTCCTTCTTAAGCTCTCGTATAGAGTTACCGAACAACGCAAAATGCATTGCATCAGCAATAGTAGATTTACCTACTCCATTAGCTCTATCAGCTTTATCATAGTTCTTACCGGTAATAATATTTAAACCGGGTTTATAATCAATCTCTACAGGCTTCTTGCCTATAGATAAGAAGTTAAAAGCCTTTAAGTGCTTAAAGTGTACATAACGCATCAGTTATGATTATAGTCTCTCTATACGGAAAGCCAGGACCAAGTACTGATATGTTGCATTAATTCCTCTTTGGACATATCAACTATCCTGTTAAATTCCGCTACATTCTTTGTGTAGTTAGGATTGGATTCGTTGCTATTAATGCTTCTACTATGATTTATATGATATAATGGACCTTTTACTCTACCTACATTATAACCGAGTTTAACAAAACGACGAAACCTTTCCCAATCTTCTGCACCCCAGGAAATAAAGTTTTCATTTTCCATACCACCTTTAATAAACACTTTTTTGTTCCATAAAATAGCGCCACCCACAGAATTACTACCAAAATTAGGGTAATTTGCAGGATCTAATTCATCTACATTAAATGTATTGTTTAAAGCTTCTCTTGGTATGTTAACAAACAAGCCGCCATAAGGATAAACAAAATCTACATCATTAGATCTTAAGATCTTTACCGCTTTTACTACTTGTTTAATAGGGAACAAAACATCACAATCATAATTGACTATGTAGTCTGTTCTAGATAAACGCGCCATTTCATTTAAGTAGCGAGTACGATGAAATAGCCCGTTACCTTCTTCATATATGTGAATAATGCTACTATCCTTAAAGTCTACTAACTTTTTAGGTCCGTTCTCGTAAATGATAATATTAGTATCAAAGTTAGTCTGTAAATATGATACAATATATTTTAAATTAAACGCTCTATCTTCACTATCAATTCTGATAGGTATATTAAATGTAACGTTTTTTAAATCTATTTTAGTTTGCATATTTCCAGTAAGTTGAAAGGGTGTGGTGTATGTTTCTATCTCTTAATAGAAACAAATCGCAAGGTATTTTTTTAATTGGTATACGTTTAGTTTTAAGCATATGAGTTATTAACTCTTCTCCAGATGTTATTTTAACACCAACTTTAAAATAATTAGTAATATTATCGTAAATCTCTCCGTATAACTTCATATTATTAGAAGTAGAAAAGTTTAACCAATCAGATATAACTAAAGGATTAGCACATACATTAGGTGAAAACACCCCTTCTGTAAGATTGTACGAAGCAGGATCAAGTCTAGATTCAAGACCGATATCAAACCGAGTACGTATAACTACATCATATTTGAAGTTATTAGCTAATTCATATTCTGCTAAAAGTCTTAAACTATCTTTAATAGAATAAAACATACTAAAATGTATAAAAGCAGCTGGAGAGCATTCTTGTACTTCAGGTGGTACTACTTCTTTTTGAGGTTCTACAAGTATAGCTTTAGGTTCATACAAGTAACAATCCTTATTGAGAGGTCCTTCCCAAGTATGTATGAATATATCGTAATTGTTAAAGTCTACAAGATTTCTGCGAAGTGTTTCTAAACCTTCAACCACAAAACGACTTTGACCTGAAAATGATATAGCTTTTCTCATAAAAGTACTTTATCACTTGGTACTGAAGGCCATTTTACTACGATTAAATCTACATCGTTTATAATATAAACATCAGATACTTCATTAGGATGATATACAAACATATCTCCTGCTTTTAATATCTTATTATCAATCTTTAAAGCCCCGTTTACAATGTATGTTAATTCCGTTACTATTTTATGAGTGTGTAACGGACCTTTATAACCAGCTACATGATGGTGATGAGCCACTTCAAAGAAAGGGTTTTTAAATACAGCTGGATTAAAATCTCCAATAAACCAACCGTTGTTGAAATCTTTTATGTTATAAGTGTCCATAGCTACTTTCTATCTTTTGTATACGAGCACAATGTCTACCGCCTTCAAACGTAGTGCGTTTAAATATACTAATATATTCTACAAGTTTATCTACATTAGTAATACGTGTGGGTATAGAGAAAAAGTTACAGCAATTATGTTTAATTGAGTTTTCAGCACTTATTTCATCGTATATTAATGCAGACCTTATACCATCTGTTTTATTAGCTGCAATATTAACAGCTTGCCCGGTATAACAAAAGCCAATACCATGAGTACAAGTACCGTTTTTAATAAACGTTATTGCTTGAGATATATAATCAAACTGATCACAGTCTTTATTTGTAAAGCACCCTAAATCAATGTATTCATAATTAAAAGCACTAAGAATGGTCTTACACCTTTCCTTAAGTTCAAAACCGCTGTGATCACTAGCAAGTGCTATTTTACCTTTACCAAAATGGTTTAGCACTCGAGTAGTAAAGAATTTATATTCTTCAGGTGTACCCATAATAAACATCTCGTCAACGTCTTTTATAGTAACCTTTAAACCGTCTTCTATCATTAAATTGTAAAGAGGAGTAATATAGAACTCATTACGGGTACGCAGATTCTTTTTTATCATTTTTTCTGCATACTTTACAAATACCTTACCTGTTTTAAACCCGTATACCCCAACGCATGCATTATTGCTGACTACTTCTTTTTCTGCAGTTAATAATGCATAGTTGTTTGAAGTACCGTCAGTTTTTACGTAACTGTAAGCAGGGTTATTGCTTTTAAATGTTAATACATTACCGTCTTCACTAAGATCAAAAGGCTTAAAAATAGGTTTAAAGTGTACGTCTACAGTATATATAAAAAGCGGTAAATTATTATTAATGTGCTGCTTAGCTAATAAACAAGTAGAAACACTACCATCTGTTACTCTATCAATAACTACTATTTGTATATCTCTACCGAATTTTTTTCGAAATATTTCATCTACTCCAAAATTATTAATATGATCTTGTCGTAAACAAAATATTAAGTTACATTCAGATGTATCAATAGAACTCAATGCCCAGTCAATTAAGTGCTTATCATAAGCAGTAATCATGTACTTTGGTACAACAAATCCTTCATCAACAAAGCGTTGACCACGACCAGCAAGAGGTACTAAAAGGTTATACTTTTTCATTTTTAAAGTGTTTGGTTAACTCATTATGAGCGTTTTGTATTACCTTAGGAAGGTCTCTTGTACTATCAAGTAATCCTGCNAATATATATGCGGCAAATTTGTCTCCAGCTCCAAGTACATTAATGTCTGGAACAAGCTCTGCTTCAAAGTAGTATTTCGTACCGCTTTTACTGTATAAAATGCTGCCACTTGAGCTGTGTTGCAGTACATTACCTCTTACTGACTTGCAAAGGCTTGATATATTAAGATGATGTGAATCCTCATCTGATATTAGTAGAAGATCTATATAATCTAAGCTAGAATCATATACATTTAAAGGTGTACCGTTGCAAGTATCAGCTACATTAATGCCGTCTAGTTTTGAAATAAAACTTCTATCGTGCAACTCATTTAAATACATTATATGATTAATCTTACTAGAATGTATAAAGGGTGATTGAGTTTTTAAAGACAAACGGGATATACTCGTGCGTTTACATTGTTTAACATCAACCATTATCAATGACTCTCCTATATCAGTAGGTTCTACTTTAACCTTAAAATGAGGATTGATTGTTTTAAGCTGATTCCAAACATTACCTATACATCCCACAGAAAATCTGTTTTTAAAATCTTCGTATATGTTGTCATAGCTTAGATGCCCGTAAAGTGTTATATCAAAATTTTTCATTACGGTCCCATTTAATTAAAACATCCACGGTTGGCTCAAAAACCATACCTTTTAATAAAAAATACTCAAATAGTTTAACAATTACTCCTTCTCCGCCTTTAACTTCGAGGTCAATTGCAACTTTCTTAACGCTATTGGGAGAATCTGAAGGGCAAAAACTATACCCTACTTGATTCATTATGTTAATATCAAAGACATCATCTCCAACATATACCATGTCTAAGCTTTCTACATTATAACGAGTCTCAAATTTTGGTATGTAGGTTGCTTTGTCTACCATACCGCCACTATCTCTATTGTTAAAGAAATCTATGTTTCTGTTATTTGCTACTGCTTCATTAACGTTAGTATCTCCAGAAAGAAACACTATATCCCAGCCATTAGCTTTAAATTGCTTAATAGCTGTAAAATCCTTATCATTAAAGGTTTTGTATATGCCTTTACCGGTATTATCGTAATACTTTTTACCGTCAGTTAGTACACCATCAACGTCTAAGACTATTAACATAATCTTTATAATAATATATATTATCAGAACAAATTCCAGCAAAATCTAATAAATGTTCAGATGCAAATGTCCATCTCGGATCCTCTGGCATTACACAGATAGCATCTTTATAAGCTTTTTTATATGTCGGGCTTAACCATATAAAACCAGCGGTTGTTACTACAAAATCGTCTTTATCTATACTAAAACAGTTAACCGCATAATGCTTAATTTGATTTAAAGCTTCTATATTTTTACAATGTAGCCAAAGGTTATCTTGTGCAATAAACTCAAACTCTACATTATACTGAGGGGCATCATGCCCAAGATAAAAATCTTCATCTATGTACCACAAATCTATTTCCACATTAAACCCATGATCTAAACAGTATTTAATTTGATCAGGGTGGTTCTCTTTATCGGATTTACCATTAAGATTACCTCTATGTGAAATATAACGCATTATTTAAAGTTTTTTCTGTCATCTAATTCTGGTTTGTTCTTTTGCGTCCACATAGCACCCATAATATTCCATACTACAGCTGATAAATGGTCTTCGTCTTCTTCTCCTGCCCACCATTTAAGTAGATGGCGTTGTGCACTATCATAAAATACAGAAGTAGTCATGCCGTGCTTCCAGTTATCAAACCCGTACTTTTCACCACCTTTACGGTAATGATCCATCACCTTAATAAGTTCTTGTGTAGGTATTAAACTCATTCTTGGTTTACCTACATCTGTATCTCTTTGGGCTCCTGTATCAAACTGTCTTTTCATTTTTATTTAAAATATTGTTAAAGATCCAATCTTCGGATAAAATATAGTTTTGTGCAAGTTTAAAATTCTCTTCTATAGCAGCTTTTTTGCTATTGTAAAAGTCTGGTGTACAAGTTTTAAGTTTATCCTTTAAATCATACATATCATTAAATATAACAAAACCATCAATATTAAAAAACTTCTCTATAGATGGGCACCCCCAATAAATCGGAATTGTGCCAGTCATTAAACAATCTATAAGCTTTTCTGTAAAATAAAAATCCTTCTTACAGTTTTCAATAGCAAAATGAAACCTATAATCTTTAAGTCCCTCAATTTTATTCATTGAGTGTATTATAAATTGTTTGTAACTCGGACCAAAAGCATCAATATTCTTACCGGATGCATGTATAATTTGATGTCTTAATTGATGTCCAGGTAATTGATTTTTATTAGATGCAATAATAGAAAACATTTTACTTTTTTCATATATTTGCCTTAATTCTACTGGAATCCAGCATCCACCTACAGGATACCATTTAGCATTAGGTAAACTTAAATACTCTTTATCGTGAGTCCATATCTGTTTGTACCTATGGGGGTTATTCTTTACATATTCATAAGCAAACGGGTGTATACCTTGAGGTTCTAATAACCATGCTATATTACCGTTTTCTAATTGGTAGTCTGTACATATTACGTCTACACCAGGAGGGGCGTCTGACCGATTCCAAATAACATGTTTTGCAATACTAACCGGTGGTGTAGGGTTATTACTGAATATACAATGTGCAAAATTACTATCTTTAATATAGAGTTCTATTTTATTCATTTTTGTATCCATCCTTCTACTACTAAGTCTTTACCATCAGAGGGACCTTTTGAACCAAACCAAAGCTTAGGCATAACAATTACTTTATCAGAATTGTTATTAAGCCAGGCTGCCCACCAAGAAAATGTAGAATTTGTAATAATATTATTTTTACAAAGTGATATACCTATAAAGTCGTCTATTTGAGTTCTACCTTGTAGAAATAAAACCTTTTTACCGGTACGATTAAATAAATCTTTATTTTGTTTACACCAAGGTATATCATCAGAGAATACAATGTAGGTTTTTACTTCTGCGTGTTCTTCTATTTCTTTTTGTGCAGAAAACCAATAATCTTGTGGTTGTTGAGGGTGAATATTGGGATAGTTTAAATAATCTCCGCGCCGCACATGTATAGAGCAAGTAGTAGATAAATCTATTTGATTTAATACGTTTTTTACTTCATCTACTAAAGTAGAATTAAATTGAAATACGTCTCTTATTTTATCTTCTACTTTATTAAAGTACTTATCACTCTGAAAATACCCATCTAAATAAACAAATGTATTGACCGGTAACTCTACAGGGTTATAATCAAAGCTCTTTTCTTTAACTATAACAGACGGTCCCGGTGCTAAACCTGGTAATTTATTAGCAAAATACGTATTGTTCTTCCAGTTAGAAAACCCGTAACGCAAATTATGATCCATTGCTATACCAATAGTGCTAGCAATTAAAAATAGCTGATTACCTAAACCATGTCCCTGAGATTTTAATAGACCTATGTGAGATACTTGCATGTTATTTGTTTAGGTTAATTACATTTTTAGTATATATTGTTTTCAAGGCACTTAACACCTTTTCTAAAGGAGTATCAGTATTTTCTACAGCAGATTTGCCGTGTACCTTTCTGTAGTAATTAGCCCCGTCTATCATGTTCTTAGTCCATTTCTCAGTATGTGTTATAGAACTGTTTTGTATTGAACCGGGTATCTCTTTAAGCATTTCATCACTGCCTTCTACGTCTGGAAACCACCAAAAAGCTGGCATATAACCACCTTTAATAATTCTTTGACATAATTCTACATGTTCCCATGCATTTTTAAAATACGGATCGTGATAACCAACACTCTCTATAACACTCGGGTGAAAATAAGAGAATGCCCCAACGCAATGCTGGTTAAGAGCAACCTTTATACCTTTTGGATATTCTACTATATATCTTGGTCTAGGTGATTTATAATCTGGTGTTCTATTAGCAGGTCCGTGATAACCAAAGTTTAAATGAAATACACCAGAACCTAAAGCTGTATCAATGTATTTTTGCCAAACATCTGGAGTCTGAACTAAAATGTCATTTTCAATAAGAAATATATGGTCACATTTCCTATTCATAAGAACATTCATTGCTCTATTTTTAGCAACACCAACCGTTTGATAGGGTGGTCTATTATTCATTATTTCAATACCTTCTGGTAATGTACCGTCAGGAATCTTAATACCATCATTAATAAGAATAATATCTGTTAATGGGCCTTTGTTTGCAAGTAAACTCTGTACACATTGTTTTGTGTATTCTAATCTATCGCATGCTATAACGGCTACTCCTATTTTCATGTTAAAGAATGGGCTTTATGATATAAATCGTTAATGTAAGACTTTACTTTATCTTTATGCTTAATTTCAAGTAAATCAATGAATTCTGATATAGAATTTTCTACACTTATATTAAAGTCTTTTGCGTTTGCTTCTTCTATATTGAGTTTAGAGTTTTCATTATAATCATATTCAATAGCAAATTCAACCGGCTTGATAGAATTGAGCTTTTTTACCATCTTATCTACGACTTCCGGTTCTAATGGTGTATCGATGTAGAACTTAATTATATTTCCTTTAATAAGAGTCTTAAGTTCCTCTACAGTGTACTTACCACCTGCAATCTCTTTGTACGTTATCTTATTATGTTGTGGGGATATAGTATTTTCAATAAAATCATACCCTAACGTATCAAGATCTAGTATGTATAGTCCCTTTTTAGTATTGTAATCTCCCCAGTCTTGTTGATATGGTGAACCAGCATAAAGAATAGTACGGTCTTCATATTTGCGTTCTTCTCTATGATGAAAATGACCTGAAACAGTGAGTTTTGCTCTACTAGTAAGATCGGTTGTTTTTAAACCGTTAGTACACACTTTGAAAGCATTCATCTTAAAACTATTAATTTCAAAATGCCCTACGATTAAATCGCATACGGGTACTTCTTCTATTTCTTGCCCCCACGGACAGAAAGCTATTTTCGTTTTCTTATAATCAAATACAAACAACCTATCAATAACAGTAATATTAGTCCATCCTTTGAGAATAGAAACAGAATTAACATTAGAATTATCTTTATAATAAGCATCATGATTGCCAACAGTAATGATAATATTAAAGTCGATAAACTCCCTAAAAATATCATTAACAATATGAAGAGTATTAACAGCAATATCATTTCTATCATGGAATATATCTCCTGGTATAATTATATCTTTTATATTACGTTGTCTAAATTGATCTGCAGCCCACTTAGCATGATCCATTGCAATCTTATGCCATGTCTCGCTATTGCGATGTACACCATAATGCGGGTCAGAAAAAATACCTACTTTAGAATTATGAATTTTCATTATTACGTTTATTTGGATTAACAGGGTCATCTACACCTACCTGTGGTCCAATTACACTATAAACTTCTTCTTGATACGCTGCAAGCGTATCTCTCATACGTTTTTCCTTTTTAATGCGACTTCTCCAACAGTTAAATGATATAGAGTTAAAATAAGAAAACGGATTACTTCCTTTATCAAAATTATACTTCTTTTGTTTTAATGCATTAAACATATTAATTAAAGAATCTCCAATAGCGTCTTCTTTGAATGTATAGTTAATGAAATTTGAAGCATGTGCAAGCCCGTAAGCAATATTTTTTATCATAAGTGCCAACTCATTAGTAATAACATCAGTTTCATAGTATTTGCGTAACTCAGCCGTAAAATCAGCTGGGCTTACGTAATATTCCTTTTTAGCCTTAGCAGTTGGACTTAAAGGCTTTACAGGTTTAGGTTCACCAGGTTGGCTCGGTGAGGTTTTTTTCACATATTTTGATGTTTTCAAGGTCATAAAATTCTTTTCGTTTAACGTAGTGTTTTCCGCCATAAACTAGTTTGTCTACAATATCTATAATTGTTAGTATATCTTTATTCTCATGTACTCTTAGCCCGCGACCAATAGATTGTAAAGTCTTAATCTTTGATTTGCCACCGGCTGCAAATATAATGTAATGTATATTTTTAATAGATATACCCGTTGAGAATATCTTACTTATAGCAATACAAACAATATTGTTATCTTTTTCCATGAGATCTTGCACATAACGCCTATCCTCTAACTCTACACTACCCTGTATAAAAAATATTTGTTTGTTTTTTATATTTGCATTAAAATCCCTAAACATCTTTTCACCATGTGCAATATGATCTACAAGTATAAGACAGTTATTTGCTAAGTTAGCTACCATTTTGCTAAGAACAGTATTTCTATAATTACTGTTATGTATAAATTCTAACTCAGTTAAATAGCGTTGAGAGGCAGATACTGCAGTGTAATCAGGCTTACGACTGTATTCTATATGTATAGCTATACATTGTGCGTTAGCTATATATTCTCCACCCGCAGCTTCACGTAACTCTGTAGTGGTTTTCTTAAAGATAACTGGCCCTATAATGTTGTTAATGTTCCATTTATCTATTTCACTTTCTGGTAATGTACCGGTAAACCCTACCCTCCTCAGTGTGGGTATTTTATCAATAAGTTTACATACTTTGTTACCTCTACGTAATTTATGACACTCGTCTACAATTAGTAACCCTACTTTATTAAACCAAGATAAATCTGAAGATTTACTTTGTAATATACCCATATTAGCAATAATAACCCGAGCATTAGGGTCTAATTCTGTTGTACCTGTCCACTTGCTTACTATTTCTATAGGAAATTTATAGGATTCAAAATCTTTATACGTTTGAGCCACCAAACCTAAATCTGGTACAATTATTAGTATTTTTTCTGTGAGTTTGATTTCATGCAAAGCAGCATATACTAGATTTGCAATAATTAAGGTTTTACCACCACCTGTAGCTAGCTCAACTATACCGTGACCGTGCTCTAATGCTTTACCTACAGCTGTTTCCTGATAATCTCTAAGTTTAAATTCGCTTTCTAACGACTTTTGTGTACCAGGAGTTAAGATGTGAGTACGTTTAATTGCATCTTTATATTCTTCGTTAACCTGTATATCAAACGGTATGGTTTGAGATTTTAAGAAACTTATAATCTCCGGCACTAAACCAATACCACAGTACCCAGCACCTGTTATTGCATATACTCGTTGTGGTAAAAATCTTTGGTAACGATTGAAACGGGCAGCAACGTTCTTAACACTAAAGTGCTCTTTTATTGCAGGAAGATAATCAGAAACGATTTTAACTTCCTTACGCTTAGGGTCGTATTGAAAGTTAACTACCATTAAGTTGTTTCTAATCTTTGTAAATCTATTACATTTTTACAATCAAAAGTAAGAGAGCTTGTTAGCTTTTCTACTTTTTCTAGATATTCTATAATACCTTCAAGTTTATCTATATATTCGTTAAGTTTTGCAACATTAGGGTTGTTTTGAGTTAATTGCTCTAAAGCAGCTTTACTCAAATTAACCGGACTAGCATTAGAAGTAGCTTTAACAAGTTCTTTCTTTTTATTGTTTAGGGTGCGTAATTGATTCTTATGCTGCATCATACGTGCTACCCATTTATGCTTAATAGTAGGAACAAGCATAGCTTTCTCTTTAAGAGACAATTCATCCACTTTAATGTCTTGAATTATTTCCGTTTGATAATTTGTAAATAGAGTATCTAAATCTGGTAGGTCCATAGTTTGACGGCATAAGTATATATTAATCTATAGATAAGTCCAGTGAAAAATTTTAACAAAAAATACAATAAATTAATGGAAGATATGGGAGCCGGAATGACTGACGCTTCAGTAGGCATGGCAAACCCTAATCCAACTGGTAATATAGGGCAATCCGGTCCTTCAGTATACGGAGAACCTAATGATGCACGTAATTTGTTTGGTACAAAGGTTGAAAAACCAAAAAAGAAAAACAAATTTAAAGCTCCTAAAAAGCTTCCTGGTTTTAAGACTCCTTTCAAGGTAATCCGTAGAACACCTCCAAGTTTGTAATAATTAACAATAATGGACTTAGGTCATTGGATTACAAAGCTTACTATCGACACAAATAGCCTTCCGTACGGGTTTATTTATGTTATTACCAATATCAAGAACGGAAAGGTGTATATAGGTAAAAAACAAATGAAGTCTGTTAAAAAGCTTAAACCTCTAAAGGGCAAAAAGAATAAACGTCATTTTGACATAGAAACAGATTGGAAAACTTATACATCCTCTTCTAATGAATTAAACGAAGACATAATAAAATACGGAAAAGAGAATTTTACATTTGAAATTGTTAAACTATGTGATAGTAAGTTTGAACTAGCTTATTATGAAGCTAAAATGCAGTTTGATGCTAATGTTTTACTAGAAAACAATTATTACAATGGCATTATAAATTGCCGTATAGGTAGAGCACCGGATGCTTTATTAAAAAAACTTGCACTAGAGAAAAAAGAGAGTAATATAGAGGGTTTAAATGAAACATCATCAGACAGCACTAAATCTAATAGTGATAGACTTTGAAAGTCTAGCTGATGATATACAGACCTCATTTTTAAATAAAATAAGAATAGATTACGGTACGTTTGAAGAAGATATACCGGAAAGAGATAGAAAAAGAATATTACAGTATTTTATACTTAAACATACATTAAAGGCTCATAACTCTTTTGCAAACCCAAAAAACGTAATCTTTTATATTAATCAACGTTTAAGTACCTACGAAAGTATAAAGAAGTGCTTTTTAACAATTTCAAAACCATTTAACTTAATGGTATACACTAATAGTATAGATTTTGATTGTATTAACAGCAAATCCGGAGATTCAATAGAACTACTAACAGGCCTAAAGAACTTTAGATTCAATTTTGATCATGGGCAGTTTTCCTACAGAAAAGTCACTTTATTCCTTGAAAAAAACAAACTTGATCCTGCAAGAATTAGCGAGGAAATCCCGGAGATATATAATTATATAATAAGATCAAGGCGAACGCAGTGAGCCTATTAAAAAGTATACAATTAAGCAACACGCGAGCATTATTTAACACATATAACGTAGGGATATGTGTAGGATTTGTCTTTTCCCTTCTTCGGTATTATATTACGATAATGCCATAAAAAATCAACTATAGTTCTTTATTTTTGTTGTAAGCAAGTAAATATAACTAAATGGATCACATCATCGAAAAAGTAAAAAAGAAAAGCAAGTTTTTGAAGCTTTTAAGTGAATACACTAATAAAGCTAGCTTAGCTACGGAAGATGGTGCCGCTCCCGGTACATTACCTGTACAGCCTGCAGCTGGTACTCAGACTGCTGCCCCAGCTAATCCAGCTGTAAAACAACAACAAGCTGCTCAAGCCCAAGCAGCAGATGCAGCTAAGAAAGCAGCTCAAGCAGAACTACAAGCTTTACAATCTACGTCTAACGTAAATCAAGAAAGAATTAAACAATTGCAGGCTTTTGTTAACGGCCAAGGCCCAGCACCTGCACCTGTACAACAGGGTAATCAACCTCCAACCACATGAGTAAATTTAATCAAGTTTTAAATAAAGCATATTCTAGGATTTTAATGGAAGATGATGCTGCACCTGCAGCTATTCCTCAAGACGGAGGCGGCACAATGCCACCACCACCAGCTCCGGCCCCAGCTCCTGCACCTGCTCCAGCTCCAGAAGAACCAAAGCCATTATCCCCTGAAGGTAAAAAGTTTTTAGTATCTTTAGCTTTAAAAGCTCTATCTGTAGGACCTGATGCAATTAGTGCAGCAGATAAATCCATATTTGAAACAGAAGTTACTGCTGCCAATGCAGATGAAGTAGCTGACCGTATTAGTCAGATTATTGATAGTACTGGCGGTTAAATATGATAAAAGATATGGTGATTTATTTTCACCGTTTCATATCCTTTATCAATTAAATCATCAACCCAATAAGGGCGTACATGTATAGTGTGATAATACACTGCACCTTGAGTGTGATTAGTTAATGGTACTTGTAATATTTGTATAGCTTCTTTCCATTTTGGATGTTTTTTGGCTTTTGCTATTGCAGCATCTACACCATTATTAAAACAAGAGAATTGTTTATGAGCTGTTACTATTGCATAAAGGGATTTATTTTGATGAGTAGCTCTATTGTGTATAACCTCGTTAACCGCTTCCATACCGGTTTTACCTTCTCCACCAGCTTCTAATACAATACATGCAACCACAGCTTCTGCTCTTTTTAGTTCATCTTGTTTGTAATGATGGGCAAACGTAGAAACGTTTTGTACCATTGCAGGCGGGGGTAAAGTGTTTGGAACCGTTATCACTTCTTTTATATTTACACTTGCTTGTTTTTTAATCATTAGCTTAATAAATACTTATGGTTAAATAACTCTTATCCAAGTGAACATAAAATATCGTAATAAAATATATAAAAGCGAAGACTTACCAATTTTTATATTTTTTAAAACAGATGGTAATCGGAAAGAGTTTATAAACATATTGGAACATTACAAAGCAGGTACTTTTTGCAGAATTAACTGTGTACATTCAATACTTGCCGGTAATACTGTAATTAAAGACAAAAGATCCCCTATATTCTTTAACATAGAAGATAAAGAAGAAAAGAGAACCTTACAAAGAAGTCTGTTTGACAATGACGTTGATGATAATAATGCAATGATGTGCAGTCCTTCAGATATCAAAGAGGATAACTTAATATCCTGGGTAGAAAAAAACCTAGACAACCTACTTTAGCAGTTGATTGTTGGTTTAATTATCTTAATATACGTATATGAACAAATACGTATCTACCAAGGTTATTCCTTTAGGCTCGTGTGCTTTTCGTCAACCCTTTGCAGAAAGTCACTGTCGTTTTATTCACGGTTATAGGTTACAAGCTAAATTTTGGTTTGGTTGTAATCATTTAGATGAAAATAATTGGGTAGTAGATTTTGGCGGTCTTAAGAAGCTTAAGAATATCTTAGAAGAACAATTCGATCATACCACAGTAGTATGGGAAAAAGATCCAGAATTGCAAACATTTCAGTTACTTAATGACAAAAAAATGATAGACCTACGTATTATGCCAAACGGCGTAGGTATTGAGAAGTTTGCTGAATATTGTTTTAATCAAGCTAACGGCTATGTAGATGACTTAACAAATGGTCGTTGCTGGTGTTCTAAAGTTGAAGTTTGGGAACATGAAGGTAATAGCGCAATTTATGAACCGATTCATACCGGAGAGTGGAAAAGCTAATTTTATATATTATAATAACATATGAGCATTGACCCGAATAAAACATTATTCTTATCTGATGATTTTGTATTCTATACACTAGAAGGAGAAGGTCGTTATATTGGTTACCCTTCAGTGTTTATGAGATTATCAATGTGTAATCTCACATGTATTGGTTTTAAGAGTGAGGATGCACCGTTTGGTTGTGATTCCTATGTAAGCTGGTCTAAGAAAAATAAAATGACATTCGAAGAAATTGCTCAATTTTATGAAAAGAACGGGTATGATGAAAATCTAAAACAAGGCGCATTACTTAAAATTACCGGCGGTGAACCATTTATTCAACAAAAGAATTTATTAGAGTTTGTTAAGTTCATTAGAGATCGCTGGGGTTTTGCTAATTACAGTCGTACTCTTACTTCAGAAGACATAGGTAAGCCTACTCTACATATTGATTTTGAAACTAACGGCACCTTAATGCCTGACCCACAATGGTTCTTATTAGGAGTAACTATTAACTTTACAACTTCCCCTAAACTATCAAGTAACGGAGATCCTGCTGAAAAACGCTTTAAACCAGATGTGTTGCGGTTCTTAGTTGAACAAAATGCTTGTTTTAAATTTGTTGCTCGTCAAGAGTCTGATTTAAATGAAGTGCTTGAGAACTATCTCAACAATCCTGATATCGGTTTACATTCAGAACAAGTATGGATTATGCCTTGTTGTGGTAGCCGTAAAGAGTTGTTAGAGGTTGGACCTGTAGTAGCTGAACTATGTAAGAAGTACGGTTTTAAATTTTCTAACAGATTACATTTACAAATCTGGGATAAAGCTTTAAAGGTATAATATATGAATAACAAACCAGAATTCAATCCAGACCCTAAATCGCATTTTTATGTTAGCTTAGTTAAAAGCTTTATACGTATAACAGCAGGTAGTGCTCTTGCAATGGGTTATGTTGCTTGGGCAGGAGGATTATTAATAGTTGCTGAATTGCTTGGTATTATAGAAGAAGTAGTATGAAGCAAGAGATTAAATTTACATATACTTTAGAGCATACTAATGACGATATTAATGTCAGTGTGCCTCGTAANATTGAAATTATATTTGACGGTCAAGCCGACTTAGAGGAACTAACAGANCAGTTTAACGCTTTTGTTAAAGCTATAGGTTACAACCCACCTCACAATTGTGTACTTGATTGGNTAGATGTGGAAACCGGTCAACCACCTGAAGATAGTTAAGAGGTTGCTAATATNNNTATANAGCGTAAATTTTAANAAATGAGCTCTACTACTCTTAAAAAAATAGGCATTATAGGTACTCAATGTGTTGGTAAATCCACACTCATTGAAGATATGAAAGAAAAATGGCCTAGTTTTGTGTCTCCTACTAAGAGTTATAGAGATTTAGTTAAAAAGAATAAACTACCGCTTAATAAAGAAGGTACTAAAGAGTCGCAAGAAGAAATTCTTAATTTTCTTGTAGATGAAGCTATGGCTAATTACGGTAAAAAGAAAATGATTTTTGACCGCACACCATTAGACAATTTAGTTTATTCCCTTTGGTTATATGACAAGGGCTTGGGTGGGGTTGATGAAGCTTTTATAGATAAAAGCGTAGCTCTTGTACGCAATGCAATTAGTTCATATTCTATTTTATTCTATTTACCATTTTGTAAAGAGAATGACGTACTTTTAACAGAAGCACCTAATAGAGATATAGACCCTGAATATCGTTCAGAAATCGGTCATTTATTTGAAAGTATCTACAAAGCATGGGAAAAGGGTCAAGGGTCAAGGTTTTTTAATCATGAAGACACGCCGCCTATCATTCCTTTATTTGGTAGTAGGCAAGAACGTATAGCAATGATAAGCCTTTACATTAATAATGAAGGTAATTTTTTCGGGGAAGAAGATTCTCTTGTTAAAGACTTCCTGCAGCAGGATTTCTTACAAAAGAACTTAATTGACCCTATGAAAAACCAAAAATGAGTCAAGATTATAGAGTGTATCGGTCTCAATTTATTATTAACAATCAACAAGAGTTAATAAAAGAAATTGACCGAGCACATCTAAAATTTAAAAACGTTTTAAAAGAAAAAGACGCCACTTGGCATTACAATAAGTATAACATATTCAGCTTAACTGCTCCTTCTTATTTGTTTTATAGTTTGTTTAACGAATTAAAATACAATATAAGAGATTTTATAGGTACAGATAAGCCTTTATGGTTTCAATCTTGGGTAAATTATCACCAGCCTGAATGAAGTATTAGACTGGCACACTCATGCATTTCCATACCATGGATATATTTCAATTGATCCTAAGGACACTAAAACAGTTTTTAGGGGGTATGAAATAAAGAACGAAGTTGGTAATATATATCTTGGACCAGGTTATAGAGAACATAAGGTAGTAGTGGTAGATAAAAATTTTAAATCTCCTCGTATTACATTAGGTTTTGATATTACTGATGTTCCCGGAGAAAATAACTTACTTTCATTAATACCAATTTAATAAAATAAAGCTTGACTTTAAGTTCATAAGTAACCATAATCATTGCCATGAACTTTAATAAATTAGCTAATTCGGTTACAGAAAACATCGTTAAAGAAAAGCGTACAACAAACACAGATTTCGCAGAATGGAAATTAAAACATCCAGAGCAAGCAGCTTCAAAGAGTGCATACTACCATTTTAATAAGTGGCGTAAGAGTCAAGGTTCTACTGCCACTAAACCAGTAGCATCTCACACAAAAGAAATTGACCCTATTGCTCAAGATATGGTTGATGCTTATATTGTAAGTAACCCTGAAGCCACTGTAGACGACGTAAAGAGTCATCTTCAAGGTTTAAATCAAGTTCCAGGTACAAAAACATTCAATTACGGTACAGACACTGTACAAAAAATGCTTAGTTTAGCTAGAGGTGAAGAACTAACAAGCAAAGCTGAACCCTCTATAGAAGATTTAGCAAAAGAAAAACCAGGTAAGCCTATTCCACTTACAGTGCTCGGTAAGTTATTAAAAATGAAGGCTGCAGACCGTATTGCATATCTTAATAAAGGAAAAACACCAGTGTCTACAAATCCTGATATAGAAGATACTGAAGAAGATGAAATAGAAGACAAGAACTTAAAAGCAGACCCGCAAGAATTTTATTTTTACAACAAGCTTAAGAAAGCTGCCGGAGAAGAGCAAGACAGTGATGAAGACAATCTTTATAAAAATAGAGAAGACTAATCACCTAAAAACTTTTCAGTTAACACAATAAATTTCATACCCTTCTTTTCCGCATACTCACTTGCGGCTTTCCATTTACACTGATTTTGATGATACATTAAGTTTTCATACAAAACAGTGCTTTGTTTTTTCTTATTAGATTGAACAGGCGGTTGTGTTTGTAGATAAGGTTTTAACTCTATAAGATACTTTTGTACATCTCCTTTATTATCTTTAATAGCTGCTACTAAGTCTACATAATATTTGTGTACCTTTTTATCAACATCATTATAATAAGGTACAACAATTGATTCACTAGCCCAAGCAGTTACATTCGGGTTGGTATCAAAGTAATAAAAAAACTTTCTCTCCAATAATGAACGATATGCAGGGTTTGTATTACCAATGTATTTGTTTTTGTTAATTGGATTGTAAATACCCTGAATGTATTTGCTATTTTTTGAAGACATTATATTATATATTTACCAAAAGTGCATATATCTCCAAATCTAGTAATCCGTACCTTCTACCAGTATTGTAAGAGGCCTGTACATAAAAAGGGTGCAGGAACTTACAATGCTGAGTGNCCGTATTGTCATGAAGGAAAGAGTGCTGGTAGAAAGCGTAGATTTTTTTACATACCAGATCAAGATTATGCCTACTGTCATAATTGTAATGAAAGTAAATCTGGTTTAGATTTCGTAAAAGACATGACTGGTATGACCTTTAGTGAAATTATGGTCGAGTCAGATAATAACGCTCAAACAGTAGAAGATATAATCAAAAAGACGTCAAACGCTAAAAAACCTAATTTAAATAGCTTACCGGTAGATAGTATTAATTTATTTGATAGTAATCAGGTATCGTTTTATAAAGAAAATAAAGTGGTTAAGGATGCTTTAACGTTTATTAATGAGCGACGCCTCAACACAGCAGTTAATAAACCAAAAGCTTTATGGTTAAGCTTAACTGATTACGTTCATAAGAATAGAGTAGTTATACCGTTTTATTCTGATAATAATAAAATAGATTACTATCAATCTAGAGCATTATATCCTGAAGATATAAACAGAGCAAAGTATCTTTCTAAAGCTAATAGTGATAAAGGTATTTTTAACCTAGATAAAGTATCAGCAGATATAGATTACATATTTTTACAGGAAGGCCCTATTGATGCTATGTTTTTACGTAACAGTATAGCATTAGCAGGTATTCACCCTACAGATATCCAATTAGATACAATTACAAGTAAATTTCCGTTTCATACTATTGTGTATGTGTTAGATAATCAATGGTTAGATAAAACGTCTTATAAAGTAACTAAAGAACTCTTAGATAAAGATCAATGTGTGTTTTTATGGCCTAAAGAGCTTAATAGGTTTAAAGACTTAAATGAACTATGCATACACACCAAGAAAGATGAAATAAACCCAGAGTTTATAATTAAACACACCTATTGTGGTGTAAAGGGTTTATTAAACTATTCTTTAATAAAAACAGCTTAACGAGGAGCTGTTGCGTCTTTAATTTTCTTTTCAGAAGTATTAATAACTGACTTGAACACTTCAGCTAAACCGCGTAAGTTTTCAGCTAACTTAGTAATACGTTTTTCTTCACGACGAACAATACCACGGAAAGGTACTGAATTCTTCATTTCAAGTTGATTGATTTGCTGATTAAGACTTTCTGGTCCAGTAGCATTAATGAAACTAGCCATTTCTTCTAACTTTTTAATCCACTCAGTAGCTGCTCTGATACCAGAAGCATCAATTGTAATTTGTGGATTATCAGCAACGTCAAAATCTGCTGGGTTTGTACCTTTATCTAAAGATTTTTTCCATACTTCTGAATCATCTGGTTCGGAAGTCATATCTACATCTGTTGGCTCAGGAGCATCAGCAGGAGCAGCTTCCATACCTAATGGAGCTGTACCATATGCGTTTTCCTTTAAAGCCATTTTAGTTGCAGTAGCAAACTTTATTTCTTTACCCTTTTTCTTACCGTATTCAGATGTAAACGCATTAGTAGGTAATTTTTTATTAAGCATATGACGTTTTGCTTTTTGAGCGCTTGTCATATGTTTTTTCTCTGCAATAGTACCGGTAGTATTAATTACTTCTTTATCTCCTACTTTGCCTTTTTGTCCTTCTTTAGTTTTATGTAAAAAACCAGTGAAAGCATTGCCTTCTTTTTCTTCGTCTACAGGTTTACCAGATTTAATACGTATTTTTTTACCATTAGGTAGAGTATCAGTCTTTTTTGTTGCTTTACCGGATGCATCTCTATCTTTATGTAGTAGACCGGTAAGAGCGTTGCCACCTTCTTTTTCTTCGTTAAGTGACTTTAAAAATGTATTTGCAAACTTAGACATATGTACTATTATTTATCAAAAACAATTGAATTTTCTCGTTTATATCATAAAATACACCTATGAACAAAGCACTTGTAATATTATCAGGCGGAATGGATAGTACTGTGTTACTGCACTATGTAACTAAAACGCTCAAATACGATGAGGTGTATGCCGTTACCTTTAATTATGGTCAACGGATTGCTCGAGAAATCGAATGTGCTAAGTTTCAAGCTAAAGCTTGCAATGTAAAAGAGCATAAAGTCATTAATATGGATTTCTTTAGAGATATTTCTACGATGTCTGCTTTAACCAATACAGACCTTAAGATACCAAAAGCTAAAGATGATATTGGTAATGCTCAACCTTTAAGTTATGTTCCGTTTAGAAATTTGTTGTTATTAACAAGTGCAGCTGGTTGGGCTGAATCTATTGGAGCACAAGATCTGTTTTACGGAGCAGTAGAAGTCGACGATTTTAGTGGTTACTGGGATTGTACTTCAATGTTTTTAAATAAAGTTAATGACATTTACGGTCTTAATCGCAAGAATACTATTAAGGTTAATGCGCCGTTTATGCGTTTTTCTAAAGAAGAAGTAATTAAGACTGGTATTAATTTACAGGTAGACTTTAAACAAACACATACCTGTTATGAAGGTACTGACCCTGCTTGTGGGGAATGTGTATCATGTGCTGCCCGGATTAAAGGTTTTATTGATAATAAAGCTATTGACCCTATTAAATATTCACGTAACATACCATGGGAACAATACGACTGTAAACCTTTAACCTATTTAACATAATGTGCGGTATAGCAGGATCAAAATACAAAGATAAAGCTTTTAGTTTATATAAAGATAATCTCGCGAGAGGCTATTATAGTTCTGGGGCATTAACATTAGATTCTAATGATCAATATCATATACACAAAACTGAAGGTATTTTTAGTGAACCTATAGACTGTTTTAACCCGCCGGGTATAGACACTCACAGTCGTTATTATCTGTATCATTCTCGAGGCCCGACCGTTGAAACGAAATCGTTTGAAGCAATTAACAACCATCCGTTCACTTATGGTGACTGGATAGTGTCTCATAACGGTATTATTAGTAATTTTGAGAGTTTATGTAAAGAGTATTTTCCTGACGAAGATTTTACCGGCAGAACTGATAGCTGTATTATACCTCGTATGCTAGAAATTAAAATACAAGTATCAGAAGCTATGGAATCCCTTAAAGGTACGTATGCTATATGGGCTTTTAATAGTAAACACAAGAAAACTTATTTAGCCAGAAGCGCGAGCACACTATTTGCAAATCCAGTTACAGGCTGTTTTTCATCTACAGAATTTGAAAGCAGTAAATCTTTAAATGAGGGAATTGTTTATGCAATACAGGATTACGATTGTATAGTACCGGCTGGAAGATTTAAACACAAATCTCCGTACTTTACTTTCTAAGTATAGAGATGCCCGCTAAAGAAAATACTGAAAGAAACACAGCAATTGATTACATTAATAGAGATATTGTTAATGTAAAAAACGATATTCAAACTTTGAGTAAACTTGTAAGAGATGGCAATGGCCAACCAAGTTTAATGCAACAGGTTGCAACTTTAAACAATGAACTGTTGCACGCTAAAGCTGAACTGCAAAATAGTATTTATGAATTAAGAGAATCTGTAATGACATGTCAACATAGACATGAAAGTAGATCTAAACTTGCCTGGCACTTTAAAACAGCTATAGTTGTGTCTCTCATTACAAGTATAACTAGTATTATTATACATTTTTATAAGTAGATTTTCTTAAAAAATAGCTTATACTCTCTTTATATGAAGGGTATACAGCTCACGTTAGAAGAAAAACAATTATTAATTGAGGCGCTTTTATTTTCTAGCCATGCAGACATTTGTGCTGAATGGACTCCGAAACAAAATTTGCTAATGGTTGAATTAGCAAATAAATTAAATGAGCCTAATTTTAAACTAAACAACATATACCTTTGGGATACAGGCATTTTTGAAGGTCAAGAACTAGCAGAGTATGTAAAAAAGACCTTTAATAATTTACCTCTTCAAAGTATAATTACAGATTAATGAATGTCTATTTAGGTTTTTGTAGTCCTGACGAGTCTGAACAAGCAAATAAGAAAAGACTCGGCAAATACAGCATTTATAATAGTGAATGTTTTAAAAACATTACAGCAATTAATCCGTTATTAAGTAATACAGATAGTATTGCAAAACAATATAATAAATTAATACAAACCTATAGTTCTCAGGATTGTATATTAGTTTTAGCTCATGATGATGTTCTTATTACAGATAAGAACTGGATTAATAAATTAAAAATTGCTTTAGACAAATATGATGTTGCTGGGTTAGCAGGTGGTAAAGACCCTGCTATTGCTAAGCCTTGTTTGTGGCATTTAATGTGTCCAACCACTAAACACAGCGGCACAGTAGGTCACCATATGGATAATAATACATTTAAAACCCATTTTGGACCAACAGGTAGAGTGTTACTTTTAGATGGTTTATTTTTAGCATTTAACCCTAAAAAGATATACGAAGCAGGGGTTAAGTTCGATGAAACATGTCCTGCTAAATTTCATTTCTATGATATCGATTTTAGTTTAACATGTAATAAAGCCAAACTAAAATTAGGTACCATTAATATTGATGTTATACATGCATCCCCTGGGTTAAGATCCTATACAAAAGAATGGCTTGACGGGCAAGAATGGTTTTTAAATAAATTTAACCGTGGAGAATATTAATTTTTATACTAAAATACATTTATGATTATCACAGACCAAAAAAAATATGATGGAGATTTTATTCACAAGCGTTTTGCTTATAAGTACTTTCGTGATCGTACTTTACCTATTGGTAATATCGTTAGCTTTGTAGCACCTGTAGAAGTCACTATTAACCTTATTGACTTAGAAGATTCTCTTGAGAAGGATTATATTTATAGTGATTCAATGGTTAACTTTTGCTGGGAAATACCTAATTTAGATCCGTTTGGTGCTGTATGTTTTCAGCGTTTATTTAATACATCAATCGCCAATATACTTCACAAAACTATTAATAAAGCTATTGAGATGAAAGGTGATGATATTATGGTTTATGATAACTTTACTCAAGGCGGTGTTAATCAGCAAAAAGGTAAAGCTTCAGTTAGTATTACATATTCTAAAGATAATGTAGCTATTGGTCATACTGGGGTAAATGTAGTAGCTGGTAAACAAGCTCCTGCTTTTGCATATAGCACTAATTTAACTCCAGAACAAACAGTTAAGTTTCAAAACGACGTTATTGATACCTTTTATGCTATGGTAGATAATATTTTCGTAGCTACTACTAAGATTACTCTTTAATGTTCGAATATATTAACAAAATCCTTTATAAAACTAAAGGATCTGCAGATAATGTTGAGCAGAGTGAAGAGTTTCAACCATTTTTAGTACAAAGATGGTGCTCGATGTATTCTCCTCAAATATCTGATATTGTTAATCAAACAAGCAATAGAGTGTGGACAGTTTTAGATAAAGAAATGTGGTTTAAGTATCTTAATGGTATTTTACCTGCTTGTAAGTTTAAACGTATTAGTTACATAAAGAAAAAGAAAGATACAGAAACTAAAGCTGCTAATAAACAAAGTGTTACTAAACTTGCAAACTACCTTGAAATTTCATCAAGAGAGGTAAATTTATACATAGAACAATTTAACTTACAATTACCAAATGAAAAAAAGCATACAACATAAACTTGAAAGAGATTTAAAGTCTAGCGGCTTATCTGTAGCAGATCAAAAGAAAGCACTTCAAGCTAATGAACTAATTGAAACTGATAATACTAAAGGAATGGTTAGACTTGAGGAGTATGCAAATAGTGACATGAACCTTAAGAACTGGCAACTTACTGCAGTATTAGATGATATTCTTTTCTGTCAATTTGCTGATACAAACGAAGATGGTACTATGATTCGTAGAGGTGATATCTGGATACCTATGAATGCGGTTCAACAAGCTTGGCGTGTTGCTAAGGTTATTCTAGCTGGACCTCGTGCAAAAGTAAAACCTGGTCAGCATGTTATATTTCCAAGTGTATTCGGTTTAAAAGCTAGTAACGTTAACAATATGAGGAATATTGTTTTTCTTAATGAAGACCGAATTTTTGGTGTAGCAGAACCGCAACAATAGTAAGTATAGGGGATGAGAGTATCCCAAGGAGCATTAGCTACTTTACTATCTAAAAACGCCGTAGAACTTAAGTTCGTACGGCGTCGTCCTATGCCAGGTGATAGGCCTACTCGTCGTATGTTAGCAACTAACGATTTATTATTGTTAAACAGCTCTGCAGGTAGAACAGCATTAAACTTCAGACCAGCATCCGGCAATCTTAAGTTTAATCCAGAAGCAAAAGGATTAATAGTTACGTGGGATATCTTTATGCAAGATTATAGGCTAGTTCCTTCAGAATCAGTCGAGGTGGTTGCAGTAATACCTACTACACCACCAGAACAGTTCTGGCAATACTTCAGCACATCTCTAAGTAAAATGTCTACGACAGAAAAGATGCGGTTTATGGACAAATAAAATGACTTTTAACTTAGACAACACTTTAAAACACTACTTTCAAAAAAACGTACAACTCACATTAAAAAACAAACCTTATAAAAAAGGCAAGTTAATTAATTACAGGTTATCCGGTTGTTATGTATGTATTATTCTTTTAACAGAAAAAAAGAAAGAGACATTTGAAATACCTTTTCCTTATACTATAAAAGTAGTAAATGACAAGCTAATTTTTGACTATACTTTAGAGGCTTTAGCTGAACAAGATTACGAACTATTAATTAATTTAAGATCTACATCTCAAGTTAAAAAGTGTAAATTTTATAATACAGTGCTTGCAATTATACCGTTGAACTAATCAGATAAGGTTCTACAATGAGTTAATGATTCTCAAAAAACCGTTATTAGAGTATTTTCCTGAAGGGTTTACACCTCGACCACATCAAATAAAAGGTTTTAATGCTATAGATGCAGCCTTAAGAGAAGGTAAAAAGTTTATTATAATAGAAGCCCCTACCGGTTCTGGCAAATCATTTATTAGTAAAACTCTAGCTAATATTACAAACGACTGTGATTCAGAGTTTAAAAATTTGGTGTTTAATTACTATGCTTACGATGAAGACTATGTTGATAGAATGGCTCTTTTTCCACCGCATGGTTTAGCTGCATTAACTACTACTAAGGTTTTACAAAACCAATATAAAGGGCTATTTAATGAGGCTACCGTATTTAAAGGTAAGTCTAATTATCAATGTGATGTAGAAGAAACTCTTACTTGTAACATAGCACCTTGCGTTATTACACAAAAGCTAAAGAAAGAGTGTTGGGAAGAGCATCGTTGTCCTTATTATGAAGCCCGTAATAGTGCTATTATTGATAGGTTTGCAGTACTTAACTACTCTTCCTTTTTTAATTTACCTAAACATCTCAGACATAGACAGATTATAGTATGTGATGAAGCTTCTGAATTAGAAGGAGAAATAGTAAAGAAACACTCTACAAACATTGATTACACCTTATTAACTAAACTAGATATAAAATTCTCAAAGCTATTAACTGATAAACCCAGTGAAGCTAGAGCTTGGTTAGAAGATCTAACTGAAGCCTTAGAAGAAGCTATTAATTCTCGAGCCAATCGCTCTCGTTATGACAACAACAAGTCAGAGTTAAGAAACCAACAAATAAGAAAAGATATACTTGAGTCTATTATTACAACCAAAAATCATTGGGATGTAACTGAGTATATTATAGAAAAGGATGCAGCAAGAGCTAGTTTTACACCTCTTAAAGTAGATAAGCTTAGCGATTGTTTGTTTGATTATGCTGATACGGTCATATTAATGAGCGCCACTATAGTAAACAAAAACATCTTTGCTAAAACATTAGGTATTGAAGATTACACTTTTATAGAGTTTGAATCTACATTTGATCCTAAAAAAAGTAAGATTCGTATCGATAGGAGATACCCGCTAAGCAAAGCGACAATGGAAAAGAACTTACCGAAAGTATTAGAAACTGTAGCAAGTATTGTAGAAAGTTATAAAGGCAAAAAAGGTATTATACATACTCATACAAACGTTATAACAGCAGCATTACAAAAAGTACTTAAAGGTAAACGTTTTCTATTTAGAGAAGACGCAGAAGTTAATGATAAAATTGTTGCTGAACATATGTTAAGACCAGATGATACAGTTCTTGTTAGTCCTTCATTAACTATGGGACTAGACCTTAAAGGGGATTTAGGTACTTGGCAAATAGTAATGAAGTTGCCGTGGATGGATTTAGGTAACAAGAGAGTGCAAAGACTCTCTAAGGAAATGCCAGAATGGTATACAATGAAAATGCTTATCACTTTAATACAAGCCTGTGGTAGATGTACGCGTTGTGAAACCGATGTAAGCGATACATATATATTAGATGGTGGGGCTTGGAAAGCTGTAGTAGAAAATAAAGATATCTTACCAAAACACTTTTTAGATCGTCTAGTGTAAGTATACAAGTGCAGAACTACACATTCCATTCGGAAATAGAGGATTTACTAACGCAGTTTCTACAGGCGTTTGATGGAGCTATTGTAAAACGTTACGACAATCAAGGTAACGTTGGCAATAACATTGCAGTTCGTTATGTATATGCACCAAAACAGAGAGTTTTATTTGATTTAGTAGATAAAGCTCAACACGCCACTTTACCTGCTGTAGCATTTTCAATAGCTAGTGTGGAAAGAGACAATACAAGAGTTTTTAATAAACTGTTTGGTCAGTACTGGGTAGATAATACTACATCTCAGTACAATTCTGAAAGCTCTAACCAAATACTACAACCTGTACCAATTAACATCACGGTTAATGTTAGTATTTTAACTCGTTTTCAAACCGATATGGATCAAATTTTAAGTAATTTTGTTCCTTACAGCGATCCTTATTTTATTATTTCTTGGACAAGAGAAGGAATGCCTGGTTTAGAAATTAGAACAGAAGTACTCTGGAGCGGTACTAATAATTTAACGTACCCGGTTGAGCAACAAGATAGCCAACCAACCAGAATGATATGCGATACATCATTTATTATTAAAGGATGGTTGTTTAAAGCAGATGCTAACCCAGTTGGTAGAATATTTAAAATTGATTCTAATTTTTATGCTGTTTCAGGTGTGCCTACTTTACAGAATATACAGTATTTAACCAACCCACAATATACAGAATCATTTGTAATTTCTGCAGCCCCTCAAATACCTTATTCAAGTCGTTGGATAACGCCAATTAAACAAGCTCTTAATCTTGACTTATTTGGTAGTGAACTTCAATATACGAATTATGTTTACTTAAGCGGTAACAACGGTATGTTTGGTCCTACCACCACATTTAACCCGTTTGTCAGTTCAACCGGTATGTCTTCTTATCCTGCTCTAACAGGTGTGGTACCAGCTTTAAGTTATAATATAATAAGCGATAATAAACTACAGGTCAATTACCCTGCACCTTCTGCTACAGGGTTTTTCGATATAATTGTAGCTAATGATGCCGGTTANACGTTTTTAACAAAAAGCGCTTATAACACTAATCTATCAACACAATACCCTTACATTTCTGGGGTACAGGTAATTACCCCATAATATGTCTTTAATACTATCAGGTTTAGTTAATCATTTAGATGCACGTGCTTTATCAGCTACATTTGTTGATGGTAGAAACCTCATATTAGCCCCTGTACCAGATCAAATTGATCCTAAAGGGTGGACATGTACAGGTTATGATATAAGCTATTCTCTATCTGGTTCGCCGGGTGGCAAACCTTGCTTTAACTTAGTACAGGGTAACATTAATCAAAACAATTTCAATGACTTTTTAAACTATAGTTATATGACAGTAATGATAGCAGCCACTCGTACTGGTCCTAGTTGGATTAGTATGTGGACGGGATTATACAGTATGCGTTACAATAACGCAAAAGCTGGAATTACTATGTTAGCTATTTCTGATAATAACTTTGATCGTAATTTTAGTTATTGGGGTACATATGATTACATAACTACAGCAGCAACAAGCGCTATGAATATAAACACCCCTTATGTTCTTAGTATGGTTGGTAATAGTGATTCTTCTGGTACATTTTACACTAATGCTTCCGCTACTGGTACATATTTAAAAAGCAAAGATCAAGGATATAAAGGTGTTGGTGGGTATGAAGCAGGTAGAGGTTATTTTGTAGGCAAAGTATATGAAGTGTTAGTATACAACAGAGCTTTAACTCCTTCTGAAATTAGTATAAATTCAAACTATCTAGCTGCCAAGTGGTTTAATTAAAAAGCTAGTTTATAATACACCTTTCAATTGTAAGTATATATAAATGGCTGACAACGTACAACCTAATTTCTTTACAAAAGCTTTCAGTAGCTTTGTTAATAGACTACCGTATAGTGATAACACTCAAGTAATTGATAATGTTAGAGAGTTAAATCCAAAGTTTGAAACGTTTTATAAGATTAATAGTTCTGCCAAAGAACGGATTTATGGACAAGCTGTTTCTACAGCTTCAGATAACCCAGTTGTACCTTCTTTAGAAGGTGTTGTAGTTAATAAAGCATATCACGATTATCTTTATGCATTAGTAGATACAGATAAACCAAAACGTATATCTGATTATCGTGTTATGGCTTCTTATGCTGAAATTAGTCATGCATTAGATGAAATTTGTGATGAAATGCTTGTTAAGGATGAAAAAGGAAAATATTGTAATCTAGTTCTTAATGAAAAGAAAGATGATGTTATTGTTAGCGAATTACAAAAGAACTTTAGCAATTTAGTAGATCATTTTAATTTAGAGAATAAAGGCTTTGAATATTTTAGAGCTATCTTAATAGATGCTGAATTGTATTTTGAAAACGTTATTCACGAAGACAAAAAAGATAAAGGTATTATTGGTGTAGTACAAATACCTACAGAACATATTAACCCGATTTACGATAACGTTCAAAATATGTTAATTAAAGGCTTTTTGTTACGTAAGCCTGAAATAGATATTTCTTCTAATAACCGTTATACTGCTAAACAGGTACTTATACCTTTAGAACGTCACCAGGTTTCATATTTTCATTCTCATGTATGGAATGAACACAAGACAATTCGTTTACCTTATCTTGAAGTAGCACGTAGAGCTTATAAACAACTATCACTTATTGAAGATAGTATTGTTGTATATCGCTTAGTTCGTGCTCCAGAACGTTTAGTGTTTAAAGTAGATGTTGGTAATTTACCAGCACCTAAAGCAGAAGCGTATATAAAGCGCTTAATGCAAAACTATTGGTCAAAACGTACATACGATAATGATCAAGGTCAAAACGTTAATGTTTATGACCCACAAAGCATGTTAGATAGTTATTGGTTTGCTAAACGCCCAGATGGTAGTGGTACGGATGTATCAGCTTTACAAACCAACGCAAGCTTAGGTCAGTTAGATGATCTTAATTACTTTGTAAAGAAATTATATAAAGCTTTACGTGTACCTACAAGCCGTTTAGATCCAGAGTCTAAATTTGCTGATGGAGCAGAAATCTTAAGAGAAGAATTAAAGTTTGCTCGTCTTATTATTCGTTTTCAACGTCAGTTTGCTTCTACACTTAAAGATACGTTTATTACTCATTTAAAGTTAAGAGGTCTTTGGGAACAATATAAATTAAAAGAAAGCGATATTAACATATCGTTTAATCCGCCTTCTTATTTCCACGTTGCACGTGAAGCTCAAATACAAGAGCTTAAGTTTAAAACCTTTAGCGACTTAATCAGTACTGAAGCAGTATCTAAGTCTTATGCTTTAAAGCGTTATATGAACTACTCTGATGAAGATATAAAGATCAATAGAGAGTGGTTGAAGAAAGACGCTGCATTTAACTTTGAAATTTCACAAATCACTAATGCTGGACCTAATTGGCGTCAAGCTATTACAGCAGATGGTGGTGCAGCTGGCCCTGGCGGTAAGCCTCCAGGTGGTGGCGGTGGGGGTGCTACACCTCCTTCTTTTGGCCCTCCTCCAGGTGGCGGTGGTAGTGAACTGCCCCCTTTAGGTGGAGAAGCTCCTGAAGCAGGTGCTGCAGCACCTGAAGCTGGTAATGCTCCGGGTGGAGCTACACCTGAACCTGCTGGTAGTGCACCAAGTGCTTTACCTCCAGCAACTTAATTACTACCTTGACTGGTATAATGGATGATAGTTCTGCTTGCGAGCTGTATAATAATATTGGCGGTCCAACTCGAAAAGGTTATAGACTTAAATGTATAACTACTTGATAAAGAACAAGTTCAGCCCATAAAAAATCCGGGGGGTTCTTGATCTTCTTGACGGGTAGTCATTAACTGATCTTCCAGTTCTTTCTTTTCTGTAGTACCTTGAGTCATTAACTCTTGGTATTGTAAAGTACCACTACCGAATAATTGAGTGTTTTGAAACTTACCACGAGTATTTGCTATGTTAATCTTAACAAGAGCTTTTGCATACTCCATTACCCAACGCTCTTTAACTAGATCCTTAATTGGGCGTTCCATGCGACAGGCAACAATAGCCCAATATTGATCATTACCCATATAGTTTTGCTGTGCTGGGTCAGGGGTAATACGTAAAACTTGTGTACGTGGGTCAAAACGGAAATAAGGCTGTTGTGCGAATACCTTTTCACGTGTTTTTAACCAATCCTTTAAAATATGCCATGAAATAACGTCAAATGCTTTACTACCTAAAGAATAAGCAAAGTGCATTTGTTGAGCCATTGATTGTTCAATAGTAAACAATGTATTAACACCGTTATTAGTACCTACATTAAACGATGTTACATCTATTACTTTTCTATAACTATTTAAATCAACATCCCAGCCTGATTGGAAAGTAGAACTTAAAGCTGATACTTCTGGGTTTAAAGTATTATTAATAAGAGTATCCATCTTTATACCTTGACCTGCTGTATAAAGAGAACTATCAAACGCAATTAACTCTTCCGTACCAGGGGTAAACTTTGAATACATTTCAATAGCATAGGCTATCATGTCGTATGTAGCTACGCATGCTATTTCAAGATTAATTACAGGCGCACCGAGCTGAAAAAAGATACGCTCCGCAAGCATATCATAGCTTGAAATTCTGCTATTTAAATTTGTAGATAGAAAGTCTTGTGGACCTACAGTGCTGTTAGGATTAGCCATAGTCGCTAATACTTACAGCGTCTACAATAGTTTTAGTAAAGTATCCAGTACTTCTTGAGCACTAACAAATGCTTCTTGTTTATAGTCGCATTGTTCCCATAACCAAAACTGTTTATCTCTCAAATACGATTTGTTCTTTAACAAATTAATATTACGAGTATATCCAAAAATCTTAGGGTCTGATTGTGCAAATATAACAATACCTCTTTTAAGTTTATAATAAGCGCACATGTGTTGTAAAAAGCTATCTACAGAAATCCAACAATCACATTCATTTACTAAGTCTTTTATTTGAGATAGTTTTAGACCTTGCCTAAAATCAGTTACCTCCTCTACGGGTTTGTCTTTAGCTGCTCCTATTTGAATTACTTTAATGTCATTAGCTTGCATTAAAGCTACCAACTCTTTCCAGTGTGGAAAGTTTTTAGGGTTTTCTTTACCGTTACGTAAATTTTGTGCAAATGGACTTATGAGTACTTGTTTCATCGAGTAAGTGCTGTTTTGTATGCTTCTGCTAAAGAACCTTTCCAATTATTATTATCCATCCAGGCGTATATGTTATATTCTTCTACTTTAGTAAATGCTGCAGATTCAGCTAAACTTACTATTTCAATGCCTTCTTCGCCCTCGAATGCTTCTGGAAAACAAGCCCCGATAATAATTCTATGGTTTTTATATTTCTTTTTTACATCGGGTAATATGCTTCTAAACGCAAAATGGTCACCAATACCCGAATCTAAAGGTATAACTTTTACTAAAGCTGGTTTTACATTCCATTTTTTAATATAATCGTGGAATATCTTTTCATCTTCTTCAAACATTTTAATTTGTTGGTAGCTTCTTATACCCCCGGCACCAAAGCGCATGTGCCAGGTTTTTATTCCGGTTAGTACAACTAATCTCCAGCCGGCTCTTTTCATTTCATATGTAAAGATAGTTTCTTCTCTATGACCTACTTTTGATAGTTTTAATTCATAACCATGTTTACCAGCTTCTTTACGGTACAAAAACGTACTACCCTGTAAATGATCTACATCTATAAATGCATGACGGTCAGTATCACACCATTGTATATTAACACCTAAAAATATATCTTCTATTTTATTAGAAGCTAACTTATGTCCAATATCTGCTTTAGGGTCAAGAATAAGAGGCCCAACCGCACCTATTTTAGGATCGGTTTGTATGTAATTGTATAACTCCTCTAATGTGTTAGTAGCCATTACATTATCATCATCTAAACGCCAAATATACTCACTTGTAACATCTGTCAAGGCTTGTTGATGGTTCCATATTTGACCTTTATGGGCACCGGGCGTTACTTCCCATGCAATACCTACTCTATTTAACAAACAAAACAAATTTTTATATATTTCATTATCTCTTAAATCTTCCATAGTATCATTATCATCATATATAATAAGACGGGAAGGTTTAAGTGTTTGATTAGCTAAAGAGGTTAATACTAAAGGAAAGGTAGTATGAAATCTACCCTTAGTTGAAACTGTAGCTGTTACTTTTGTTGTAATCATTTGTATGCTATTAAATTTATGTCTGTACCGCTCCAATTCATATTGGTTTTAAATTGGTTTAATTTTAATACTTCGTTAATGCTATCACTCAGCGTGCCATGAAACTTCAACAGCAGTCTGCCCTCAGGTTTTAACACTCTATACCACTCCTTTACGTGAGTATTTAGATCTGCATAAGATATATGCTCGATACTCTTATTCATAGCAATTTCACTTACAGTATTGTCATTAAAGTCTAGTTTATTCCAGTCTAATATTAATTCACTATATTTGCTAGTACCATGTACTCTTACATGTTCCGGTAAATTATTATCATTTTCAGCAGTCAAGTGCAACTTTATATCTTTATTGTACTTCTTTATGTTAATTAAACTATTACGTTTAAATGTAACGTTACTATATGTTTCAATACCCTCGAAGGTACCTTCTGCATAGTGATATATTGGAAACGCTCCAGATATAATTTTACTATCTACTTTAGAAAGTTGATCTGTTGGTACAATATGTATTCTGTACCCTCTTTCTTGTACTTTAATACTAAAGTCTATATCTTCACCGCTGCCTGGAGAGTATATTTCATCCAACAAACCAATTTCATCAAACATTGTCCTTGGTATCATTGCACAGAAGAACACTACAAACCTAGAACGTGTAATTTTATCATGTAGTAGTAAGGGACCAGTAATACCCATTCTTGGATCTTCCTGAAATGGGGCTTCTAGCATTTGTAACCATTGATTTTTTTCTTGAGACAAAAGCTGAGTATCGTTGTTCAGTAGTATGATATACTCTCCTTGAGCAGCTTTAATGCCGAGGTTTGTAGCTTTAGTATACCCAATACCGTCTTTCTCTCTAATGAGCTTAATACTTGGATATGCATAAGATAGAGCTTCTACATACTGATGGGTAAGGTCCACACATCCATTTGCTACTACTATAATTTCTACATTAGTTAAATCCGTATAATGTATTATACTCTGTAAACATGGCTTTAAAAAGTCTTCCAAGTGGTTATAAGTTGGAATAACTACACTATATTTGGGTTTAACCATACATTAATATTATAAGAGTATATAGAAAAAGCAAGGAGTTACATAAATAATATAAGCAACATGTTACTCAAGCTTATAACGCAAAATCCAATTACAGAAGGTCTTGATTACTTAATTGAAGAAGGTAACAAGGATAAACCAGCTACAATGTACATTGCTGGTACTTATATGGTAGCTGGTGAAAAGAACCGTAACAACCGTATTTACGATATTAATGAAATGGCTCAAGAGGTTGAGCGTTACAATAAAGAATTTATTAAACAAAATCGTTCTCTTGGAGAGCTTGAACACCCACAAAGCGCTACAGTCAATAGTGAACGTGCCTGTCATCTTATAAGTGAATTACGAATGGACGGCAACATTTGCCGTGGAAAGAGTAAAGTACTCAGTACTCCATTGGGAGAAATCTTAAAAAGCTTAATTAGAGATGGAGTAAAGGTTGGAGTATCTTCAAGAGCTCTTGGAGAGCTTGAAGAAAGAAACGGAGTCAATTACGTCAAAAACATGAAACTCATTACAATTGACGTTGTAGCAGATCCTTCCGCTCCTGGTGCGTTTGTAGAAGGTATTTTAGAATCCAAATCTTTTATTATAAAAGGCAACGGTTTTTATGAAGAAGTGTACAACACACTTGAAGGCAAGCTTTCTAACTTACCTAAAAAGGATGTAGACATCTATTTAAGAGAGCACATCATTAACTTTATTAACTCTTTAAAATAATATGAACAAACAGAAAAACATAGCAAGATTCATTAGCAACGTAGCTAATAACAACTTTAAGAAAGCCAATGAAGCACTTGCTGCAGTGGTAAACGAAAAGATTCAACAACGTGTTCGCACAGCAGATCAGAAACTTTCAACCCCTAAACGGTAAATTTTGGATTTTAGTCCTAATTTTCACCATCAATTTATATAAGTAATAAACATCATATATGAGCCAAGATATCACAACTCTTTTAAAAGAAGCCACTAAGGATCTTCTTTCAGATGAAACCCTTAAAGCAATTTCCGAGGCTGTCGAGAAGAAAGCTGAAGCAAAAATCCAGCTAACTGTTGAAGCAGCTCTTGTTAAACAGGATGAAGAATATGCATCTAAGCTTGAACAGGTATTAGAAGCTATTGACGCTGACCACACTGAAAAACTTGACAAGATTGTGTCTCGTATTGATGAATCACATGCTACTAAGTTTAAGCATGCATTACGTGTTATCGATGAATCTCATAGCAAGAAACTTTTACATATTGTTAAACTATATGAACGGGCATTAGGCCTAGAAGCTTCAAACTTCAAGAACGCTCTTGTAGAACAACTTTCCAATTATATTGATCTTTATATTGATAAGGTAATTCCAGCACAGCAAATTGCTGAAGCTACTGAAAATACCCGTTCTAAGAAGATTGTAAGTGAAATTAAACGTTTAGTAGCAGTTAGCGATGATTTCGTTAACGAAAACATTAAAGATGCATTAATTGACGGTAAACGTCAAATTGATGAAGCTAATGAACAAGTAAAGAAACTTGAAAAACAACTTCAGTTAGTTACAGAAAAGACTAACAACACAGAAAAGCAATTATTCTTAGAAAGAAAATTAACTAACTTCCCAAAAGCTAAGAAAGACTATATGGTCCGCGTTCTTGGCGAAAAGAAAATTGAAGATATTAAAGAAAACTTCAATTATGTAGCTGAAATGTATGACAAGAAAGAAGAAGATGAAGTACAAGTTCTTAAGGAATCCGTTCAACCTGTTACAAAAGGTGTTGATCGTACAGCTCCAAAAGAAGTACTAAGTGAATCTAAGTCTTATTCTTCAGCTGAATCGTTTGCTGAAGAAGGTGCACAGCAAGTTGCAAGCCTTTACGTATCTGAGTTTACTAAAAAGAAATATTAATAAAATCGGATAATTTTTTTTAAAAAGCCTCCAGAAATGGGGGCTTTTTTTATAAGTATATCTAACGTTGAAGTACTGTTAAGTACTTGAGATATTGTTAGTTTAAAAAATTATTAGTTATGAAATCAATCAAACCTTCACAATCTTACATCAATCAGGATCGTGCAGCTAGCTTACTTAAAAAGTGGGCTCCGTTGCTTGAGCACTCAGATGCTGCGACTCCAGAAATCAAAGATGAACACACGAAATTAAACACTGCTATCCTTCTTGAAAATCAAGAACAGTGGTGCTTAAATGAAGCTTCCAACACAGCAGGTGCTAACGGCGTATTCGGCCAGGGTACCAGCTACGGTGGTAAGCCATCAAGTGACTTCTATGCTACTGGTGATGCTCGTCTACCAAAGATCCTCATTCCGATGATCCGCCGTACTTTCCCAGAATTGATCACAAACGAAATCGTTGGTGTTCAACCTATGAGTGGTCCAGTCGGTCTCGCATTTGCACTTCGTTATTCTTACGAAGCTACTCCACTCGGAGCTACAAGTCCAGATGGCGGTTATGGTGCAACCAGTAACACCCCACAGGGTTGGACAGAAGATTCAGAAGGTACTGAAGTAGGCTGGAACTATTTAAATACAGCTTATACAGGTACTTCTGCTTCATGGTTATCCGGTGGTGCTACAGCAATCACAGGTTCAGAATCATTTAACATTCCTGGCTTCGATCAAGGTGTTGCTAACTTACTTCAAAACTTTGAATTAAGTTCAAACATTCCTCAGATGGTTGTTAACTTCCAGAAAACAGCTGTTGAAGCTGGTACTCGTAGGTTAGCAGCTCGTTGGTCCGTTGAACTTGAGCAAGATCTCAAGAACATGAACGGTATCGACGTTGACAATGAATTAACGAACGCTATGTCGTACGAAATTCAGGCTGAAATCGACCGTGAAATGATTATCCGTATGTGCCAAGTTGCAATCAATGCAGGCTTCGGTCAAGGATATTCAGTATGGTCACCAGCTTCTGCTGATGGTCGTTGGTTAGGTGAACGTAATCGTGACTTCTATGCACGTATTATCGTTGAAGCAAATCGTGTTGCTATTCGTAACCGTCGTGGCGCTGCAAACTTCATTGTTGCTACACCTCGCGTTTGTGCAATGTTAGAAATGCTACCTGAGTTCCAATGGTTCGCAGTACAAGGCAACGTAAACACACAGCCAGTTGGTATCGCTAAAGTCGGTACAGTTGGCGGACGTTTCAATGTTTACCGTGATACACGTACAGAAGCTCAGTATCAAGTTGGTACACGTGCTAACCCATTAGAGTATGCTCTATTAGGTTACAAGGGTGCTGAATACTATGATACAGGTATTGTATACTGCCCATACATTCCAGTATTGGTACAACGTACAATCGGACCTAATGACTTCAGCCCACGTGTTGGTTTAATGACCCGTTATGGTGTTATTGACCACATCTTCGGTGCAGCATTATACTACCACTTAATTATTGTAACAGGTCTACACGTTTCGTTCACACCTGGTACACAAAGCGTATTCCTCTAAGAGTAATACACTTAGTAAAAAGTGTTCAAAAAAGAACCCGCCTAGCAATAGGCGGGTTTCTTATTGTATGTAAATGTTTTTTACTCGTGGCAATTCCATTTACGCAAAGCTAAGGCTTTACGGGTAGGTTTACCGTTAGGTTTCTTCATTGGTCCCTTCACACCCTTCATACGGGCACAAAAACTCTTACGACGCTTAGCGGCTTTACTACCAGGTTTAAGTTTACTTGGTTTAGTGGTAACAGCCATAGATAAATGACTACCAGGGTGCTGTCTACGGTAGCTCATAATACCTTTTCTGTTAAGACCTCCAGAAGGGGATTTACCAGCTTTTTTCTGCCACGTAGGAGCGTGTCCTTCTACAGGAAAAGACTCTGTAAATTCTTTCAGTAAGCTATTATATTTTGCTTCAAATTGTTTAAACATATATATTATTTATGTTTTGTAGTAAGTATCTACAGATGAGTAAAAAAAAGCGTTTGTTAAAACAGAAGCAATCTCAAAACAATAACAACAACAATAATGTTACAAAAGACAAAAGTCTTATAGTACATCAAGGTGATAAATTAGAAAGACCAGTGCAAATCCGACAGAGGCCGGATTTGACAAATAAACAAAAAGAATTTCTTAAACTAGCTTTAGACAACCACACTAAGATTGTTTTTATCACAGGGCCATCGGGCAGTAGTAAAAGCTTCTTAGCAACACTGGTTGCTTTGGAATTATTGAACCTAAAAAAGGTTTCTGACTTAATATATATTCGTAGTATCGTTGAGAGTTCAGATAATAAAATGGGATATCTCCCAGGAGACGCAAACGAAAAACTGACCCCATATCTTGAACCGTTAATGGAAAAACTCGATGAATTACTTTGCAAATCTGATATTAATACTTTAATGAAAGAAAACCGTATTGAAGGTAAACCAACAGGTTATCTTCGTGGGCTTTCTTGGAATGCTAAAGCTATCATTATGGACGAAGCACAAAACAGTACATTTAGAGAGCTTACAACTTTAATGACTCGTGTTGGACAATTTAGCAAGCTTTTTGTTTGCGGAGACCCAATGCAATCCGATATTAATGGTAAATCTGGATTTGAAAAAATGTGTAACGTTTTTAATGATAATGAAAGCCGAGAAATGGGTATCCATGTCTTTACGTTGACAGAAGCTGATATCGTACGAAGCGAGATTGTACGATACATTGTAAAAAAACTAGAATTGTATAATAAGAAAAACTAACTTTTCTAACTCAGTCAAGCGCACTGGCGAGAAAAAAATATTTTTTCTTTATAGATAAAAACGTAAAAACATTTACAATACGTAAATAATATTCCCTGTAACTAAAACTAACTATGATCTTCGACGAACAAATCTCTCGTAAACCTAATCACTATCCTTGGACAGAGGAATTTATCGAATCCATGCACAATGGTTTTTGGACTCATAAAGAGTTCAGCTTTAAATCAGACGTACAGCAGTTTAAAGTTAAGTTAAATGATCAAGAAAGAGAGATTATTATCCGTACTTTATCCGCTATTGGTCAGATTGAAGTGGCTGTAAAAACGTTCTGGGCTAAGCTCGGTGAAAACTTGCCACACCCATCCTTACAGGATCTTGGTTATGTAATGGCTAATACAGAGGTAATACATAACAATGCTTATGAAAGATTGCTTACTGTACTTGGTCTTGAAGATGTGTTTGAAGAGAACCTTAAACTGGAATGGATACAGGGTCGTGTAAAATATCTTAAAAAGTATACACATCGTTATTATAAAGATAAAAAGAAACAATATCTTTATGCTATTATACTCTTTACGTTGTTTGTAGAGAACGTTTCTCTTATGAGCCAGTTCTACATTATTAACTGGTTTGCACGTAATAAGAATCTGCTTAAGGATACTGATCAACAGGTTAAATACACTCGTAACGAAGAGCATATTCATGCTCTTGTTGGTATGAAGATTATTAACACTATTAGAGAAGAACACCCAGAACTCTTTGATGAAGAGCTTACAGAAAGAATTCTTGCTGAAGCTAAAGAAGCATATGAAAGCGAAGCAAAGATTATTGACTGGATGGTTAATGGTATTAATGAAGACGGATTAACTGCAGCTCATCTTAAAGAGTTCGTAAAGGATCGTATCAATGAATCTCTCAAGGGTATTGGTTTTCCAGAGGCGTATGAAACGGATTCTAAGCTTCTCAAAGATACATCCTGGTTTAACGAAGAATTACTCGGTAACAATATGACTGACTTCTTCCATTCTCGTCCTGTAGAGTACTCTAAAAAGTCCCAAAGCTTTTCAGAAGACGATTTATTTTAATAAAAAGTATAGTATAATAAATAAAAATGAGTAACAAGAACATTTACTGGTTAAATAGCGACTCCCGCAAATTCCTTGAACGTGGTTATCTTCTAGATGGAGAGACTGCCGAAAAGCGTATAAGAGATATAGCTGAAACAGCTGAAGATTATCTTAAGTTAAAAGGCTTTGCAGATAAGTTTGAAAGCTATATGCATCAAGGATTCTACTCCTTAGCTTCTCCTATATGGTCAAACTTTGGCCGTAAACGTGGATTACCTATTTCCTGTTTCGGTTCATACATTGACGATGATATGGACGCTATTCTGTATAAGATTTCAGAAATAGGTACTATGTCAAAAGCCGGCGGTGGTACATCTGCTTACTTCGGTAAAATACGTCCTCGTGGTGCACCTATCTCGTCCGGTGGCGAATCTACCGGTGTACATCATCAGTTAACTGTATTTGAATCATTAACAGATTATATTTCACAAGGTAATGTACGCCGTGGTTCGTTTGCAGCGTATTTACCTGTTGATCATAAAGATATTGAAGAGTTTTTAAAGATTAAAGGTGAAGGTGATGATATTCAAAACCTTTCTATTGGTGTTTGTGTTACTGATGAATGGTTAAAGTCTATGCTTGATGGTGATAAAGAAAAGCGTCGTATTTGGGGTTTAGTTATTAAAAAGCGTTTCGAGTCTGGTTATCCTTATATCTTCTTTACTGATAACGCTAACAACCAGGCACCACAAGTATACAAAGACAAGAACATTAAGATTAATCAAAGCAATCTCTGTACGGAGATTATGCTATCAAACGACAATGAAGAATCGTTCGTTTGTGATTTGTCTTCTCTTAACTTTGAGCAGTGGGACAACTGGAAGAATACCGATGCAGTAGAAACATTAGTATACTTCCTTGATGCTGTAATGACCGAGTTTATTAATAAGACCGAAAAGATGAAGTTTATGGTACATCCAAGAAACTTCGCTATTAATCAGCGAGCACTCGGTATTGGTGCTCTTGGTTGGCATACATATCTTCAATCTAAGATGATTGGGTTTGAGACAATGGAAGCAAAGCTACTTAATACTCAGATATGGAGCTTTGTTCGTAAGAAAGCAGATGCTGCTACCGCTCAAATGGCTGTAGAATACGGTGAACCACCTTTACTCAAAGGTTACGGTCGCCGCAATGTAACTACACTTGCCGTAGCACCTACTACCTCCAGTTCGTTTATTCTCGGTCAAGCTTCTCCTTCAGTTGAGCCTCTCAACTCTAACTACTTTGTAAAAGACTTAGCTAAAGGTAAGTTTACGTATAAGAACCCTTATCTTGAAGCTTTACTTGAAACAAAGAAGAAGAATACAGAAGGCGTTTGGAAGTCCATTCTCGTAAAAGGTGGTTCTGTACAACACTTAGAGTTTCTTACCCCAGAAGAAAAGGCTGTATTCAAAACTTTCGGCGAAATTAGCCAAAAAGAAATAGTAATTCAAGCTGCAGCTCGTCAAAAGTATATTGATCAAGGTCAATCATTAAACCTAATGATTCCACCTAACACTAAACCAAAAGATGTCAACGAACTAATAGTATTTGCTTGGGAAAACGGTATTAAGAGTCTTTACTATCAACGTTCAGCTAACCCTGCACAGGAGCTTGCACGTTCAATACTATCTTGTGCTAGTTGTGAATCCTAATGAGTCTTGAATTAGACGGCACACACTGTGTTTGCAATAACGTTTCATTTAAAGAGATTATACATCTTGTTGATAAACATGAAGATATAAAAACGATCGAAGATCTGCAGCAATATTGCCATTGTGCAGATAAATGTAGTTATTGTGAATCCGATGTACAAAAAATTATTGATCACTTTAAACACATTAGATAGTGGTAAGTACTTTTATGAAAAAGTATTTCGTAGTAGCGTTGGCATCTTTATTCTTTGCAGGGTGTGTTGGGTTTCCTAAATTAGGGTTTAAATTAAACCCTGACAAAGTTGACACCACTACATCTGCTGCAGCTGTAGTCAAAGCAGAAAATACAGTCAAGCAAGTCGATCAAATGGCTGAAGCCAATAAAAAGGTTGATGATACACGCAATCAATTAGAATTACAGTATGCAAAATTTAGAGCTGATTTACAAAAAGCGTATGATGACGCTAAAAAGAAAGACGATGAAAACTTTGCTAAGATTGGAGCGCTAGATTACGGAATTTATATAGTTACTCAAGAGAAAAAGAAACAAGACATTAATACTCTTGTAGCTCATTTAAGAGCAAAAGAGATTTTAGCTCGAACAGATAAATTATCTGTAGAAGATAAAGCAAAAATAGCCAAAGAGGTAGATGATGAAAAAACTAAGACAATTGATCAATTATATGAAAAGTATAACGCTAGTGTAGAGTTAGCTATTAGTCAAAAAGCTGATTTAGATAAAGCCGAGGCTCTTATAGAGCAAAAAGAAAAAGAAAAACAGCAAATTAGAGAAGAACAGCGTTTAACTATTAATAAACTAGAAGCTGAACAAAAAGCTCAATTAGAAAAAATTAAAAAAGATACTGCTGATCAAGTTGAAATTGCTAAAGCTAATCAAAAAGCAGAAATGCTTGGTTACATTATTAAAGCTTTAGTAGGTGTAGGTATTTTATTCTTAATACTCGCAGTACTATTAAAGAGTGTGACTTTGGGTATCGGATGCTTAGCTTCTTTAGGTTTAGCCTATGTAGCTGCTACTATACCTATGTGGGTAGTAGGTGCTGTAATAGGTGGTTTAGTGCTATTAATGTTAATTAACGCTCACTATAAAGCTGTAAAGGATAAAATCACTAAACAGCAGGCACCACAATCTGTTCAGACGCCGACAGTTCAATAACATTAGTTTCTACTGCTTTAGCTTTAGCCTTACCAGTTAATTGTGCTATAATTTCTTCTCTAGTAGCTACTAGTATGTTTGTTTGACCAGCTGGCAAGTTAAGATACCCATCATTTTTAAGTTTTTGTATTTCTTTCTTGCCTTCTATTTCAATTTTCTTAACCTCTTTAATGGTTTCAGCCTTTTTATGCTGTAAATGTATTTTATTAACTGTTTCTATAGCACCGGTACTTGCAGCAATTAAACTAGCCAAACCAGCCATCATTTCCGGGTCACCGGTAGCCACTGTCAATTTTTGTAATTCCATTATGCTTTTAACACTGTTTTCTACCAAACCTGCTGAGTGTTGCAACACAAAAGCTTGCATATCTTCTGGTGTTTTAGGTACATTAATTGGAATTGTAACTGTTTCAGAAGTTGCTTGTGGTTCCTCTTTAGTTATATTTAAACCGTCAATAAAATCATCTATTTGATCTATTATCTGTTGATTATCTGATGGCTTATTATCCGGTAACGGAGGATTCATTAATAATATTTATGTAAGCCATTGATTTATCAATAATATACTTTATACTCATACATTATGTCATTCCCAGTTAATATTAAATTCGTTAAAACACACAATTTAGCTGTGTTACCAAAGTTTAATCATTCAGACCCTTATACAGGCGATTCTGGATTAGATCTTACAGCAGTAGAAAAGGTTACAATACCTGGTAAAGGCTGGGCTACAGTTCCAGTTGGTTTAAAGCTTGGTTACATTACCCCAGGTTATTGGATTCGTGTTGAAGGCCGATCTGGTGTTGGGTTTAAGAAGCATATATTCCCTCATTTTGGTATTATTGATAATCCTTATAGAGGGGATATGGGTATTAAGCTTTATAATTTTGGTTTTGGTGATCAAACCTTTGAACCAGGCGATAAGATCGCTCAATTAATTGTTTACCCTCTTATTCAGGCCGACATTGAATGGACCGATCAAGTAAGCGAAACAACTCGTGGGGAAAAGGGGTTTGGCTCTTCTGATAATCTAGCAACTCCAGTAGATACGTACAACAAAAAAATGACAGCTAATAACGATGGTTCGTTCAGCTTTACTATATAATGACAATTAATGAACAGTTACTATCAATATGGACGGAACGATACAGGCCATCTAAACTGGCCGATATGGTACTTTCTGATTATTTACGTCAATTTATAGAAGAATGTAGACGTAAACAAGAAATACCTAACATACTACTTGTAGGTAATGCCGGTACCGGTAAAACCACATTAGCTAAGGTAATTATTAATGAAATACTAGACGCTCAATATCTGTATATAAACGCTAGCGAAAAAAACGGTATTGATGAGGTACGTACTTCTATTTTAACGTTTGCTCAAACCAAGAGTATTGACGGTAAACTTAAAGTCATATTTCTTGACGAATTTGATAACTTTACTGATGCTGGTCAAAGAGCATTACGTAATGTTATGGAAGAATATGCTGGTAACACTCGTTTTATTCTTACTGGTAATTACTTACATCGTATTATTCAACCAATACAATCTCGTTGTCAGGTTTTTACTGATTTCACACCCCCTATTAGAGAATACGCTAAACGTATAGTACATATATTAAAGGAAGAAAACGTTAAGATTAATAACGAACAAGCAGAACGTATTAAAGAAGTAATACGGTACTATTATCCAGATTTACGTAGAATTATTAATCATATACAACGTAGTGTTATTAACGGCGTATTACAACTACAGAGCACTATTAATAACGAGGGATTCGCTGAAGATATCCTAATTAAACTTACTAATAGAGAAGACTTAATGTCTCTACGTAAGTTTGTTATAGAATCGGAGCAAACATTCGGTAACGACTACCCAAAGTTAATGAAAGACCTATTTAATGCTATATATAAAGGCTCGTTAGCAGAAGATAAAAAAAGACTTGCATTACTGCAAGTCTCTGAATATTTGTATCGTTCGGCTTTAGTTATGGATCAAGAAATTAATTTCTTTTCTTGTCTTATAGCATTAAGTCAATTATGATAGGTAAGAATTTGGGTGCGCTTTAATAGTAACACCATCATCTGGATGGCCACCTGGTAGATAGCCTCTTTTTGGTTGGTTTTTAGCAACTTTATTAACTTCTTCTAAAGGTCCATCTTCTCCCTGTGTAGGGCTTTGTTGTCCTGTTTCTTGACTTACTTCAGGATTGGTTGGCATACCTGTGCCTTCTTCCATTCTCCAGCACTCTTCTTTAATATTGCCATCCATTCCCCAACATTCGTCAATCATTTTGTTTTCTTCCATGTTCCAACATTCATCTTTTACATGATGTGGTTCAATTTTTAAACGTCCATCACTAAACATTTGTCTATGAGTGCAACCGCAAACTTCTGCACCGCAAGCTGGACATATTTCTTCTTCTGCCATACCAACAGGTGCTTCATCACATGTGCATGGATTATGATGACAAGTTGGGCACACATCTGCCTCTTCACTATAGCTTGATTCTGCACCAGATCCCATCATACCTACGTCTTCATTAAGTATTTTAATATAAAGACCGCTCAAAATTTCTTCTGACTCTTTTAAAGTCTTTGGTTTCATCTTGTTTTTAGGTAATGGTTCGTATTCTTCTGATGGTTTTGAATCATCATGCTCATTAGCACCAACTGAAGACTTTTTATCTTTTTCTGCTAATTTATAATCACCTTTTTTAATCCAATTTTGTTCGTGACCTAAATGATTTTGTTCTTTTGTTTCTGGAGTATCAGGATTTGATTCCCATTCAGCAGCATCTTGAGATGCACCATTAGGGCGCTTGTTATTTGGCGAAACAGGGGGTAGATTTACCCCTGTGTCTATTTCTTCTAAAATATCTATTGGTACTGTCATTAAATTACCAACATTACCTGGAGACATTTCAGAATAAACATCAGCATGAGTAGCTGGTAGTTTTTCATAACCTAAAGAACCGAATTGAGCATTAGGTGTATGTAAACGACCTAAGCGCATATTAAAACCAGATTTAGCAGCAGTTTCAATACGTATTTTAATCGTTTCGTTTAACGATTTATAACAATCCATAGATTTATAATCGGATTTAAGCTTAACCACATCGCCCTCTAAAAAGCCGGCGCCTTGCTTGTAACGATTATAAACGGTTTCGTAAAGATGTATAAACTTGCTGTTCTTCATAAAAGGTATATTATTACTTACGTTTTTATACTTTGTTCCTAAGTAATTTATATGGCAAGTATTACTTTTAGCGGTCTACAAAATATACAAACAGTCAACAAATATGACTTTGTAGATCTGCACTTGGATTTCAATAAGCCAGTTCAAAGAGATGTTGCAATAGATTATGATCAAGCAGCCATTGTTAACTCTATTAACAATCTATTTAATACAATACCTGGCCAAAACTTATTAAATCCAGAATATGGTTTAAACTTAATGCAGTACTTGTTTATGCCAGCTACTAATACTACTGCAAACTTAGTTGGTCAAACAATATTAAAAAATCTTACTTTTTTTGAACCGAGGGTTTCTGTAAAGAATATAGACATAAGTGTTAACCCGGACGATAATTCTATGGCAATTACATTAAGTATCTTAATCCCGTCATTGAATACAACTATTAATATCCCAGGCACTTTAACCAATAACGGGTATACCCTTCTTCCAATACAATAATGAATACCACTACAGACGCAAGTAATCTCAACATCACATCCAACCAATACGTTGCGTTTGATGCGCTTTCGTTAAGAGATTTCATTATTTCTCGTTTAAACACAGAAGGTTTATTTACAGATCAAAACTTTCAGGGTTCGAATATTACAGCTGTTAATAACATTATTTCGTATGCTTTTCATACATTAATGTATTATATGAACCAAACATCAACAGAAACGATGTTTACGGAAGCTCAACTTTATGAAAACATTAACCGTATTGTTAATGTTATTAACTATTCCCCTATAGGTGCTCAAACATCGACTTTATCCTTTGACGTGTCTGCAACAGCTAATTTAGCTGTAGGTACATATACAATACCGCGTTATACATTTTTACGTTTAGGTAATGCTTCTTATTCTTTTAATAGTGATGTTACGTTTACTAAAACAATTTCAGGCATACAGGAACTAGGTGATGTAGCTAATCAGTATCTGTTATATCAAGGTAGTTATATTGAATACCCGCTTTATACAGCTGCCGGGGAATCTAATGAAATATTGTACTTAGTTCCAGGTACTAATGTAACAATTGATCATTTTAATATAGATGTTTATGTAAAACAAGCCACTACTGGCAAATGGACCCAGTGGAACAAGACTGAATCTTTATATTTGCAAAACGCAACAGATTCTTCTTATGAAATACGGTTAAATAGTGATTTGCATTATGAAATTAAATTTGGCGACGGTATTAACGGTATACAACTTGGAGCGGGAGATCAGGTAGCAGTTTATTATCTACAAACAGCAGGCACCGCAGGTCAAGTAGGTGTAGGGGCATTAAACGGCCAAATACCTGCCATTTACAATACTGCTCAGTTTAATTCTATTTCTCCTGACGTTATCAGCAGCGATTTAACTCTATTAAACGATGCTAATATAATAAGCCTACAATTTTCTAATAATACTATTTCTACTACTTTTACAGATGTAGAAACAGTAGCTAGTATACGTAAAAACGCGCCTGCTTCATTTAGATCTCAATTTAGAGTGGTCACCCCAGGGGATTATGAAGCATATGTAACAAATAATTTTGCAAACATTATTAACAGTGTTGCAGTTTTAAATAATAATCAATATGTAAGTCAACACTTACAATACCTTTACAGTATTGGTTTGACTAGCCCTGGTACAGATTATAGAGTGCTATATAATCAAATGGCTTTTGCTGATGCGGTAAATTTTAATAATGTATATGTTTATGTAATGCCTAAAGCAACTGCATTACTATCTAATAGTACAGTAAACTATTTAACTCCAGCTCAAAAACAGTTAATCAATTCATCTCTTAATAATGTAAAAGGTTTAACCACTGAAGTTATTGTTATGGATCCAGTCTATCTTGCAATTACTATAGGTTTGGGTTCACCAAGCGGGGTTGTATATAGTGATATAGCAAACTCTAATTTAGTTATTAATATGGCAAGCAATTCTAAAGTAGCTGCTTCAACAGTATTAAGTAATGTACAGACAATATTAGAAAACTATTTTAATCCTTCCAATATTACTCTTGGTTATACTGTAGATATACCTGATTTAACCGGTCAAATACTAGCTATACCTGGAGTACAATCTATAGCAACTCAAAACACAAGTAGCGGGGATCAAATAAATGGAGTTTCATTAATAGTGTTTAACCCATCTTATCCTTACAACGATATAAGATCAACAACTCATACATTTACTACATTAGACTTTCAAACTGTATATTTAAACAATATTAACGATATTTTATCTAGAGTAGTAGTAAATGTTGGTGTAACACAAAGCACTTCTATAGTAAACTTCTAATATGGCTATTTCGTTAATACCGCTAAGTGCATTTTATGGTATTACTGTTAGTGGGTTAACAGCTAATCCATTAAGCGGTTTTACCCTAGCTACTCCTTTTACATGTGCTTTAAGTGCTCAGCCCGGTATAACTGAAGCTGCAATAACTTCAAATTATAACATTATTTGGTGGTTCGGGGATGGTACATATAGTACAGAATATGCTCCGACCCACACTTATAACTGGCCTGGAGTTTATGAAATAAAAATAGGTTTATATAATAATAATCCAGGAGATCTCTCTACAGGTGCAAGCCCAACATCTTCTCTTGATGTGAACGTAGATAACGCTAACTGGATACTCACCACTCGTGCTGGTGTTAACCCTTTTACGTTTTCTACAACAGTAACAGCTAGTAATTTTATTGTAGATAAATTATACTGGTCTACCAGTGGGTGGTTATCTTCAGGTACTCCTACTTCTATACCTTCAACCGACATTTATACGTTTTACGGTTATCAATCTAATTATTCAGGTAATTCAGCTGGACCAGTACCTTTAACAATAAATTATTTTACTAGTTTACAGGACAATAATAACATTAATTTCACTTTTTATGCTGATAATTCTTTATCTCAGCCTTGGACAGAAGTACCTGATGGTCAATTAATTAATTTACGACCAAGGTGGAGATTTACATCGGCTTCTGCAACCTCTTTAGATAATGAAGTTGTTTTATTAAACTACCAACCAATAAGCAGTACTCCGGTATTAATTGATAATAATGGACGTCCTTCATCTTCAGGAACACAAGTAGGTTTATCTGGCTCATTTAATTTTTACTATGTAGACGACTTACCTTCAATGGTTGTAAATAGTGTTTCTAGTTCTTACGTAAACCCTACTACATTATGGGTAAATTTAGACACTTTAAATATACCTAACCCGCCTGCTAGAGATTACGATTACATAGACACTCCAGCCTATGCTAATACAGCAGTAAGCTTATCTGCTTATTATTACGTACAGAGTTTAATTCCAGACCATATAGATTTTACATTAAACGGTAAAGTACCTTTTGAAAGTACATATTGGTCCGGGGTATCTAGTAGGTTTGTAATGACAATTAACAGCCCTGTTTTAACAGGTACAAATTCTTACCTTTCAGATACTCCTTTATTAAATTATCCATTAAACATTTTAAGTGGGGCTCCTTTATTTACGATTACATTTTCTCCAAGCGGTCAAGGCAACGTACAAATATATTTTGAAACCCCTGTTAGTGGTGTAATAAACACATACAATACTTCTTACGATTTACAAACATTTGCATACACCCTTAATAGTGTAGCCTTTAACAGCGGGTTTTATATAGCAGCTTTTACACCATATGTAACTGCTGGTACTGCTGAATCCTATCTCTACAGTACAGCAATATCGGGCTTGTATTATGTAAACGATTTGACTGCAAACCCTGTATCAGGGTTCTACCCTTACACCCTTACAAATACAATAACTAGTGTAAAATACAGTCAGCATTTTTCAGGTTATAGTCCGCAATTTGACATTGTAGATTTTAATAGTACTTATTTTGCACGTAAATTTGGAGCTGGTTTTGATTTCGGTGCTCAATTAAAATCCTACGCATTACAACCAACAATTGCTCAAAATACAGTATTTTTTAATGATTATTTATCTGCTATTGCAGGTACTAGTGCAACTAATGAAGATACGTTTGGTGGGGTGCTATACGAAAAAATAACTAACTTTGTAGAAAACACTTCAGACCCGCTCACATCAAACGTAAATCAATTTTACTCTTTGTCAGAAATGTTAGATTTAAATCTTAATGACTTTAATTATACTAACATACCGCCAGGGTTAGGTAAAATTTATGATTTGTATTCAGTACAACAAAGTAGAGTGTGGGGTGCACGTTCTCAAGATGCCCGTAACTTTACTTTAAGTGCTGGTTTTCCTAATTTAGGAGGAATATTAACCGAATACAATATAAGCACGACAATGGTATCTGCAGGACAAAAGATAGTGGTTAATGATATGTTTAACTCTCAATATTACGAGTTATTAGAAGTACCTGCAATTACATCGTATGCATCTATAACAGCCCGCAATCTGCAAAACTTTTTACCAACAACCGCTTATCCTTTATCTTCTTATCCTTTAACAACATATCCGTTAAGTGCGTTTTATGGTTGGGGATTAAAGACGCCAGTACAATACAATTATCGTTTCTTTGTATATAGTCCTGTTACTAATCAACAACAGGTAGCTGGGTTAGTTAACTGGGATGACCCGCTGACGACTTTATCTGAACAGGCTTCTTCCCATGCTGCTTGGGTTAACGATGGTGGTACTTTAGAAAAAATCTTTAGTTACTATATACATAAAGGATTGGGTTTAATAAATTAATAATATGCCAGTCTTTAACACAATTAACGCTTTAACAACGTCGTCAAATACGTCAACGAATCAAGATTTGACTCAACCTTATTCTTATCAAGATTGGATTATTCGTAATAGTAGCGTTTCTCCTGTAGATCCATATGCTCAATACAATGCGTATGTACAGAACTGGTATATTAATCATGCTTTAGCCAATTCAACAGCTATTAATGCTGTACAAAATTATTATAAAGCATTTTTACAGTCTTTAGGGGTTACGGCTCGTAATAACGACGAAAAGCAATTGTTTAATAACGTAAACTTTGATGATCCTTTAAGTGTACAATCTGTTATTACTGGCTATGCACGTAGACTTAAAGATATAGCAATTTATCTAGCTAATACTCGTAATCATTTAACTTACACTAAATTAAAATATAATTTAACAGGTACTGCTCTATCTTTAGAGCGTTTGTTTTATAATTTCCTATTAACATCATTTACTCGTAAAACAACCCCGGACGGATTAATTACCAGCTTAGTTGTTACAGATCCTAATATTTTACAATACTTGCCATATTTGGTTACAGTAGCCCCTAAATTTAACGTACAAATACAAGAGTTATACGATACTAATGAATATTACGATTTACAATTAACAGATGCCACTAGCGTTAGCGCAACAGTAAATATTGGTACAAATTTAACAGTTCCTGCAGATGTTTATAACGCTGGTCAATATGATATACCAACAGATTATCTATTTTCTAATGTTATAGCATCCGTAGCAACATCAACCTCTCTTACGATGGCATCTACTTTACCAACATATTTTACTTTTATAGGCGACGGTAATACAACCACCTTTGCCTTAAATAATATAACTTCAAGTACTTCAAGTGCTTATCAAGTTACTATTGATGGTATTGTACAGACTCCAGACAGTAGCTATACAATTAGCTCTCAAAATCAAACCATAACCTTTAGCGGGCCACCACCTGTTAATACAATTATAGTGATAGTAATACGTTAATAATATGGCATTAGTAAAAGTAGATACATCAATGTTAGTTAATAGCGCTGGTACCAGTGGTTACTCTGGTAAGAGTGGTTTTAGTGGTACCTACTCCGGTTACAGTGGTTATTCTGGCCCGGCAGGAGCAAATGGTAGTAATGGAAACTCAGGTTGGTCTGGTTATTCTGGTAGATCAGGTATATCGGGTTGGTCTGGTTATTCTGGCTCGGGTACTTCTGGTTATTCTGGTACGTCAGGTTGGTCTGGATATAGTGGTTACTCTAGCTATTCCGGTTACAGCGGTTATTCAAGCTATTCTGGATACAGCGGTTATTCAAGCTATTCTGGATATAGTGGTTACTCTAGTTACTCCGGTTATAGTGGCCCTAGCGGTTATTCAGGCTTTAGCGGACAAGTTGGAGCATCTGTTTATGGTAGAACATATTTTTTACAAGAGGTTAACAGCGATCAAAACCCTGCTTTATATGAAGTAATGGCTTTACAGCCAGGCGGTGGTGGCTCGACAATTAATGATGATTATGCTATAATTACTTCTAGCGCCGGGGTGACTGCATTTGGTTGGTACCTAACACCAATTGGAGAACCGGGAGTGACAGAGATACCCGCTGGTTTGTGGGATGTTGAATTTTATCGTTATGTGCTGGGTGGTTCAGCAAATTTTGTATTTAGCATATATACATATTCAATGACCACTAGTTCTACTGGTACTTTTATTTTAAGTGCCGATAGTGGAGCAGTGAATGATACTACTTCTACGTATCAAAAAGTTTCTTACGCCACATCAAGTATTACTACTCTATCTTCTACTGACAGAATACTATTACAGGTTTCTGCTTATACGTCAAGCGTTTCACCAATTACAGCTGCCTATCAGTATAATGGTAGTTCAGTGTTTACAGTGGTACGTACACCTATAGGGCAAGGTGTTTCTGGGGCGTCCGGTTATTCAGGTATAGGTACATCCGGGTATAGTGGTATTTCAGGATTTAGTGGTTCAGGTGTTTCTGGTTACTCTGGTAAATCTGGGTATTCAGGTATAGGTACATCTGGGTATAGTGGTATTAGTGGTTATTCTGGATGGAGCGGCATTTCAGGATTTAGTGGTTACTCCGGTTATAGCGGTATCTCTGGTTATAGCGGTATTTCTGGGTATTCCGGTTATAGTGGCATTTCTGGCTATAGCGGTATTTCAGGTTTTTCAGGTTATAGTGGACTCCCTGGTGCTTATGCTGCTAGTGGTATTTCTGGGTATTCCGGTTATAGTGGTATTTCAGGGTATTCAGGTCAAGGAACTTCTGGTTACTCTGGTATATCGGGGTATAGCGGGTTTGGTGGTAATACAATACAAACCATTACTTTCTCAAATTCCTTTTCTGCCGGTCAAGTAGTTGCAAGAGCTTCTGGTGGTGGTAGTTATGTATTAGCAGAAGCAGATACTTCTTCCGATGCTGAAGCACTTGGCATTGTACAGTCTTCTACAGGTAGCACATTTACTATAGTATATCATGGTTATATTTCAGGTTTATCCGGTTTAACAGATGGTGCAGTCTACTTCTTATCGCCCACAAGTACAGGTACTCTAACATCTACAGCACCTGTAACAGTGGGGCAAGTTTCCAAACCAATGTTAGTAGCTACAAGTACAACTACCGGGGTGGTTGTAAACATGAGAGGTATAACAATAGCTTCTTCTTATGGTAGTATGTCGTTACAAAATGCAAACAATGTTAATATTACCGGCGGGGCAATAACTGGGGTAACATTGAGTGCTTCTAATATACTATTAAACAGTTCATTTGTAAACACTCCAGTTACCAATAACGGATATATTACAATACAAGATTCTTCTGGAAGTACTTATAAATTAATGGTTGGTAGTTAATGCACCGGTTATAAATATTATCATTAATGGATACCGGTAATACAGTTGTAGATAGTTTTGCTACACAAGACCAAATAAATTCTGATTTAAATACTTTATCTCAGAAGTATTTAGGTAATAGCGAGTATCTACTTTCTAGTACAAGTACTGGACTGATTTCTTCTAGCGTTATACCTATTGCTCCTTTTGCTAATTTAACAAACAGGTATTACCCTACAGTTGCACTTGCACCCCAATTAAACGAGAACATTGTTACGAGCGATCAACTTGGTGGTTATTTTGTACCGAGTAATCTTGGTGCGTCAATCTATTTAACTAAAAATATAATATATAGTATTGACTCCACTCAAGTAGCTATAGGTACAGGTTACAGATATATTGATCCAACACGTTTTAATAAAGGCTTTACGATAGGTAGTAGCAATCTTGATTCTAAAGTAGTAACTCATAACACCAATACCAACTGGATGAAAGCTATAGGTATATCAAACCTATATGACGGTACAGTTGTTAATACAGACACATATCAAAAATTTGTTCCGTATCAGTCTTTTTATGAAACCACAAAATCTAGTAACAACGGTATAGTTACTGCAGAATATGATTTTGAATTTTGGGAAGGCCCTTATAAAAATATATGGAACCAAAATAATGGTGCTAACAGTTTAGATGAGTTTAATTACTTTAATTTAAATCAAAGAATAACCAATTTGGTGTTTACCCCAGGAAGAGAGCTTTACTCTTGGTGTACAGATGTGTTTGGTAATCAATACGGTTTATATAAACCGTTTACAAGACCATACAGTATGTATTCCATGGTTACTGCTACTGGAGCTTTGTGGACAAAAACAGTTGATGGTACTATTAACATAGGGCCATCTGCTTTAAATTTAATATATAATAACTACATATATGATAGTACAATTTATAGTCAATTAACTGCAAACAATATTGTAAACTTTGAAGTGTTTTATGATACGTTAGTTATACAGCTTTCTAGTACTATATTGTACGAAAAGGTTACATTTGATTATAATACCTACACAATACAAAAATCCCTACAAAACTATTTACCATTATCTGCCGGGTCTACAGCAAGTAATGCCATATTAACTAATTATTTTAATAGTAGTATAGGTAATCTTTCTCCTAATGCTGTAACTTATTATGGTGGTAATTGGTATGATGATATAAACAATAATATCACCATTTGTACGTTGGTTTCAAGCACTATAACAGGAGGCTCTACATCTATTATAGGTAACAACGGCCTTTCTAGTGTAGTTGTACCTGTATTGTATCGACTTGATCTTAACAATCCGAAAGATAGAACTAGAATTTATCCAACAAACACTACCGACCCTAACGTATTTAAAGAGTATGTTTACCCACTAGGTACGGTAAGTTATATGGAAGCCCCTGTATTTTGTTATAACGAGGATACTCAAACTTACGTTATTACATTTATTAGTTTTCCATATCAAACTCAAAAATTAAACCTTATTACCTATAAAGTACAATATTAATGTCTGTATTAGCATATAATTTTCCGCAGCCAGATCAGGCCTCTCCATTGGTAACTTTAACAGGTTACTCTCCACTTACTGTTGTGTTTCAACCAAGCGCGATTAATTTTGGTAATGACACTGTTGGAAGAATTACATATATATTATCAGCTTTTAACTTTCAAAAGGTTATAACGCGTAACTACACGTATAGTAGTTTACAAGACGCTCTTACAGGTGCAACTGCTGGTATTGATAGTAGAAGTAATTTCGTTTGGACATTTTATAATACAGCAAGTGGTACTTCTGTAACATCTGTAGTTGTATCGGCTACAATGTTTCCAAGTCTTACAGCTTATACATATAATCTATTAGTAGAAGCAGATTCTACATGGTTAACATATAACCCTATCGCTACAACACCTCAGGCTCCTGCTTCTTTTGATTCTGTTCATTTATTAAAAAATAGAGCATGGGGTACTAACAATAAGCAAATTATTGTTGCTGAAGGGTTATCTAACTATACAAATCAAGCATTTTTCTTTAACACTCAAGATCAAGCTGGTGTAGTAAATTATATTCCGTTATCTCCAAATATATCTCTTACTCCAACTCCGTCCATCACCCCTACTCTTACCCCTTCTTTAACACCTACAACTACACCGACTTTAACGCCAACTGCTACCCCGACTCATACCCCAACAGTAACACCTACATTTACGTCTACTCCAACGGTAACACCTACTTCTACTCATACCCCTTCAGTTACTGTAACACCTTCAGTTACGAACACCCCAGCAGTAACGCCTACTATAAGTTTAACACCAGGTGCAACACCTACAGTTACCCCGACCGTTACTTTCACTTCTACTCCAACGGTAACACCTACATATACACCTACAGTAACACCTACTATATCGTTAACACCTTCAGTAACATATACTCCTACATTAACCCCTACGAACAGCGTAACACCGGTTTCTACACCGCCTGCTTCTCCGACATCTACTCCAACACCTACACCACCGCCTTCTCAAACAGCTACTGCTACACCTACCCCTACTTTAACAGTAACACCAACCGGTACACCGGCCTCTACTCCTACTTCTACTCCGACTTCAACACCGCCAAGCACTCCTCCATCAACACCTTCGCAAACACCTACTCAAACCCCTGGTTCTTCTGTAACGCCTTCTCATACACCACCAAGTACGCCGCCTAACACTCCTGCTTCAACACCGACATCTACACCTACAAGAACACCTCCAAGTACCCCAGCTTCAACACCGACATCTACACCTACTTCTACCCCAGCAAGTACTCCAACTTCAACCCCAACTCCAACACCGGTACCTTCTAATACCCCAGCTTCTACACCACCTAACACACCACCTAGCACTCCTGATCCTACCCCAACCCCAGCTTCTACAACAACACCTACTCCGTCCCCTGTATCCTTAACAGTTACAATGAGTACCGGGGATGCTATTGGTTCTTGTACTAACACTAATGAATGTACCGCAAGTACATCTAACTCTGTAAGCGTAGGAGGTGGTTCAGGTTCTTACACTTATAGTTGGTCTATAGACAACGGCAATATTAATATAGTTTCTCCTTCAAGTAGTTCTACAAGCTTTACTGCAGCAGTATTCTGTTGGGAATGCGGTGATACAGTACAGTATGGCACTGCTAGATGCGACGTTTACGATACAGTCTATGGTGTAACTGGAAGTGCTACATGTTCAGTGAACCTAGAAAACACTCGTACATATGGTAGTTGTACATGTTTATAATAACGCTAACCTAGTAAATAATATATATGGCAAATCCACAAATTAGAATTATCCAGTTACCTTTAACGAATACAGCTGTTATTCAAGGTACGAACATAGACTATTTGCCGATTGAAAGCAGTAATGCTGGTGGTCGTAGAATATCTGTTAACGACTTCTTTAACAATGTCGGCTCTAACTATTTTTATCCAGTAGTTTCCAATTTTTCTGGTAATGCGCGGGATATAGTTACATTTACAACTGGTGGTTCTGGATTCCAAGATAATCCTGGTACACAAATTGATGGTAATGCTATTATATATGCTACAGGCTTTCAATCTCAGTCTTCTGAAAGATATAAAACAAATATTAGACCTTTAGAATACTCTTTAGCATGTGTACAACAGTTACAATCTGTAAGGTTTGATTGGATTGAAAAACCTATTACTAATGATATTGGTTTAATAGCAGAACAAGTTAATTTAATTATACCTGAAGCTGTAGGTAAAGGACCTGTAGGGGAATGTGAATCTATAGATTATAGTAAGTTAGTACCAGTTTTAATCAACGCAATTAAAGAACTAACTCTAAGAGTACAAGCTCTTGAAGCTAAATCCTAATGTTATCTGCTACAGGCTATCTTTATAATGTAAACCTAGGCGTGCAAGGCGCTTCGGCTACTTATGTAGATTTAGTTTCTGCATTTGCTCCGTATTCAGGGGTAAATCAAGCCCCTGTAACAGGTTATAAAGTACTTTCTGGTGGTATACAACATGATTTAAATGATTTGTTTGATCGTTCTAATGTAATTAGCGATCAAATAGCAAACCCTACAGATTTTGCTGTTAACACAACACCGAACGTTGGTATTGGTGGTAACGATTTAAAGAATATATTTAGGAATTTATATTCTACCCCAACACCTACCCCAACACCGCCACCTACTCATAGTCCTACTCCAACATTTACACCGACAAACACCCCTACTGTAACCCCACCACCTAGTGTTAGTGGTACACCTGGTGCATCTCTTACTCCAACACCTACCCCTACAGCCCCATATCCTTCTCCTACCCCTACCCCTACTCATGGTACTGTAGCTAGTGTTTCTGTAACCACCCCAGGGGTATTTGACGGTATAAATCTTTTTCCGTCAATTATAACAAATGGTACGTCTTTAACTATATCGAGTGAAGCTTTTTCAAACTTACAAGTTTCAAGCTTTGCAATACAGGCCCGTAGTGGTAGTACTAACCCGCCAACAGGCGGTGGTTACGTTACTATAGCAAGTATATCCCCTAATGCTACTAACCCTGTAATAACCACTACATGGTCTCCAGATTCAGGGCCAGGTTATTATCAATTTATTGCATATGCTGTAGTTAACGGTACAACCTATTACTCAAGTGATTCTAGTGTTATACAGGTTATTAACAATCAAGTAACTGTAGATATAAGCACTAGCCCTGCTTCTTTTTCTGGGGGCGGCCCATTTACAGTTAATTTAACATCTAATGCTAATTCTAATTGGGGTAATGTTGTACTTAACATACATGGTATACAGCGTTCTACTGATCAAGCTACTTGGACTGACGTTACCGGTTCTCCAATTTACCCTAATACAGTTAATAACACTTTAACTCTTACAGATGGTGGTTTAGGTGCAAATACATATTATTATAGAGCATACACATCAAACACTACCAACGATACAGTATATTCATCTATGGCCACGGTGGGAGCGGTACAAAGCTATGCAGCTACCCCTATTAACGGTAACAATGGTTTATTTACTTCTATAAATGGAGACGGTACTGGTAACCCGGTAAATTTACCTGCAGGCACATATAGTCTTAATGCTCAACCTCTTGGTGGTTACTATGTAGTAGGCTATCAAGTAAATAGCGGGGCTTGCGTTATTAACGGTAGTCTTGTTACAGCAGGCAATCAAATAAGTGTTAATACCACGCAAGGTAGTCTTGATAATTCTACTATAACTATTTCTCAAGATGTGGTTATAACTTCATTATTTGATATAATTACAGTAGTAGTTGGTCCGGGTGGTGGTTCTGGTGGGGGTGGTTCTGGTGGAGGTGGTGGAGGTTATGGGCCGGTAATAATTATAGACCCTGGATTTTATATAGGAACAGGAGACCCAACATTTAGTAATTCCCCTCCAGTGGATTACTCTTTACCTGAAAACTCAACCGTACCAGAAGCTAGCGATATAGAAAACCCAGTTTTAGCAGGTAGCCCGTTAACTTTGCAAGGCACTCTTGAAGAATTAAATAGCAATGTACAAACAAATATAGATGCTCAAATTGGTGGTTTTGTGCAAGGTTTAACAGACACTCTTACTGATTTAACTAATAATTCCGGTATTAATATTAATCAAACATATTCTAACCCTATAGTACAGAGTATTGCAAATTCAATAGTAGATCAAACCACAGCTGCTCAGCAATCTTTAGATGCTTCTACTCAATCTGCTACTGATTCAATATTTGCTTCTTTAGATGCGAATGTAGATGCACAAAGTCAAGCAATTACCGATTCTATTGCAAATTCTACCGCCGTACCGCAAGGGGAAGTAGATGCTAGTGGGGCTTATATTTCTCCTGATACGGGCCTTATATATCCACAAACTACAAACGATAGTACCAATGCAGGAGCTGATGCAGGGGGTTCTGATGGTATCATGGGTAATGGAGATGGTGGAGAGTTAGAC
>TBL_comb48_EPIDRAFT_1000087_pt1 | contig 65566 bp, 67 predicted proteins | sample TroBogEpilimnion_37_FD_10681 | JGI IMG/M metagenome (IMG submission 10681) | reverse complement strand
AGCATCAAAGCTGCCAAAAATGATACAAATTGGCCAAGTGTTATCGCTCCTTGCATGCTTCTGTAACCTGCGAAGAAAACTACAGTTGCAATTGCAATTGCTGAAATTAATTCCATAATTGGTCCAGCGCCAAGTCTAGTTTGTTCTACTTTTTTCAAAGTGCTAAATTTTTCATCTATAACTAAACTTATTTTGTTTAATTCTTCTTGTTCTTTTTGATAAATTTTTATTAGCCAAGAACCTTTTATGATTTCTGTAAAATATTTCATAAATTTTGCAGAAGCCTCTAAACTTAGATTAACTTTTTTTCCCATTTTTTTTCCTAATTTTCTCGAAGAAAATCCAGCAAGAGGTATCATGGTGATAGCTAACAAACTAAGTTGCCAGTCGTGATAAAACATTAGAACTAACAAAGCTATTAAAGTTAGACTCTGTTGAAAGAAAGTTACAACAGCCCCAGTTAAAGCTATATACAAAACATTTACATCATTTGTGAAATTTGAAAGATATTTTCCAGAATGTTTTGCTGTTAAATGAGAAATATCTGAAAGTAAAAATTTCTTCATCATTAAAATTTTAATATTTTTAATTATTTTTATTGCAACTTTTATTGTAACGATTTTTACTCCATAACTAGCAAGACCTTTCACTGTAAAAGTAATTATAATTGCAATTGGTATTAAATATAACATCGTAGTATTTTTATTTACAAATATTTCTTTAATAGCCGGATTTAATAGCCATGCACTTCCAGCTGTAGTGATTGCATTAAGAATTATAAAAAAAATAGTTAAACTTAATTCAGGAATGTATTTTGATATTTGAGTTGTAAATATTCTTTTGATTATAGAAAAGTTATTCATTTATATTCCACCTACACTAATATTTTCAATTCTAATACTTGGAGAATTGATTCTGGATTTAAATTCTAAATCATCAGCTAAAATCATTGTTTTAAACATTTCTTTGATATTTCCAGCTATTGTTATTTCACTAATGGGATATGTGATCTCACCATTCTCTATTAAAAAACCAGCTCCACCTTTACTAAAATCGCCAGTAATTGAATTAAAACCAGATCCAAATAATTCAGTTACATAAACACCTTTATTTACTCCTTTTAATAAATCTACTTTGTTTATATTGCCTTTTTCAAAGTAACAGTTTGTTGCTCCACCACATCTTCCGTTAGTAACTGTCTTTAAAATTCTAGCAGAATAAGAGTCCAGTATAATAGAATTCAATTTTCCTTCTTTTATTATATTTAATTTATTACAAGTAACACCTTCAGAATCAAAATTTTTTGATCCCAAACCTTTTAAAATTAAAGGATCGTCAACGACATTTATATTTTCAGGAAACAATTTTTCTCCAATCTCACCTTTAATAAAACTTACTTTTCGAGCTAAATTATGTCCTGAAATTGATGATAGCAAATGCGATAAAAAACTACTAGAGACTCTAGGTTCAAATATTGCAGGTCCAGAAAAAGATTTAATTTTTCTTGGATTTAATTTTTTCACAGTTCTATCAGCACATAATTTGCCAATTTTTTTAGCATCGGTAAGATCATCGAAAAATCTTTTTGAGGAATATTCATAATCTCTTTCCATGCTATTTCCGTTTTGAGCAACCATATCACATGAAACGCTAAATATTGAAGATTTGTATCCATCAGAAAAACCACTAGAATTCTTTAAAGCGAAATTTGATTTTATTTCAGTAAAAGTAGCTCCATTTGAGTTGTTTACTTTTTGGTTTTTTAAAGCTTCGTCTTCACATTCAGAAAGATAATTTTTTTTCTTTTCAAATGAAATAATTTTTTCATCGAACAGATCTAAATTTTTTTCATTTTTAAAAAAAACTTTAGGGTCAGGTAAGCCACAATAAACATCTTCAGGAGTATTTTTGGCCATTTCATAACAACGTTCTATCGCTTGTTTAATTTTTGTTTTATTTAAATTTGAAATCGAAATATTAGATTTTTTTTTGTCAATGTAGGCTGTTAACGAAATGCCTATATCTTCAGATCTATTTACTTCTTCAATTTTTCTATTTCTTCTTAAAATTTCATCCGAAATAGAATGGGCTACAATTACCTCAGCCGCTGTAGTTCCAATCTTTTTGAGTTCTTGAAGACAGAATTCTCCAATATCATCTAAATATTGTTTATCTTTAATCATATAACTTGAGACGTAAGTATAAGAAAAATAATAAAACCAAAAAAATTATTACTACAAAATATTTTATGAAGTTGATTTTTATTGTTATTCTTAATTTTAGATAATGAATATATTTGAAAAATTAAATGAAAGCTTGATAATATAATCAGTATAAAATAAGAATAATTTCTATTCGTAAAGACTCCAAGCATAATCATTATAATTGTAAATGTAGCAAAACAAATTGAAAGAAATTTAATAATATTTTTTTGAAATTTTATTGCAGTTGATTTTACATTTATTTTTAAATCATCTTTTAGATCTTGCAGGGCATAAATTGTGTCGTAGCCTAATGTCCAAAAAATTGCTGCAATATATAAAATGATACTTTGATATTTTATGTTACCAAAAAATGCAGACCAACCAAGTAACGCTCCCCAGTTAAATGCTAACCCCAAGAATAGTTGAGGCCAAAAAGTAATTCTTTTCATAAAAGGATAAATAATTATCAGGAGTCCTGAGCTTATCCCTAAAACTATAGAAAATTTATTAAATTGAATTAATATTGATAGTGAAGAGCTAACTAATAAAAAAATTATAATAAGTGCGGTAAAAATTGATATTTTTTTTGATGCAATTAATCTGTTTTTTGTTCGTGATACTTTTTTGTCAAAATTTCTATCAATAATATCATTGAAAATACAGCCTGCGCTTCTCATTAGTATTGCGCCTATAAAAAATAGAAAAAAATATTTAATAAATAGGTATAAATCAAATTGGTACCATTCTGAAATAGCAATACTCCAGGCGCATGGCCAAAATAAAAGAAATATGCCAATAGGTTTATTTAATCTAAGTAATTCAATATATTTTTTCATTAACGTTTGATATTTTATAATTCGTCTACAATAACATTTATGACTCCAAAAGTAAGAATTTATTTAAATCAAAAACTAGATTTAAATTTAAATTTGGTTTTAGATAAAGAAGATACCCATTATCTTAAAACTGTAATGCGACTTAAGTCGGAAGATAATATTCTGTTGTTTAATTCTTTAGACGGAGAATTTTTATGTTCAATTTTAAAATTTGTTAAACATCAAACTCATATTAAGATTATGTCTAAGACGAAAAATAATATTCAGAAAAATAAAATATCTTTAATTTTTTCAATTATTAAAACCTCTAAATTAGACTTTCTTATACAAAAATGTACAGAAATTGGTGTTAAAGAATTTATTCCTATTATTTCAGATAAATCTGTTATCAGAGATATAAATTCAAAAAGAATTGAAAAAATTATTAAAGAATCATGCGAACAGTCAAACCAATTATTTTTGCCAAAGTTATCTTCAATAGAAAAATTTGAAAAAAAAATTAAATCTTTAGAAGATAATGCGATAATATTTTTTGCAGACATTAATTCTTCAGATAAAAAAATAGATAATAAGATTTTAAGAAAAGATCAAATAACATATCTTTTAATTGGTCCCGAAGGAGATTGGTCTTTAAAAGAGAGAGAAATACTTAAAAATATGAAGAATTGCGTTCCTTTTTCTTTGAGTGAAAATATCTTAAGATCTGAAACTGCTGCAATTGTCGGATTGGCTTTGCTAAAATTTCAAATTAACTAATTTTTGGTTCCGCCAACAGTAATGCCATCAATTAAAATTGTTGGTTGTCCAACACCAACAGGAACCCATTGTCCATTTTTGCCACAAGTTCCAATGCCTGCATCTAGTTGCATATCGTTTCCAACCATCTTAACTTTTGTAAGTACATCAGGTCCATTTCCAATTAATGTTGCTCCTTTTAATGGTCTCCCAATTTTGCCCTGCAAAATTTCATAAGCTTCTGTGCATGAAAAGACAAATTTACCATTAGTAATGTCGACTTGGCCACCACCAAATGAAACTGCATATATTCCTTTGTCGACAGATTTAATTATTTCTTCAGGATTATATTTCCCTGAGTACATATAAGTATTTGTCATTCTTGGCATGGGCATATACTGAAAGCTTTCTCTTCGACCATTGCCAGTAGATTGAGTGTTCATTAATCTAGCGTTCATTCTATCATTAATATAATTTTTAAGAATTCCATTTTCTATTAAGATTGTTTTATTTGTAGGAGTTCCTTCATCATCAATCGAAATAGATCCTCTTCTATTATCTAACGTACCATCATCAACTACAGTCACTTGTTCACTTGCAATTTTTTGTCCCATAAGATTAGAAAAAGCAGATGTTTTTTTTCTGTTAAAATCTCCTTCAAGTCCATGACCAATTGCTTCGTGCAATAATATCCCAGGCCAACCTGGACCTAATACTACTTTCATTTCTCCACTTGGAGATTCAACACTTTCAAGATTAATTAACGCTTGTTTTAATGCTATATCACAAACTTTTTTCCAATTGAGATCAGTAACATATTCGTCAATTATTTTCCTTCCCCCAGTGCCAAAACTTCCGCTTTCTTTTTTTCCATTTTTTTCGACTACAACAGAAACGTTAAATCTAACCAACGGTCTATTATCAGTATAGCTTTGGTTATCAGGTCGTATGATTTCAATTTTTTGATATTCAGAAAATATTGAACTACTTACTTGAGTTACTCTTGGATCTTTTTTTCTTAAATATTTATCGATCTCATTTAATATTTCTATTTTCTGTGAAAATTTTTTTTCTTCAATTGGATTAACATCTTCATAAAGATGTTTATTAGTTTTTTTTGGACTCTCTGTGATTTTACCTGAAAAATTTTTATTAGCCTCAGTTATAATTTGTGCAGATTTTTTTAATGAGTCTTCTGTAATTTCATTTGAATGCGAATAGGTTATTACATCGTTATTTACGGCTCTCAAGCCATAACCTTTTATTGAGTCGTAACTAGTATTTTTAATTTTTCCATCATCTAAAATAATAGTTTCGGAGACAGTAGACTCTAAAAATAATTCTCCATCATCACACTTAAAAAGTGTATTATTGACTATTTCTTCTGTTTTTTGTCTAGAGACTGACTCTTCTGATGTGAAAAATTCATTGGTATTTTTTTTCATTAATTTTTCTTAATTATTTTTTATATATTTTTATATTATTATAGATAAATAACTATTTTCACATATAACATCTTTTGTTAAATAAACTTAGTTCAATGAAAAAAAATTTAATTACTTTCTTACTTTTTATTCCAACAGTTAGTTATTCAGCAGAAGGTTGGCAGTTAGGTTTTAATGAAGCGGCAACTTCTGTAATGAAAGATACTGTCAGTCTCCACAATCATATAATTTTACCCATTATCACTGTTATTTGTATTTTTGTTCTTTTATTGCTTATTTATTGTGTATTTAAATTTAGAGAGTCAAAGAATCCAAAAGCTTCAAATATTTCTCATAATACTTTTTTAGAAATTGCATGGACTTTAATTCCTTGTCTAATTTTAATTTCAATTGCAATTCCTTCTTTTAAATTGCTTTATAAACAAGATACTATTCCAAAATCTGACGTAACTATTAAAGCAATAGGTTACCAATGGTATTGGGGATTTGAATATCCAGATGAAAAAATTGCTTTTGAGTCGAATATAGTAGAAGAAAAAGATTTAAAACCTGGACAGCCAAGATTACTTACAACTGACAATGTGGTTGTTTTGCCAGTTAATAAAGTGGTTAAAGTTTTAGTTACCTCTAACGATGTGTTGCATGCTTTTGCTATTCCTTCTTTTGGAATTAATAGAGAAGCAGTTCCAGGAAGAGTTAATGAAACCTGGTTTAAGGTTGAAAAAGAAGGAACATATTATGGCGATTGTTATGAACTATGCGGTCCAAGACATGCTTTTATGCCAATCGTTGTTAAAATTGTTTCTCAAAAAGAATATAATGAGTGGGTAAAACAAGCTAAAAAGAAATTTGCAATGTATCCAGCCAATAATATGATTGCAAAATATGTAAATGAAAATAAATAAAGTATATGTCAAATAGTTTATCGCAATCAGATCATTCACATTACCCAAATTTTTGGAGAAGATGGTTTTTATCAACTAATCATAAAGATATTGGAACTTTATATTTAATATTTGCTGTGATTGCAGGAATTGTTGGAACTATTTTTTCGATATTAATGAGAATAAATTTAATGCATCCGGGTGGACATTTCTTGCATGGAAATTATCAACTTTATAATGTTTTGGTTACCGGTCATGGTTTAATAATGATTTTTTTTATGGTTATGCCTGCAATGATTGGTGGTTTTGGAAATTGGTTTGTTCCACTGATGATTGGTGCCCCTGATATGGCTTTTCCAAGAATGAATAATATTTCATTTTGGCTTTTGCCTGCAGCTTTTATCTTATTGATATCCTCAATTTTTGTTGAGGGTCCAGCGGGAGGACTAGGCGTTGGTGGTGGATGGACTATCTATCCTCCTTTATCATCTTCGGTTGGTCAACCAGGACCTGCTATGGACCTTGCAATATTTAGTCTGCATATAGCTGGAGCATCATCAATATTAGGAGCAATTAATTTTATTACGACAATTTTTAATATGAGAGCGCCAGGAATGACAATGCATAAAATGCCTTTATTTGCATGGTCAATATTAGTTACGGCTTTTCTTCTTTTATTATCTTTACCGGTGCTTGCAGGAGCAATAACAATGCTTTTGACAGATAGAAACTTCGGAACTTCCTTTTTTAAACCAGAAGGTGGAGGGGATCCGCTTTTATTCCAACATTTATTCTGGTTCTTCGGTCACCCCGAAGTTTATATAATGATACTTCCAGGCTTTGGAATAATTAGTCATATCGTTTCAACATTTTCAAAAAAGCCAATTTTTGGATATTTAGGAATGGCTTATGCAATGGTTTCAATTGGAGTGGTTGGATTTGTGGTTTGGGCTCACCATATGTTCACTGTTGGTCTTGGAGTAGACACAAGAGCTTATTTTCAATTTGCTACTTTAGTCATTGCAGTTCCTACTGGAATAAAAGTTTTTTCTTGGATTGCTACTATGTGGGGTGGATCAATAAATCTTAGAACTCCAATGTTATGGGCTATTGGTTTCATATTTTTATTTACTGTAGGCGGAGTAACAGGTGTAGTTTTAGCTAACGCAGGAGTTGATACCTCTTTGCATGCAACATATTACGTTGTTGCACATTTTCATTATGTGCTTTCACTTGGAGCAGTATTTTCTATATTTGCAGGGTTTTATTATTGGTTTGGAAAAATGACTGGTTATGAATATTCTGAGTTTTTAGGAAAATTACATTTTTGGTTAACTTTTATTGGAGTTAATTTAGTTTTCTTTCCTCAACACTTCTTAGGATTGGCAGGTATGCCAAGAAGATATGTTGATTATCCAGATGCTTATGCTGGCTGGAATTATATTTCGTCTATTGGTTCTTACATCTCTGGCTTTGGCGTGTTAGTATTTTTATTTTTAGTTGCTCATGCTTTTATTAAAAAGAAAAAAGTTGAAAATAATCAATGGGGTGAGGGTGCCACTACACTTGAATGGACATTAAGTTCACCACCTCCATTTCATCAATATAATGAATTGCCGATTATAAAGTAAAATAAAGTGCACAAAACTACATTTGCTTACAATCAAAAAGTAAATAAATCATCATTAATTAGAAATTTTTATAATTTAATGAAGCCAAGGGTTATGTCTTTGGTAGTTTTTACAGCATTAGTTGGTTTAGTTCTCTCAGGACATCATGTTTCTTTGTTGAGTTCATCTCTTTCACTTTTTTTTGTTGCTTTAGGAGCAGGGGCGGCCGGAGCATTAAATATGTGGTACGATTCAGAAATCGACGCAGTAATGTCTAGAACTTGCTTAAGACCAATACCTCTTGGAAAAATTTCAAATAATCAAGCTTTATATTTTGGTTTAATATTAAGCTTTGTTGCTATAGTGGGGCTTTATTATTCATCAAATTTTTTATCAGCCTTAATTCTTTTAATTACAATTTGTTTTTACATTTTTATTTATACGATCTGGCTTAAGAGAAGAACGGCTCAAAATATAGTAATAGGCGGAGCTGCTGGAGCTTTTCCACCTGTAATTGGATGGGCTATAGTTAACAACAACGTTTCAATTCAGTCAGTTGTACTTTTTTTAATTATTTTTATTTGGACTCCTTCGCATTTTTGGGCGTTGTCATTGTATAAATCTAATGACTATAAACTCGCGAAAATACCAATGCTTCCAGTTGTTTCTGGAGTAGATTTTACAAAAAAAAATATTTTATTTTATTCAATTTTGCTTTTTCCCATAACTTTACTGCCATATTTTTTTAGTTTTTCAGGTTTATTTTATTTTTTATCAGCTTTTGTACTTGGTATTATTTACGTATTTTTTTGCTTTCAGTTATATATTGCTCAGAGCAAAAAAAATATTAATCGTATTTCAAGAAAAGTTTTTAGTTACTCAATTATATATTTATTTTTAATATTTTTAATATTGCTAATAGAGAGTTTTTATAAAATTTATTAAATGAAAAATAATTATAAGATTGCTTTTATATTAATTATAATTATAAATTTTTTATTTTTATTAACTATTTATAAAATTGGATTTTTTAGTGCAATTTTATGATTTCAAAAAAAAACAGAGTTAGTTCATACTTCTTAGTAATTATTTTTTTTGTAATGCTGGGTTTATCTTTTGCGTCAGTTCCTTTATTCAAAATATTTTGTAGTTTGACGGGATTTCAGGGCACAACTCAGATTGCAACGCATGCACCATCTAATATTATCGATCATAAGGTTTCAACTCGCTTTGATACAAATATAGGCAAAGGGTTATCTTGGGATTTTAAGCCAGATAAAAATCAAGAGATTATTAAAGTGGGACAAGTATCTAATGTTAAATTCAAAATTACAAATTTATCTAACGAAGAGACTGTTGCTGTAGCAACCTTTAATGTTACACCCGAGATAGCAGGTAAATATTTTAATAAAATTAGCTGCTTCTGTTTTGAGCACCAAACTTTAAAAGCTAAACAAACTAAAGAATTGCAATTAGTTTATTTTGTAGACCCTAAGATTGTGGATGATTTATCAGCTAAACAAATAAAGGATATTACTTTATCTTATACTTTTTTTGAGGTAGCAAACTTCGAGAAGCTTGAAAAAAATAAAATTAACAATTAATAGTTAGTAATGATTGCTCACGAAAAAAAAGGACATGACTACCATCTAGTTGAACCCAGTGTCTGGCCTTTGCTTTCATCTGTGGCAGCTCTTATTTTAGCCTTTGGTGCAGTATTATTTTTTCATACCAAATCTTTTTGGTTAATGACTGTAGGTTTTGCTTTAACTTTGTATTCAATGTTTATGTGGTTTAGAGATGTTATTTCTGAAGGAGAATATAAAGGAGATCATACCCCAGTTGTTCAGCTGGGTTTAAGATATGGAATGACTCTTTTTATTATGTCAGAGGTAATGTTTTTTGTAGCATGGTTTTGGGCTTTTTTCGGTGCAAGCATTCACCCACTTGAAATTTTAGGAAGTATTTGGCCGCCTAAAGGAATTAAGGCAGTCGATCCTTGGGATGTACCTCTAATTAATACATTAATTTTATTATTGTCAGGAACAACGGTTACATGGGCTCATCATGCATTAATAGAAAACGATAGAAAGAGTCTGAAAACCGGACTGCTGCTTACAATTATTCTTGGAATAATATTTACGTGCTTGCAGGCAAATGAGTACATTCATGCCAGTTTTAAATTAAGCTCCGGAATTTATGGATCAACATTTTTCATGGCAACAGGTTTCCATGGATTTCACGTTATTATAGGTACGATATTTTTAACTGTTTGTTATTTTAGAGCCAAAGCTGGACATTATAAATCTGATCATCATTTTGGTTTTGAAGCCGCTGCCTGGTACTGGCACTTTGTCGATGTGGTATGGCTTTTTTTATTTGCTTCTATTTATATTTGGGGAAGTTAGAAGATAGTTTTGTCAAAAATTAAATCTTTAGATATTTTTTTTTTATTTTTCATTTTTTTAGTTTTTTCATTAGGAACTTGGCAAGTTTATAGACTCCACAATAAAAAAATTATTATTAAAAACTTAGAAGACTCTTTTAAAAAAAAACCTACTATTTTTTCATTAAAAGAAATAAATAATTATAAAAAGATTGCATTACAAGCTTCTCCGTTACCAGAGAAGATATTTTTATATTCGTTAAAAGAAGGAGAAATTGGTTATAAAGTAATTATTCCTTACACAATTAACAAAGATAATATTGTTTTGGTCGACAAAGGCTGGATTAAGCAAGATAAAATTAATAACATTAATAAAATTTCTTTCACAAACTCAAATAATATTGAAGGCTATTTGTTACAAATTAAAAATAGTTATTTTACTCCTGCTAATGATCTTAAGGAAAAATTTGTTTACTCTATTGATCTAAAAAATTTAGAAAATAAATTTAAAAAAAAAATTTGTATCTACAAAATAATTGAAGTTTCAAAATCTAATAATAATATTATTTCGAATAAATATTCTCTAGAAATCCCAAATAATCATTTGCAATATATTATAACGTGGTATGGGTTAGGTATTGCATTAATAGTATTTTTTTTATTAAGTCGGAAAAATAAATGAAATATATCAGCACGCGTAATAGTAAGATAAAAGTAAGTTTTATAGAAACTTTTTTAAATGGTTTAGCTTTAGATGGTGGGCTTTATATTCCAAAAATAATACCTAAATTCTCTAAATCATCTTTTTATAGATTATCTAAATTAAAATATCATGAATTAGCTTTTGAGATTATAAAAATTTTTACAGATAAAACTTTTTCTAATAGTGAGCTTAAAAAAATTATCAAAAAATCTTACAGTAGTTTTTCATCCAAAGAAGTTATTAAGTTGTCAAAAATTGAAACGTATAATTTGCTTGAATTATATCATGGTCCTACATTTGCTTTTAAAGATATTGCAATGCAGATTATCGGTAACATGTATGAAAATATTCTACTAAAAAAAAAGAAAAAAATTAATTTAATAGTGGCAACTTCTGGAGATACCGGAGCTGCAGCAATAAATGCCATAGCAAATAAGCAAAACGTTAAAATTTTTGTTTTGTTTCCCAAAGGAAAAATTTCTTCCATACAAAGAAAACTTATGACGACTGTAAGTGCAAAAAATGTTTTTAATATTGCGATTAAAGGAACATTTGATGATTGTCAAAATTTAGTAAAATCAATGTTTAATGACAGCAAATTCAGAAATTCAGTAAATTTATCAGGAGTAAATTCAATAAATTGGGCAAGAATAATTGCTCAAGTAGTCTATTATTTTTATGCTTATCTTCATTTTACAAATAGAAAAAATAAAATGGTTTTTTCTGTGCCAACGGGAAATTTTGGAGATATCTACGCTGGTTATATTGCTTTTAAAATGGGAGTTCCTATTTCAAAATTAATAATTGCAACAAATGAAAATGATCTTTTAGATCGTTTCATCAAAACAGGTATTTATAAACCTGGAGTCGTGAAATCCACAGTATCTCCAAGTATGGATATTCAAGTAGCTAGTAATTTCGAAAGATTGATATCTGATTTTTATAATCATAATTCAAGAAAGGTAAAAAGTTTAATGAAAAATTTAGAAAAGAAAAAATTTTATAAAGTAAGTCCAAATGTTCTTAAAAAAATTAAAAATATTTTTTATTCTAATTCAGTAAATTCTAAAAAAGTAATAAATTTAATCAAATTTTTATATAAAAAAAATCATAAAATATTAGATCCGCATACAACAATTGGGCTATTTTCTTTAATGGATTACAAATCAAAAAATTTTAATTCTTCGGAAAATTTATTTTTTTTGGGAACAGCACATCCTGCTAAGTTTAAAAACACTATCGAAAAAGCTATTGATAAAAAAATTACTCTGCCTAAAGAGATAAAAAACGTTCTTAACAAAAAAGAAAAAGTTAAAATTTTACCTAATAATTTAAATAAAGTTAAAAATTGTATTAAATATAATTCGCTTTATTAGCTGCAATTTTAGCTAATTCATCAACTCTATTGTTGTGTTCGCTTGTTGAGTGACCTTTAACCCATTCCCAAGTGATTTTATGACTTTTGATCATTAAATCTAAATCTGTCCATAGGTCTTTATTTTTTACGTCTTTTTTGTCAGTAGTTTTCCAGTTGTTGTTTTTCCATTTGTTAATCCACTCTTCAATTCCATGTTTAAGATATTTGGAGTCAGTATAAATTTTAACTTTTTTATCTTTTCCTATCGCATGCAAAGCTTTAATTGCTGCTGTCAATTCCATTCTATTATTTGTTGAATACTTTTCAGAACCAGAAATTTCTTTTTTAATTNCGTCTTCAATTATAATAGCTGCCCAACCACCATTACCTGGATTATTCAAACAAGATCCATCTGTGTAAATAATAATTTCTTTCATACTTAAATAAAATATTCTTTAAAATTTCTAATTTTAGAATGAAATTCTAATTTTTTTAAATATTCATTCGGATCTTTAATTTTAACCGAAGCATTTTTATCTGTATTATGAGCATCGTATAACCTTGTTAAAAAGAAACGCATGGCAGCTCCCATTGCTAAGATAGGTAGAAAGTATTTTTCTTTTGGAGTCAATTTTCTAATTGTTTCGTATCCTTTAATTAAATTTTTAGACTTTTTAATATTAAATGTTGAATTATTGTTAAAGCATAAGGAATTTAAACAAATTGCAATTTCGTAAGCAAAAAAATCGTTACAGGCAAAATAAAAGTCAATCACTCCTGATATTTTTTTGTTAATGAAAAATATATTATCAGGAAATAAGTCTGCATGAATAATTCCTTTTGGTAATTTTTTCGGCCAATTTTTTTTTAATAAAAATAAGTAGTTATCTATCTTTTCTTTAGATGTTTTTTTTAATTTTTTTTTATTTATTTTTTTAAAAATTTTTTCCCAATTATTAATAGATAAATTATTTTTTCTTGAAATTTCGAATTTTTTGGTAAGATTGTGTAATTGAGCACATACTTTTCCAACCTCAAAACAATCATTGTTGGTTAATTTTGTTTTAGATTTGCCTTTTAAAAAAGTCACTAGTGTTGCATTTTTATTTTTAATCTTAGTTATTGTATAATTCTTCAAATTTTCTAAAGGTTTAGGAGAAATAAAATTATTTTTAGATAAATTAGTTAATAGTCTTAAGAAAAATGGCAGATCTTTTGGATCTACTCTTTTCTCGTATATTGTTAATATAAACTCATTAGAATTAGTTCTAATATAATAATTTGTATTTTCAACACCCTGTAATATGCCCCTAAAATTTTTTAAGTCATCAATTCCGTATTGTTTTAAAAAATTATTTACTTCTTTAAAATTTAGCTTTGTGTATACAGCCATTATTCTTATAAGTTAGAAGGTAGTTTGAAACTTATTTTTTCAACAGACGATACAATTTCTTTTACATTGATATTTACCATAGATTTTATTTCTGCAATGAGTTTTTCTATTAATATTTCAGGAGCTGAGGCCCCTGAAGTTATACCAATAGTTTTTGAATTTTTAATTTCTTCAATTGGTAAATTGTTTTCTGCATCTACTAATATACTATTCTTGCAACCTGATTTTTTTGCAACCTCGACTAATCTTAATGAATTAGAGGAATTTTTGCTTCCAACAACTAAAAATAAGTCACATTGACTGGCAATTTTTTTTACTGCTTCTTGTCTATTTGTGGTTGCATAACAAATATCACTTTTAATAGGGTCTTTAATTGATGGAAATATATTTTTAAGCAAAGAAATCATGTCAAGAGTGTCGTCTACTGAAAGTGTAGTTTGTGTTATATATGCATATTTATTGTTTTTAATTTTGGGACTATAATTTTGTATGTCTTTTTTGTTTTCAACTAAAGTAATATATTTATTGTCAATCTGACCCATTGTGCCAATTACTTCTGGATGATTTTTGTGTCCAATAAATATTATATTAAATTCATTCTTTGTAAGTATTTCGGCTTCTCTATGAACTTTAGATACGAGCGGGCATGTTGCGTCTATATAAACTATATTTTCAATTTTAGCCTGTTCTATAATTTCTTTAGGAACTCCGTGGGCTGAAAATATTACTGGTCGACTTTTGTCTTTAACTTCATTTAATTCATTTATAAAAATGGCTCCCTTTTTCTCTAAGCTATTAACGACATATTGATTATGTACAATTTCATGTCGTACATAAACAGGCGAGCCAAACTTTTTTAACGATTGATTAACTATTTCAACTGCTCTCTCTACTCCCGCACAAAAACCTCTAGGGCTTGCCAAAAGTATGTTGATGGTTTTTAAGTTATTCATATTTTTTAAGATGATTTTTAGACTATTTAATTGAATATTATATGAAGAGATATTGGAACTTAAACAATAAAAGTGTTAATAAAATTAATAAATTTAATTGAAATAAAAGGAAAATTATAACAATATGTAATGAATTATGGACAATAAAATTCCTTTTAAAATTAATTTAGAAAAAAACAAAGAATATTACTGGTGCTCTTGTGGATCTAGCAAAAAACCAGAATCTCTTTGTGATGGATCACATAAAGGAACAAATATGTCACCTACTAAATTCACTGTTTCAGAAAGCAAAGTTTATTTTATTTGCACTTGCAAAAAATCTAAAACAAAACCATTTTGCGATGGTTCTCACTCTAGATAATTGTTTTTAAATTATTTAAGATTTGTAAAAATCTTGTCCAGGTTTTTTTGATTAACTGTTTTTATTTTATCGTTATCAGTTGAACTTATAATAATTTTTTTAACAGCTTTTATTGCAATTTTATTAGAAACCGACTGTATATCTTTTATTGCTTTAAGTCTCATTTGTTCTAATTTTTGGTCTAATGATTTTTTTTTATTAATAATTAATTGCTCAAATTTATTTTCTGACTCTTTAATATAATATTCATTTTCTTTTCTAGCGTTAGTGATAATTTTCTCACTCTCTTGATGTGCTTCTGTAATTTTATTTTTATATTTTTCTAATAATTGTTCACTTTCTTTTTTTAAATTTTTAGCATTATCAATATCTGATCTAATCTCGTTAATTTTATTTTCAAGGGCATTGTTAATTAGTTTTGGAAGTTTTTTATAAATTAAAATTATGCAAAATATAGCAAATGCTATAGCTACCCAAAATTCAGCATCAAACATATCGAGATTTTTTTTCTTGGTCAGTGATTTCTGAAATAATAGCTTTTAAATTGCTAGCATTTGGTTTTGCTCCAATAATTTTTTCAATTATTTCAGTAGAAAAATTTCCAGCGATTTCAGGTAAGTTATCTAAAGTTTTTTTCTTAAAATCATCAATTTCTTTTTCAACTTTTTCGGTTTCAATATTTAGTTGATCAGCTAATTTTTTTTTCTTTTCGTTAATTCTTTTATTTAATTCTACTTTTAGTAATAAAGATTCGTCTATAGCTTGTTTTTTTGCTTGAGTGATAATTTGATTATATTCATTTTCTAAAACTGAAATTTTATTTTTATAGTCTTCAGAATCCTTAATTAAATTAGAGATTAAATTTTTTCTTTGTTCAATTGTAAATAAAATTTTTGGAGTAAAAAATTTCTGAATTAAAAAAAAAAGTAGAAAAAAAGTTATTATTAGCCAAAAAATTTGTGCTATCCAAAACTCAGGATTTAATTGTGGCATTCCTTCTTTTGCATAAGTACCCTGACTTATCGACAAAAGAAACAATGCTACAACTAAAATTTTTTTCATTAATTTAATTTATTTAAAAATTAAAAAGCAAAAAGTATTAATAACGCAATAACTAGAGCGAATAAGCCTATTGCTTCTGCAAGAGCAAACCCTAATAACAAAGTTGGAAATTGTTTTTGCGCAGCCGATGGATTTCTTATTGCTGCTGATAAATAGTTTCCAAAAATTGTTCCTATACCTACTCCTACTCCACCAAGAGCAATAGCCGCTAAGCCTGCTCCTATCATTTTTGCTGCTGCTACGTCCATCTTTTTTCTCCTTTTTTTTTAGTTAATATTAATGATGCATATGTAATGCATCATTTAAATAAATGCATGATAAAACTGCAAATACGTATGCTTGTAAAAAAGCAACTAATATTTCAAGAGCTATAAGCGCTATTGAAAAACTTAACGGCAGCCATCCTACATAAATTCCAAGAGCGACAACAAACCCACCAAATACCTTAAGCATTGTGTGTCCTGCTAACATGTTTGCAAATAACCTAACCGACAAACTAATAGGTCTACTTAAATAGGAAATAATTTCGATAACGATTATAAGCGGAAGTAAAAATACCGGAATACCAGACGGAACAAATATTTTTAAAAATCCTACTCCGTTTTTGATAAAACCAACTATTGTTACTCCAATGAATATTATTGTTGCTAGAGCAAAAGTTACAATTATTTGACTGGTTACTGTAAAGGAATAAGGAAACAAACCAACCATATTTAAAGAAAGTATAAATAAAAAAAGTGTAAGAATGAAAGAGAAATAAGGTTTAGCATCTAAGCCAGCCGTGTCGTTAATCATTTTTGAAATAAAATCAAAAACCAGTTCATTTAAAACTTGAATTTTTCCAGGAATTATATTTAATTTTCTTGTTCCCAAAGCAAAGAAAAGAATAATCAGAAAGACACTGATAATCATGAACAGACTTGAATTAGTTAAAGAAACATTAGTTCCGTTTAGTAAAAGAGAAGGTCCTATTTTAAAGACCTCGAACTGTTCCATTGGATTTTCTGCCATAAATTTAGTCTTTATTAATCATTTTTGTTGATCTCACAACATTTAATATTCCAGCTGCTACGCCAAAAAAAAAGAAAATTATTATGAAAATTGGCTTAGTGTTGAGCCATTTATCCACATACCAACCAATAAATAAAGCAACAAATAAAGACGCTACAAGTTCGGTACTAATTCTGAATGCTGAACCAATAGGATTGTTATTTGAAGAAGGTAAAAATTTCGTTTTTATTTTATTTTTGGAAATATTTATCTTTTTTTTAAGATCATCTAATTCTGACATTAAGTATTATGCCACCATTTCTTCTGCTTTTTCTAAATCTACAGCCACTAATTGACTAACACCACGTTCTGCCATTGTTACTCCATATAATCTGTGCATTCTTGACATTGTCAAAGCATGGTGAGTAATGACGATAAATTTTGTTTCGGTAATTTTTGTAAGCTCTTCAATTAAAGCGCAAAATCTAGTTACATTTGCATCATCTAATGGCGCATCAACTTCATCTAAAATACATATTGGAGCAGGATTAATTAAAAATACTGCAAAAATTAGAGACATAGCTGTTAAAGCCTGCTCACCACCAGATAATAAAGTGATAGATTGCAATTTTTTCCCCGGAGGACTAACTAATAATTCTAACCCAGCCTCTAGTGGATCGTCAGATTCAATCAATTCAAGTCTGGCATTTCCTCCCCCAAAAAGTTTTGTATAGACATCATTGAATTTTCTTCCAACTTTTTCATAAGCGTCAATTAATTTCTCCCTTCCTTTTTGATTTAATTCATTAATACTTGATTTAAGTTTTACAATTCCATTAAGTAAATCTTTTCTATCCTCCATCATTTTATTTATCTGGCTTTCAAGATTTTTAGTTTCATCATCTGCTCTTAGATTAACAGCGCCCATATTGTCTCTTTCATCTTTTAATTTTTTCAGAACACTTTCTATTTCTGATAAACTAGTTTTATCGAGTTCAATTTTATCTTGATCAGTAATTAATTCATTTATATTACACCTAAAGTCCTCTTTCACTTTGTCTTCTAATTCTTTAATTTTAATTTTATGATTATCAATTAAAGTTTCAAATCTGACTTTTTTTTCTCTTGAAGATAAAATTTTATCTGTAGTATTAGATAGAGCTGAGTTAATTTCTATTGTTTTAATTTCAGTAGTTTCTATTTCAGCATTAATTTTAATTCTTATCTCTTCTATGTTTTTAATATTTTCTTGATAGAATCCTTTTTGCTGGCCAATTTCAATAGGCTTAGTTTGTGCAGTTTCAATTTCTTTTTCAATATTTCTTAATCTAGAATTTAAATTATCAACTTTTAATTTTGAATTTTTCTCAAGCGTTCTCCAGTTATCAATTTCATTTTCAATACTTTTAATTCTTTCTTTTCTTTTTACTGAGTCATTTTTTACAGTTTCGTACTTACTTAAATAAATTGCATATTTTTCCTGAAGTTCTTTAATTAAAATAGTTTTTTTGGTGAATTCTTCTTGAATTTCTTTTTTACTGAATAAAGAATTATCATTTATATTTTTTTTAATTATTATTTCAATATTTACAATACTTTTTGATATTTCTTGTAAATTATTATGTAAATTTTGCAGATTATCTTTAATTGCAGAAATTTCTATTTTTTCAAAATTATTAATATCATTATTTATTAGGTTTGATTGACTGTTAATAAATATTTTTAGTTCATTTAAAAAATTATTTAATTCTTCATTAGATTGAAGATTTCCAAAATTAGCAAAAATTTTTTCAGATAAATTTTCAAATAATTTTTGTTCGTTATTTAATTCTTCTGAAACTTTTTTAAAGTCTTGGTTTGTTTTAATTTCGATATCGTGATAGGTTTTTTCAAAGTTTAAAATTTCAACTTTTTCCTCATTTAATCTTTTTATATTAGAGTTAGCGTTATTGATATTGATGTTTTCTCCCTGTAAATCATCATTTATATTTTTCAAATCATTCTTTAATTTTTCAGTTTCTTCCTTATTTCTTAGTTCTTGTTTAAAAAGATCTTCATATTCTAAGTTTAATCTTTGCAATTTGCTTGTTATTTCTGCGTATTCACTTCTCAATGGTTTTAATTTTTTGTTTTCACTATCTAAAAGTTCTGTACTATAATTTTTTTCTATAGTTAAAGCGCTAACATCATCATCTATTTCACCTAACTGTTCTTGGCTTTCATTAAGTTCTTTATTAATTTCTAAAATTTTTAGATATGCTAAAAGTCCTTCATTTTTTCTTATATCATTAGAAATAATTTTATAACGCGAAGCCTCCTCAGCTTGTTTTAATAGATTTTTTAGCTGAAGTTCTAGTTGCTTCATTATATCATCAGCTTTTTTAAGATTAGTTTCTGCAGCAGTTAATCTTAATTCTGCTTCATGTCTTCTGGCATGTAATCCGCCTATTCCAGCTGCCTCTTCTAGTATTGCTCGTCTGTCAGTTGGCTTAGCACTTATTAAAGATCCAACCTTACCCTGACTAACCATAGAAGGAGAATGCGCTCCAGTAGAAAGATCTGCAAAAAGAATTTGAACATCTCTAGCTCTTACTTCTTTACCATTAATGTAATAACTTGATCCTTTGTCTTTTTCGATTCTTCTTTTGACTTCGATTTCGGGCGTATCTTTGTAAGGTTGAATATTTTCGGTATTTTCTAAAAATATATTTACTTCTGCAATATTTTTAGAAGGACGATTAGTTGTTCCCGAGAATATTATATCCTCCATTCCACTACCTCTCAAACTTTTTGCTGAAGTTTCTCCCATGCACCATCTTAACGACTCGACGATATTTGATTTTCCACATCCGTTAGGACCAACTATTCCAGTAAGCCCATCTTCAATTAGTAAATGAGTTTTGTCAGCAAAGGATTTAAATCCTACTATTTCAATTTTTTTGAATTTCATTTTAATAATTTAAGTATTTCTTTAGACAAGCCGTCGTATTTTAAATCTCCATCATATTTTTTTTCGTTAATTATTATTGTTGGTGTTGCATCGATTCCATATTTATTTTGACCATTCATTCTGTCATTTAAAATTTTATTTTCTATTTCTTTATCTTTTAAACAAATCTGCATCTGTTCGTCGGTAAGACCAAATTTTTTACCTATTAAAAATAAGTTCTTATTAATATCTTCAATATCTTTTCCTTCTGCCCACTCTTTTTGTTTTTTATAAAATTCCTCTAATAGTAAAATACTTGATTCTTTTGTTGAACATCTAGCAATTTTAGACGCATTAAATGCAGCACCATCTAATGGAAAATCAATAAAACTAAACTTAATTAAGTTTTTTTTTATGAAGTTTGAAAATAATTGTGGATAAATTGTATTGTGAAAATTCGCACAGTGTGGACAAGTGTAAGAGCCATAAAATTTTACTTTAACTTTTGCATTATTATTTCCAATAAAAATTTCATCAATATTTTTAGAATAGCTATAAGATGTTAATGAAAAAAATATTATACATACTATTAAAAAATTTTTTTTTAAGTTCATTTAATTTATTTAGTTAATTTTAGAAATAATTCTTTAAGTTTTACATTTTTTATGCTGTTAATTTTATTTAAAATATTATCATTAACCAATTTTTTTTTAGCAGGACTATTAATAGACGAGTTTTTAGTGTGTACGAAAATCTTTTGAATGGAATTAAAGCCAAGGTATTGATTAATTTTGTCGATTATTTGATCTTTAGAATATTCAATCTCAATCATTATTTTTTTATTTACAGAGATAAACAATATATTTTCATTATTAATTTTTTTTATTTTTAATGGGGTAGTTTCTTTGTACAGTTCAATTCCAACTATATTTTTCCAATTTTTAATAATTTCAAAATATGAAAATCCTTCTTTTTTAAGTATTTTATTTGCGTTTTCTGGTAATACATTTTTTAAAGACCTCAATCCTTGAGTTAAAGATTGGCTTGCTATCTTATTTTTATACATGAAATCTAATTTACCAAAAATAATTCTTGCTTGGTATCATAATCATTCAAGAGATCTACCATGGCGAAGATATAACAGTTTTAAAGATAAATCTTATAAAGTTTTAGTTAGTGAATTTATGTTGCAACAGACGCAAGTAAAAACAGTGATTCCTTTTTTTGAGAGATTTATACAGAAGCTTCCAAATATTGAAACTTTGTCTAAATCTAAGTTAAAAACTATTTACAATATATGGCAAGGTCTTGGTTATTATTCTAGAGCAAGAAATTTACTTAAAACTGCGAAAATTATCAAAAAAAATTATAAAGGAAAAATTCCAAAAGATTATGAAATTTTAAAAACATTACCTGGAATTGGAAGCTACACTGCTTCAGCCATTATGGCGATTGCGCATAATCAAAATTATATTGGAGTAGATGCAAACGTTGAAAGATTTGTTTCAAGATTATTTGGATTAAAAAATAGTCATTTTAATTATAAAGAAATTTTTTTGGAAAAGTTAAATAGTATTAAATCTCAAAATAAATTTTCAAAATATGCCCAAGCTTTAATGGAAATCGGAGCTTTAATATGTACCCCTAAAAATCCAAATTGTTTATTATGTCCTGTTAAAAAATTCTGTATAGCATTTTTAAAAAAAGATTTTGAATTTAAAATTCATATAAAAAATAAAAAAAAAATAAACAAATACTTTTTATTATATTCTAAAAATAAAAATAAAATACTTTTTCAAAAAAGTAGCAATAATCTTTTAAAAGATTTTTCAAATTTACCATTGATAGAGCAAAAAGAATTTTTTAATAGTGAATTTAAAAAAAATTATTTCTTTTTTTCAAAAAAACCTATTATATTAAAAAAAAAATTCACTCATTATATTTCAAATATCAAAATGCTAATTACAGTATTAATTTTCACAGATATTTATAAGATTAATTCTTCAAAAATGTTCTGGATAATTAAACAAGATATGAATAATAAATTGCTATCTAGCTTTTCAAAAAAATTTATTAATCTTATAGAAGAAAAAAATAAAAATTATGTTTAGTAAAATTATTATTGTCGGAGCAGGAATATCGGGACTAACTTTAGCTAATTTTCTTCAAAAAAATAATTTTAATAATTTCAAAATTTATGAAAGAAATAATAACAGTGTATCATCTACTACTGGAATTCAGTTGTCACCAAATGCTGTTAGAATTTTAGATTTTTTAAAACCAAAATTTCATTTAGATAAAGTATTTAATAAAATTAATTACTTAAATATTCATTCTCAAGATAGAAATGAAGTGATTTCAAAAATAGATTTTAATCATTTATCTAATGATAAAATTCCTTATATTAGTTGTAGTCGTAATAATTTAATAAAATTTTTAAATTTTTCTATTTCTCCTAAAAATATTTTCTATAAAAAAAAATTAACTCAAGTAATTAGACAGAATAAATTTATAGTCGTTAAATTTGCTGACGGATCAGAGGATGAATGTGATTTATTAATTTCAGCTGATGGTATATTTTCTGAAACTAGAGCAGAAAGAGATATTATTAAGCAAACAAATTTCACTGCTTTTAGAGGTATAATCAAAAATTTTTTTCCACATTCATCAACAACAAACGATGTAATGAATTTGTGGTTTGGCAAAGATAATCATGTTGTTAGTTATTTTATCAATAATAGTAATGATATAAGTTTTACAGCCGTCATAAAGAATAAACTTCGTAATTTGAATTTAAGCCAAACAATTAATTTCAATGACGAATATCCAAAAAAAGATTTTTCTAATTTATTTTTATTAAAAAATAAAAATTTTAAAGAACTATTAGAAAATATAGATACAATACATCATTGGCCTATTTATTCTTTAAAGAAGAATATTTTTTTCAGAGATAATCAAATTTTTATAGGGGATAGTTCTCATGGAATGGTTCCTTTTCAGGCACAAGGAGCAGCACAAGGGATTGAAGATGCTTATATTTTGCAGGAGCTAATATTAAAGCAGGTAACTAATAATTTGGGTTTATTTTATTTTAATAAAAGAAATAGCCGAATAAAAAGTATAATTTATCGTTCAAATATTAATGTTTTTATATTTCATTTATCAAACCCAATTTTAGTTTATTTGAGAAATGCATTTTGTAAATTAATCGAAAAAAGTTTTTTTTGGAAGAAATTTATGTTTGACTGGATTTTTAATTATAATCCTAGAAGCACTAATTATTTTTTCTAATTTTTTCTCTTAGATAATCTAAAGGATATAATTTATTTTCCATTTTTATATGCCAAAAAGACCAGCCATTGCAACTCTCTGCTCCTTGAATCTTGGCCCCTACAGAATGTATAGAGCCAGTAATATCCTTATAACCTATGCTTCCATCAGCCATTACATGTGCTTGTATTTTACTTTTTGAGTCAAAAAGTTTAAGGCCAGGTTCAATAATTCCACTTTCAATTAAATAGCCAAACGGAATTCTTTTTTCATTTTTTTTATTTTCAACTGTTTTCAAAAAATTATCATCAATTTTTTTAATTTTTTTAATTCTGTTTTCTGCATTATAAATATATTTTTTGTTATTATCTATTCCATAATAATTTCTTCCAAGTTTTTTTGCAACAGCTCCAGTCGTTCCTGTTCCAAAAAAAGGATCTAAAATAAAATCTCCTTTTTTTGTAGAAGATAAAATAATTCTATATAACAAGCTTTCTGGTTTTTGAGTTGAATGAACTTTAATTTTGTTAATTTTTAATCTTTCCCCTCCACTACATATTGCTAAATCCCAATTAGATCTCATTTGTTTATCGTCATTAAAGCACTTTAGTGATTTATAATTAAAAGTGTATTTTGAATTTTTATTTTTTGATGCCCAAATTAATGTTTCGTGAGCATTAGTAAATCTAGTACCTTTAAAATTTGGCATTGGATTTTTTTTATTCCATATAATGTCATTTAAAATCCAAAAACTTTTATCTTGAATAATTTTTCCTAATCTAAAAATATTATGATATGTTCCTATTACCCAGATTGTTCCGTTATCTTTTAAAACTCTATGACATTCTTGTATCCATAAAGATGAAAATTTGTCGTAAACATTTAAATCTTCAAATTTGTCCCATTTATCATTTACAGCTTTAACTTTAGAATCATCCGGTCTTCTTAGCTGTTTATTTAGTTGGAGATTATATGGAGGATCTGCAAATATGCAGTCGAAAGTTTGGTCTGGTATTTTTTTTAATTCCTCAATTATATCTCCAAGTATAATAGAGTTATGCAGAATTTCTTTCATACAACTAAGAAGTGTAAATAATATCAGACGAGACTCGCAGTCAATACAAGAGTGAGCACTTATTGTGTTTTTAGTTTTAGTTTATCAATAGGTTGTGTATAGGGGAAAACGTTTTGCGATGATGGACTGTAATTCCAAATTTTCTAATTGCTTCCATATGTTTTTTTGTTCCATAGCCGACATTATTTTCCCAATCATAATTAGGAAAATTTACAGACAAATTTTTCATTAAATTGTCTCTAGAAACTTTGGCAATTATTGATGCAGCTGCAATAGAGATACATTTTTGATCACCTTTAATAATAGTTCTTATATTTTTCTTATTACTTGGAGAAAAGTTTCCATCAACTAAAATTATAGATTTATCATTTATAAATTTTTTTAAAGCTCTATTCATAGCAAGCAGTGAAGCTTGTAAGATGTTTAACTTTTCAATTTCATCTACATTAGCTACCCCAATAGAATAATCACAATGTTTGATAAGTATTTCATATAACTCGGTTCTTTTTTTTTTATTAATTTTTTTTGAATCATTAATTCCAATTGGAAATTTTTTTAAATCTAGTTTAATTGCCGCAGCAAATACTGGACCAGCTAAACATCCTCTTCCAACTTCATCAACTCCAATAATATTATTACCGTAATAGTAATCTTTAAATTTATGCATTTATTTTAGTTATAAAATTTCTAAATTTTTTTAAATCTTGCCAGGCTAATTTTTTATATTCTGGATTAGTTAATAATTCACTGGGGTCGAATGTAGTTAAAGCGTCTATACTTTTGTTGTTATTTAATATTTTTGTATATTCTCCATGTATATTTAAAATATTTTTATTATCATTGTTAAAAAAATTATAAGTTTTATCTCCAAGCATTAGTATGATCCTAGGTTGAATTATTGATAAATGTTTATCTAAAATTTTTTTAATTAATAAATTATCTAATTTTAAATTTGCATCATTATCAAAAAATATATTTGTAAAATAACATAAGTCATTGTTTAGCATTATAGAAGAAAGCATTTTATCTAATAATTCTCCTCTTTTATTGCTGAAAATTAGTTTATTATTAATATCTTCTAAAGATGGTTGAAAACCTAAAATCATAATTTTTGCAAAAAGGTTGCCTTTGTAGAAAAAATTCTCGTTTTCCACTTTTACTTTTGAAATATTTTTAACTTCTTCGAGCAGAAAAGTAATTTTTTTTTTTCTATCAAAGATGTTATTGTCTTTTGATTTTACGTCGTTATTGTAAAAATTAATTACATTTAAATTTGAATAATACTCAAGTAAGTTTATATTCTTAATTTTTATTTTATAAATCGCCATTTATGAAAAAATTACGGTTATTCTGCATTTTTTTAATTGTTTTTATATCAATTTCGAGAGATTTAAATGCGAATATTTTTGAGGATAAAAATAACAAGTTTAATAACTCAAAATTTTTCTTAAATTATTTATCTGGCATAATTTCTTTTAATAAAAACGATATAGAAAAAAGTAATAAATATTTTGAAACTATTAAAGATTTGGGACTTTATCATTCAGAGTTCAATTACAAGTATGTAGAAAATTTAGTTAATAAAGGAAAAATTGACGAAGCTTATAGTTTTATTCAAAATTTAGGTCAGGATTATTACCATCTTTATCCTTTTAATTTAGTTATGTTTGTTCACGATTTTAAAAATCATAAATATAATAAAATTAAAGATTATCTGATTGTTTCAAATAAAAATAATTTAGATTCGTTACAATTAGAACTTTATTTAGACTTAAACTTGTGGTTAAAATTAGCCACAAATAGTTCAGACGATAATAAAAATTTTTTTAAAGATAATTTAGGATCAAATAGTAATTTTAAAAATATATTTTTTGTACAGAAAATATTAATTAATTTATTTTTAAATAATGAAATTCAAATTAATAACGATTTTAATGAAATATCAATTAATAAAAATTTTAGAAGATATAACTTCTTTTATTTAAAATATTTTTTAGAAAAAAATAATAAAGAAAAAATAGAAGAAGTCATATCAAAAAATAATCTAAATTATTCTGACAATCTATTATTTAGACAATTATTTGTAGATATAAAGAGTAATGATTATTCAATAATTGAAAAATTTTATAATAGGTCAGATCTCAATGATGGTCTTGCAGAATTATTTTATTTATTTGGAGCTATTTATAAAGATCAAAATCAAATAGGCACTTCTACTTTTTATTTAAATCTCAGTGATTATTTAAATCCAAATTTTACAAGCAATAAAATTCTAGGAATAGAAGATCATTTGCTATTAAATGACAATAATAAATCAAAAATTGAATTATCCAAAATACAAGATTTAGGATCAGAATTTTATTGGTATGCAAATATTTTAAAAATTAAATTTCTTTCTGACAAACAAATAAAAAATCAAATTTCAGTTTTAGATAATTATTTGAAAATTCAGGATAAAAAAAATTTATTTCTTTCTGAAAAATATTTCGAATTAGCTAATATTTTAAAGAATATTAATAATTATTCTAAATCAATTGATTATTATAAAAAATCGATACTTTTTGAAAACGAAAAATATAATGATTGGATGGTTTATTATAATATGGGAATTAGTTACGAAAGGTCTAGTAACTGGGCTGATTCAGAAAAATTTTTTTCTATAGCTTTGAAAAAATCGCCTAAAAAACCAGAAGTATTAAATTATTTAGCCTATAGTTGGCTGGAGAGAAATATAAATATTGATAAAGCATTGTCGATGCTAACGGAAGCTGTAGAAATTAGTAAGGGAGAAGGCTATATAGTAGATTCTTTAGGTTGGGCTTATTATTTATCTAAAGATTATTTAAAAGCTGAAGAGATTCTAAAAATAGCTTATGAAAAAGAACCTTCAGAAGCAGTTATTTATGATCATTACGGTGACGTTCTTTGGAAAAATGGAAAAGAAATACAGGCTAGAAATATTTGGCAAAATGCTGTCAAATTGAAAAGTATAGAAAATAACTTAAAAAATTCTATAAATAATAAAATAATTTTCGGATTAGATGATAAATCAAATAACAAGTCTTAAAGCATATGCAAAAATTAATTTATATTTAAAAATTATTCGAAAATTAAATAATAATTACCACGAAATTCAAACTCTATTTGGATTTTGTAATATTTATGATCAAATTAATGTTTATAAAAATGATAAAAATAGCGTTATATTTAAGGGTCCTTTTTCAAAAGGTATAAAAAAAAATAATACAATTTATAAACTTTTAAATATTTTAAATAAAAATAAAATAATAAATTTAAAAATAGAAGTTATTAAAAATATACCGCAAGGATCTGGAATGGGTGGAGCATCCAGTAACGCTGCGGCAGTTTTAAATTTTATAAATAGTTTTTATAAATTTAATTTAAATAAAAAAAAAATAAAACATATTTCTAATAAAATAGGTGCCGACGTATATCCGTGTATTAATACAAAATTAAAATACTTTAAAAGTAATAAATTAATTGAAATAAATAAGAAAATTAAATCAAATATTTTATTAATTTATCCAAATTACAAAAATTCAACAAAAACAATTTATAATTTAAATCATGTTTACTCTAAAAAAAGAAACAATTTAATTTTTTTAAAAAAAAATATTTCAAATAGTTATAAATTTTATAAATTTTTAAATTTCGAAGGTAATGATTTAGAGTCCGCTGCTTTTAAAAGTAATAAAAAAACACTTGAATTACTGAGTTTTTTAAAGCAGTTAAAAGGCTGCGCTTACGCTTCTATGACTGGAAGTGGATCGGCTTGTTTTGTTTTTTTTAATAATGATAAGCATTTAACTTCAGCTATTTTTATTCTAAAAAAACGCTATAAAACTTATTGGATAAAGAAAACAAAGATATTGTAAATTTATTCTTATTAATTGGGGCTTAGCCAAGCGGTAAGGCAGCGGGTTTTGGTCCCGCCATCCAAGGTTCGAATCCTTGAGCCCCAGCCAAAATTTAATAAGTATATGAATGATGAATGTAATTAAATCTGAGAAGATTTCTGATAAAAATAAAATACTGACGTTAGAGGAAGATGTTCTGGGACCAGGTAGGTTTGCTAGACCAAGTTTTAGAATTAGAGAAGGATTAGTTCACGACATAAAATATTCTAAAATTTTTTTAAAAAATAAAAAAATTATAGGAAGTGTTAGGTATTTTAATTGTAATATTAATTCAAACAAAGGTTTAATGTTAGGGCCTTTGATTGTTGATCAAAATTACAAAGATAGAGGAATAGGTCGTAATTTAGTTAATGAAAGCATTAAAAATATTAAACCAGCAAGTATCAAATTTGTAACATTAATTGGCGATGTAGACTATTATAAACAATTTGGTTTTGAAATTAATTACAAATTATTTTTTTCTATAAATATAAGAAAAGAAAAAATTTTATCCAAGATATTATCTATGGAGCCAATTGATCTAATTGGACAAATTAATTTATATTAATCTAATTTTTTTATACGAATGATTAATAGAATAAATTTTTCAAAAAATAATTATAAGATTATAAAAATTTTAAATCCTTATAAAGAAAAAGTGTCTACACAATTTGTAGGTGGATATGTAAGAAAATTAATTGAAGGAATAAGTTCTAATGATGTGGATTTAGCATCAAATTTAAAGATAGATTTGTTAAAGAAAATTTTAATAAAAAATAATATTAAGATCTTTAATATTAACTTGAAATATCAAACAATAAAATTTTTTTATAAAAATAATTTATATGAAGTAACTTCTCTTAGAAAAGATTTATATAGCTATCATGGAAGACATGCAATTATTGAGGAAACAAATAATTGGATGTCTGATGCATTTAGAAGAGATTTTACAATAAATGCTATTTATTGTGATATTAACAAAAATTTATTTGATCCATTTAATGGCAAACACGATTTACTAAATAAAAGATTGGTTTTTATAGGTAATCCTGAAATTAGGATAAAGGAGGATTATACCAGAATTATACGTTTCATAAGGTTTTCTTTAGAATATTCTGTAAATAAAGATTTAAGAAAAAATCTTTTTTATATAAATAAAAATATCGTTAATTTAAAAAAAAATATTTCAACAGATCGATTATTTATTGAGTTAAAAAAACTTATTAACTTAAATTTTTTTTTGAATATTATCAAATATCCACATTTTCAAAATATTTTAAAAAAAATTTATAACATTTTTTTTTTTAGTAGGATAAAAAAGTTAAAATTATTAAAAGACAATTATAAAGTTGATTTTTATCAAATTCTATTAATATTGTTAATTGGGAAAAAAAAACACAGTACAGATTTTTGTAGAAAATTTAATTTGTCATATAAAATTTCTAAAAAATTTAATGATATGTATCTACAAATTAAATTATTAAATAAAAAAAATTATGATAATTATTTTATTAAAAAGCAATTATATTATTATGGAAAAGAATTTACTAAAGATTTTTTATTTTTATTTTTTTGTACTAACAAACATTTCAGTTTAAAAAAATTAAATATATTTTACAAATATATAGATAAAACTTATATTCCAAAATTTCCAATTACAGGAAATTTTTTGATTAATAAAAAAAATTTTGTGGAAGGTAAAGATTTAGGGATTGAATTAAAAAAAATAGAAAATAAATGGATTAAAAATAATTTTAAATTAAAAAATTTATTTATTTAATCTCCTCATAATATTCAACATATAATACTTCAATAATTTCGTAATTTTTCTCACCAGCTGGAGTTTGTACGCTTACAAAATCTCCTTCATATTTAGACACTAATTCAAGAGCTATAGGTGATTTATAAAATAGTAATCCTTCTTTAGCATTTGCTTCATGTTTTCCAACAATTTTATATTTTTTTTCTTCATCATTTTCTAAATCTTTAACAATAATTGTTGAGCCAAAAATTACTTTTTTGTCATTTTTTAATTTTGTTACATCAACGATATTAGCTGTTGCAATTGTAGTTTCTATTTCTTGAATTCTTTGTTCATTATGACCTTGCTCCTCTTTTGCTGCATGATATTCTGCATTTTCTTTCAAATCTCCATGACTTCTTGCTTCTGAGATTGCTTTCACGATTCTCGGTCTAATGATCGAAATTCTTTCATGTAGTTCTTTTTTAATTTTTTTAAGTCCGGCGGGGGTTATTGGTTCTTTTTCCATAATTATTTTTTTACCATTTTGCTAATGGAGGAAGCGACATAAATATAGCTTCTATATTTCCATTGGTATTTAATCCAAATTTAGTACCTCTGTCATATAACAGATTAAATTCAATATATCGTCCTCTCTTCAATAATTGCTTTTCCTTATCTTTTTTGTTCCATTTTAAATTAATATTTTTTTTTATGATGCTATTTGAAAGTTTCATAAAAGTTATACCTACATCTTTAATATATTTAAAATCTTTATCCCAATTATTATTATTAAAATAATCAAAAAAGATTCCGCCATCCCCACGAGGTTCATTTCTGTGTGGAAGAAAAAAATATTTATCACAGTTTTTTTTATGAATCGGGTAATAACTTTTATTATTTAAATCACACATTCTTTTAATTATTTTATGAAAATATTTTTTTTGTTTTTCATTTTTTATAGCAGGAGTCATGTCCATTCCACCTCCAAACCAAGATTTAGTAGTCACAATAAATCTTGTGTTAAAATGAAATGCTGGAATTTTTGGGTTCTGCATATGTGCAACAATAGAAATTCCAGATGCCCAAAATTTTGGGTTTTTTGATGCTCCAGGAATTTTATTCCTATATTCTTTAGAAAAAGAACCATAAACAGTAGATATATTTACTCCAACTTTTTCAAAGACTACACCATTTTTTAAAATAGAAAATGTTCCCCCCCCTTTAGATTCGTTATTTACTTTCCATTTTTTCTTTCTAAAATAAATTTTTTTATTTGATTTAAGATATTCTATTTGTTCATATTCTTTACAAATTAAATCTCTTAAATTTTTAAACCAATTTTCTACTAATTTTTTTTTTTTATCTATAATCATTTTATTTAATATTTAAATAATTATTCTGTCGTAAAGCTTCAGAAAGTACGATTGATATTGAAGTTACAACATTCAGCGATCTAGTCTTTGCCATAATTGGGATTTTTAGTTTTTCATTTGATATTTCATGAATATTTTCTGGTACACCAGCACTTTCCCTTCCAAATAACATGATATCATTTTCGTTATATTTTATATCATAATAATTTTTTTTAGCTTTTGTTGTCATTAGAATAATTCTTTTATTTTTATTTTTTTCTACAAAGTCATCAAAAGAATTATGTCTTATTATTTTGCAATTTTGATAGTAATCCATATAAATTTTTTTAAGTTTTTTTTCTTCGAATCTAAATCCACAAGGTTCTATTATCTGTAAAGTTGTGTTGAGACATGCGCACAATCTAATTATAGCTGCAGTATTTTGTGGAATATCGGGCTGAAATAAAGCAATACTAAACATATTGAAACTTTAATATTTATGCGTAAATGTGGCGATGGAAAACAAAATAGTTTAGAAGATTTTCACTAATTATGTCAAATAAGAATAATAATTCGCCTGAAAAAAAAAATAGAAGAGATTTTATTACAGTAGCTACTGGAGCTTTAGCAGCAGTGGGTGTTGGGGCAGCGATATGGCCAATTATTAATCAAATGAATCCAGATTCTTCTGTAAAAGCTTTAGCGTCAATTGAAGTCGATCTTTCTAGTATTAAAGAAGGTCAAGAAACAGTAGTGTTATGGAGAGGTAAGCCAGTTTTTATAAGAAGAAGAACTAACGAACAAATATTAGAAGCCCAAAAAGTTGATTTAAAAGATTTAAAAGACCCGGAGCCAGATAGTAAAAGAGTAAAAAAAGCAGAATGGTTAGTTTTAATAGGAGTGTGCACTCATCTTGGTTGTGTGCCTACTTTCGGAAAAGGTGAGTACGGAGGTTGGTTTTGCCCTTGTCATGGTTCTGTATATGACGTCTCAGGAAGAATTCGTAAAGGGCCTGCGCCTTTAAATTTAGAAGTTCCTAATTACGAGTTTGTTAGTGATACTAAAATTAAAATAGGTTAATAAATATTTTTATGACAGAAAAAAATTTTAATTCTGATAGTGAAATTATAAAACCAGTCCATACAAACAAAGTAGGTGGCTCACCCTTCAAAGGAGTTGCAGGTTGGATTGACAATCGTTTGCCAATTTTAAGAATTTTCAAATATGAATATTTAGATTTTCAAGTCCCTAAAAGTTTAAATTATTTTTGGAGTTTAGGCGGAATTCTTATGGTTTGTTTAATATTTCTTATTATTACTGGCGTCACGTTAGGTATGCATTATAAACCATCATCCTCCGAAGCTTTTAATTCAGTTGAAAAAATAATGAGAGATGTAAATTTTGGATGGCTAATTAGATATGCCCATATGAATTTAGCATCTTTTTTCTTTATAGCAGTTTATCTTCATATTTTTAGAGGTTTGTATTATGGTTCTTATAAAGAGCCTCGTCAATTAATGTGGTTGCTGGGAATAATTATTTTTTTTATGATGATGGCTACAGCTTTTCTTGGCTATACATTGCCATGGGGTCAAATGAGTTATTGGGGAGCAACTGTTATTACTAATCTTTTTTCAGCTATTCCTGTAGTTGGAAAATTTATCGTAACTTGGCTGTGGGGTGATTATGCAGTTGGAGACTCAACTCTTAATAGATTTTATGTGCTTCACTGGCTTATAGCTTTTGGTATTGTTGGAATTGTAGTTTTTCACGTAATTGCTTTGCACATAGTAGGCTCAAATAATCCATCAGGCATTGAGCCAGTGGACACAAGAGACACAGTTAGTTTTGCTCCTTATACAACGAGCAAAGATCTTTTTGCAATGTTGGTATTTTTATTAATATTTGTACTGTTCATGATGTATATTCCTAACTACTTAGGACATCCGGATAATTACATACCAGCAAATCCATTAGTTACTCCAGCACATATAGTTCCGGAATGGTATTTTTTGCCCTATTACGCAATTTTAAGAAGTATACCAAATAAACTCCTAGGAGTTATTGCTATGGTTAGTAGTATAGCAATGCTCGGATTACTTCCTTGGTTGGATTTGAGCAAAGTACGTTCTTCAGTTTTTAGGCCTATTTGGAAACAGTTTATTTTTTTATTTGTATTAGATTTTTTTTTATTGATGTACCTAGGAAAAATGCCTCCAGAAGGCGTTTATGTAATATTAAGTAGAATAGGGCTAGCATACTGGTTTATGTTTTTCTTGATTATAACTCCGCTAGTTTCAATTATGGAAACGCCATTGCAAATGCCAAATAGTATTCACGAATATGAAGACTGGAAAAAAAAAGGAAAAATTAAAACGTTAAAAATATTTTAATTCTAATGCCCAATATGTCAAAACTTATTTTATTATTATTCCTTGTATTTTTTAATATTAGTCCTTCAATTTCAGCTGAAGATTCAGAAAAATTATTGAATCCAAAATTTTCATTTGATGGCATTTTTGGAAAATTTGATCGAGCGTCTCTTCAAAGAGGATATCAAGTGTACACAGAGGTATGTTCAGCATGTCATTCAATGAGTCTTTTAAATTATAGAAATTTATCACAACAGGGAGGGCCTGAATTTACAGAAGAAGAAACTAAGGCTATAGCTTCAAAGTTTGAAGTAGAGGATGGACCTAATCAAAATGGAGAAATGTTTAAAAGATCATCAAAGCCTTCAGATCATTTTAAGTCTCCTTTTCCTAATGAACAAGCTGCAAGAGCAGCGAACGGTGGCGCTTATCCACCAGACATGTCTACTTTAGCTAAGGCCAGAGAAGGTGGTCCTAGTTATATCTATTCAATTTTATTAGGTTATGAGAAATCTCCTAAAAATATTAAATTAGAGGATGGAGTTTATTACAATAAATTTAAACCAGGAAATAGCATTAAAATGCCAAAACCACTTAATAAAGATGCAGTTAAGTACTCTGATGGTACAGAAGCAAGCGTTGAACAAATGGCCTTTGATGTGACAACATTTTTAACGTGGGCTTCAGATCCTCATTTAGAGGAGAGAAAAAAAACTGGATTTAAAACAATTATTTTTTTGTTGATAGTTTCAGCGTTGGCTTACTTTGTGAAAAAGAAAACTTGGTCACGTATTGAACCTAAAATGTAGCACATCTCCATCAGCTACCTGATAGTCTTTTCCTTCTATTTTTAATTTTCCGTTATCTCTTGCGCCAGCTTCACCGTTAAAACTTATATAATCTAAATAAGATATTACTTCAGCTTTTATAAATCCTTTTTTAAAATCAGAATGTATTACCTCAGCAGCATCTACAGCTTTGCAATTTTTTTCAATTGTCCAAGCGTGAGTTTCTTTTGGTCCAACTGTAAAATAAGTGCTTAAATTTAAAATTTTATAAGAGGCCTTTATAATTTGATCTAGACCAGATTCCTTAATTCCTATTTCTTTCATAAAATCATTTGCTTCGTTGTCATTTAATTCTGTAATTTGTTGTTCTATTTCTGCAGATGCTAAAATTATAGTATCTTCATTAAATTTATCTTTTAAAGCATTTGAGTAAACATTACCTTCTGCAAGACTTTCTTCGTCAACATTACATACGAGTATTCTAGGTTTTGTAGATAATATTCCTAAGTTTTTAATTAATTTTTTTTCAAATTTTTTTTCAAGATCCTTAGGTTTGATACCATTTTTGATATCTCGATAAACAAAATCTAGTATTTCTAAATTTTCTTTACTCAACTCAACTTTTTTATTTTTAGTCATTCTTTTTTCAAGTGACTCAAGATCTGAAATCATCATTTCAGTCTCAACTATTTCTAGATCTCTTATTGGATCTATAGTTTTGTTAACATTTTGAATTTCTGAAGAGTCAAAGCATCTAAGCATATGAATAATTGCATCAACTTCTCTTATGTTTGCAAGAAATTTATTTCCCAAACCTTCACCTTTAGAAGCTCCAGCAACCAATCCTGCAATATCAACAAATGTTATGTATGTTGGAATAATTTTTTGTGATCTCGCAATTTTTGATAATTTTTCTAGTCTTCCATCCGGAACTGTTACAACTCCTATGTTTGGTTCAATTGTACAAAAAGGAAAATTCGCTGCTTGAGCATTTTTAGATTTTGTTAAAGCATTAAATAATGTTGATTTCCCTACATTGGGCAAACCTACTATTCCGCATTTAAAACTCATGAATCACTGATTATTCTTGCTTGTAAATTCGTCCAGTTTTTTTTCTATAAGTAAATTTATATTTTTAAATATTTTTTTTGTTACTTGTTCAATGATTATTTTTTCTTCTTCTGTAAAATCATTTAAAACATGCTTATCAACTTCTTCTTTATTTTCTGGGTGTCCTATACCGATCCTTACTCGATTGTATTCTGTACCAATCGATTCATCTATTGATTTTATTCCGTTGTGACCAGCGCTAGAACCGCCAATTTTAGTTTTAACTTTTCCTATTTCAATATCCATATCATCATGAAAAACAAAAATGTTGTTAGTTTTGATTCTATGATAATCAGTAATTTCTCTAATACACATTCCTGAGTTATTCATAAAAGTTAATGGCTTAACAACTATAACTTTTTCATTTAATATTTGTCCGTTTGTTAACAGACCTTTGAATTTTGGTTTTTGTTTTGAAAGCCCAAAGTTTTTATTTAATGCATCAATAAGTTTAAAACCTACGTTATGTCTGTTGTTTGCATGTTTCGGATCTGGATTACCTAACCCTGCAAATAAAAACATTTAAAATTATTTCTTTTTATCAGCGGCTGGTGATGAAGTTTTAGCTCCACCTTCGGCACTTTTTGCTTTTGAATCAGCAGGTTTAGCTCCAGTTTTCGGATCTGTAGCTTTAGTAGAGTCAACGCTTCCTTCAGCAGTAGCCTCACCAGCTGTAGTGGCATCAGTAGCTGTAGTAGCTGTTGCTGGCTCTGGTTCCTTAACTACTGTCGGAGCCGCAATTGTTGCGATTGTAAAATCTCTATCGCTAATTACTGGCTTAACATTTTCAGGAAGTTTAACAGAAGAAATATGAATACTTTCATTCATTTCTTTATTAGTTAGATCAACTATAATTTCCGTTGGAATATTTTCTGCAGGACATTTTAATTCTATTTTTCTTCTTACAATGTTTAAAACTCCTCCCATTTTTAATCCTGGACAATTTTCGTTATTAATAAATCTGACGGGTATATTGACCACAACTTTAGTTCCTGGCTTAATTTTTTGAAAATCAATATGAATTGGTTCGTTATTAATAGGATGAAAATTAATATCTTTTGGCAAAGCTTTATATTTAGATCCGTTAATATTAATTTCTATAACTGAACTCATGAAATTTATGGACTCTAATAATTTTTTAACTGAATTTTTTTTTACAGATAACGGAAGATTTGTTTCTTTATCACCGTATAATATTCCAGGCAGAAAGCCATCTAATCTTAATTTTTTAAGATTTCCTTTACTTTCAATTTTTCTTTCAGTTGCTTCAAGTTTTAGATTTTCCATATAATTAGAAGCGCTGTTTTATATCAACTTTTAAAATAAAACAAGTAATTCTTACTTTAATTGAATAAGCTGGAAACTGAAGTTGATTTAGAAATTCTTTTTATAGCCTCAGCAATTAAAGGCGCGATGCTTATAATTTCTATTTTTGAATTATTTATGATTTTTTTTGTATTATCAATTGTATTTGTAATAATCATTTTTTTTATTTTAGATTTATTAATATTTGCAATTGATTTTCCAGTAAGTACCCCGTGAACTACATAACAGTAAACTTCTTTTGCTCCATTTTTTATTAGGGCTTCTGCAGCATTACATATTGTTCCACCACTATCAATTAAATCATCGATTATGATGCAAGTTTTGCCTTTCACATTTCCTATAACGTTCATTACTTCAGATTGGCCAGGCTTTTCTCTTCTTTTATCTATAATTGCTAAGCCAGAATTTAATCTTTTGCCAATAGCTCTTGCTCTTTCAACTCCACCAACATCAGGTGCAACAGAAACAATATTTTTTGAGCTAATATTTTTTAATATATGTTTTACAAGCACTGGAGCAGCAAATAAATTATCTACAGGAATATCAAAAAAACCTTGTATTTGATTTGCATGAAGATCCATTGTTAGAACTCGAGTTGCCCCAGCATTCACAATTAAGTTAGCAACTAATTTTGCGCTAATAGGCGATCTTGGAACAACTTTTCTATCTTGTCTTGCGTAACCAAAATAAGGAATTACGGCGGTGATGCTTTTTGCAGATGATCTTCTCAAAGAGTCGATACAAATTAATAATTCCATAATGTTGTCATTAGCTGGATAAGAGGTAGATTGAATGACAAAAACATCGTTGCCTCTCATATTCTCTTTTATTTCTACATAAACTTCTGAATCGGCAAATCTTGTAATCATTCTTTCAGTAGGCCTAACTTTAAGATACTTGCAAATTTCGTTGCAGAGAGAGGAGTTGCTTGTTCCTGCTAATATTTTCATCAATTATTTATATAATTTAACAATTAGCTAATCAATTAATATCTACAAATAATTGATATGCATCTTCCGTAGTCCGGTTCATTATTATGAACAGATCTTCTATAGCTAAAAAAGTGTTTTTTATCAGAATAGGTATCTTTATTAATATGTTCAATATTATTCTTTTTAATTCCTAAGTTTAAAAACTTATATTCTATAAATTTTCTTAAATTAAAATAAGTTGTTTTTTTTTTGTAAATTATAAATTTTCTATAATTAGAATTTTTTTTTTTAATTTTTTTAATAAAATCTTCTTTAATTTCATAATTTTTATGTGAGATACAAGGACCGACTGCTACAATTAAATTACTAATTTTAGATCCTTTTTTTTTCATTAATTTGATAATATTTTCTACAATTCCAGAATTGGCACCTTTCCATCCAGCATGTATTGCGGCAATATTCATGTTTTTTTTGTCAGCAATTAAAATAGGAACGCAATCTGCGGTTAATATGCATAATGCAAAATTAGATAATTTAGTCGCAATACCATCTGCTTTAAATTTTTTTACGATGAATATTTTTTTCAAATCTACAACTTTAGCACTGTGAATTTGATGAAGTAAAATTAACTTTTTTTTAGAAATTTTAATTTTTTTTGAAACACAAAGTAGGTTTTTATTAACAACTTTTTTATTATCGTTAGATCCTTTTCCACAATTAAGACTTTTGTATATACCTTTTGAAAATCCATTTTTTTTTGTAAAAAAAAAGGATTTAACATTATGAATATTATTAATTTTTTTTGAATGAAAAAACATCATTCAAAACCTAAGTTAAATTTACAATTTTTATTTGAGGTCATAAAAACTTTAAACCTTTCTCCCATTTCATTTGGATTTAATAAACGATTTAAACTTGCAATTATTTTCTTGCTGTTAGCCTCATTAATTTTAAGTACTTGCTTAGCTCTTTCCAAAATACCTAATTTTTGTAGAAAGTAATTTTGACTCTGCATTTTTGAATAATTTAAATTATTATTACTAAATATTTTTTTGATGATATCAAAGTTAACGTCTGCAGTAATGTCGCAATTTAAATAATATTTTAAAAAATTTACAAGTCTGTGATTTTTAAATCCTCTTAATGTTTCTTTGCCTATATTGCCTACGTAACCATAATCAAACATTATAAAAATATTTTTATTTTTTTTTATAATCTTGGAAATTGTATTTATATATTTTTCTATAACCGTTGAGTACTCAAAAACAGTACTTTTAGTTAAGTCATAAAACTTTGAATATTTTTTAATATTTAAACTTTTTATTGGTTTGTAAAAGTACTTTATTTTTTTATTTTTTTTTTCAAATACTATATGTTTTTCGAACCATAAGTTTTTTTTTTTGTAATACTGCTTTATAGGTAAAGTGTCAAAGAATTCATTAGAAATTATAATAGTTGGATAATTTGTTAATTTATCTATTTTATTTATCCATTTTATTTTTTTAAATTTTGAAAGATTTTTTTCTTGTTTTTTTATTAAGTTTTTACTTTTTTCAAATAAATAAAAATTTGTTTTAGAGTTAAAAGTCTTAATTTTTTGCAAGGTAATTATAATATCTTTTATTAACAGCCCATTTCCAGGTCCTAATTCGAGAATATTTATTATTTTTGGTTTTTTTATAAATATCCAATAGGAAACTATCCAAATACATATTATTTCAGAGAAAATACTAGAAATAATAGGGGATGTTACAAAGTCTCCACGTTTTCCAAAAATTTCCTCTTTTTCGTAATATCCTAAATTTTTTTTAAATAATGAATTGTTTATAAATTTGTCTAAAGATATTGTTTTTTTATTAAAAAAAATATTATTTAAATGATTCATTTTTAAGTATAGCAAATGAAATCAGACCGATAATTAAGTAAATAATACTTAAAATCATTCCTAATGAAAAAAATGAGTATATATAACCTATTTGTGTATCTGGCTCTCTAAAAAATTCTGAGAATATTCTAAAAATTGAATAAATTGTCAAAAAATAACAAGATATTTCTCCCTTAAATAATTTTTTTTTATATTTTAGAGTAATATTTAATATTAAAAATAATAACACTCCTTCTAATAAAGCTTCATAAAGTTGAGAGGGGTGTCTTGGTTCCATATCAATTTTAGGAAATATCACTCCATAATTATTTAAAGTTTTTTTTCCATAAAGTTCGCCATTAATAAAGTTAGCAATTCGTCCTAAAAAAATTCCTATAGGAGCAACACAGCATGTTATATCTGTCAAATTTAAGAATTTTATTTTATTTTTTTTTGCAAAAAGTGCTGTTGCTACTATAATCCCAATAACACCTCCATGGAAAGACATTCCGCCTTCCCATATATAAAATATTTTAGTTGGATTATTAAAATAATAATTAAAATTATAAAATACTATATATCCAAATCTTCCACCAAGAATGATACCAAGAATTGCATAACTTAAAAAATTGTCAAATGTATGAATATTAATATTATCTTGAAACCAATATTTTTTGATTAAGGATTTTGCGTAATAAAAACCAATAAGAATTCCAAATATATATGCAAGAGAATACCAACGCACTTCAATAAAACCAATTTTAAGAATTGAAGGATTTAGATTGTTAATAAACATTAATTAATTCTTAAATAATTTATAATATATAGTATAAATATAATAACATGTTTAGTTTTAAGAATATTATTAACGGAGTAGTTAATTTATTTCAAAAAGGGATAGTTGCGGCAAAAGATGTTGGCGATGAAATAAAGACTATATTGAAATTTAAAAGAGAAAGTATTGCAAATAAATTGAATTTAACCACAAAAGAAGAATTGGAAATAGTTGAAAAAAAAATTCAATCCTTGAATATAGAAATAAAAAAACTTCAAGACTTAACTAGGAAAAGATAAATACACCCTCAATCCTTTGCCTTTAGGATTGTCTAGTAACTTTATTATTCCTCCATGGGCATTTACTATGTCCTCAGCAATTGAAAGACCCAAACCAACATTTGCTTGATCTAGCTTTCTTGATTTGTCTATTCGGTAAAAAGGTCTAAACACTTTTTCTTTATGCTTCTCTTCAATTCCAGGTCCATCGTCATCAATTGTAATTTGAATATTATTTTTAATTTTTGAACAATTGATTTCAATATTTTTTCCATATTTTTCTGCATTATTTATCAAATTTGATAAACATCTTTTTATTAAATTTTTTCTTCCAATAAATGTTAATGATTTGGAGCTTTTAAATTTAATATTTTTTTTAAAACTTTTATTTATTAAATTATTTATAATTTCATTAATATTAAATTTTTCATTACCCTGAGAATTTTGATTACTGGCAAATTCTAAATATTCAGTAATCATTTTTTCCATTTCGTCTATTTCTTCATTTAATTTATTCAAATTTTTATTTTTATTAAGAAGAGCAATCTGTAGTTTGAGTCTTGTTAATGGAGTTTTTAAATCGTGACTTATTCCTGAAAGCATAGCAGTTCTTTGACTAATATGTTTTAATATTCTTCTTTTCATTCTTTCAAATTCTATAGCCGCTTTTCTAATCTCGGAGGCACCAGAAACTCTAAACTCTTCATTAAAATCCCCTTTTCCAAAAGCTTCAGCGGCTTTTGCTAATTGTAAAATTGGTCTAATTTGATTTCGTAGAAATATTATTGAGATAAATAAAAATATTAGCGAAGGAAGAACAAGCCAATAAATGAAAATTCTACCAGAACTATTACGGACTCTATTTTTAGGAATCAAGAACTGTATTACTTGATTATTGTCAAATACTTTAATTTGAATGTATTCACTACTTGCTCTAGTATTAAACCAAACTGGTGATTTTATTTTTTTTTTTAGTTCATCATCAGTAATTTTATCGTAAAGGCTATACCATTTAATAACCTCATTTTCTGGTAGAGTTTTTTCATCAATTTTGAAGGAAATAAAAATTTTATTTTTTTCACTATAAATTTCTAAGAGCTGATTCAATTTTTGATCTTTTTTATATTGAGGATATAAAGATAAAAATGTGTTTATTTCGCTTGTAATTGCTCTTGCTAATCCTCTGTTTGATTTGTACCAAATACTATTAAAAAAAACTGTAGTAATAATAATTTGAGTAAGAAAAACAGGTATAATAATGATTAATAATGATCTTGCGAAAAGGCTTTTGGGAAAAAAATTCTTATACATTTTATTCTAACCACAACACATAGCCTGACCCTCGGACTGTTTGGAGGTACTTAGGATTTTTTGGCTCTGGTTCAATTTTTTGTCTTAATCTTGTTATTAGAACATCTATAGTTCTTTCCTCCCCAAGGTTGTTCATTTTCGATATATCTTCTCTAGAGAAGATTTTTCCTGCAGATGCAATCATATTTTCTAATAATATTTTTTCATTTAAATTAATTTTTATTATTTTTTTATTCCTAATTATTTCCATTTTTTCTGTATTTATTTTCGTATCGCCAAGAATAATTATTTTTCCAATATCTTTATTTTTAGATGTTCTCTTTAAAATATTATTTATTCTTAATAACAATTCTTTAGGGTCAAAAGGTTTTGATAAATAATCTTCTGCCCCCAATTCTAAACCTCTTATTCTGTCTTGTGTTTCTCCTTTAGCAGTTAATAGAATTATCGGCATGTTAATTTTATGTCTTATGTCTTTAGTTAGTTCTAAGCCATCTTTTCCTGGCATCATAATATCGATTATTGCCAAATCAAATTTTACAATCTTCATTTTTTCTTCTGCATCTGAAGAGTGAATAGCTGTTGAAACTAAAAATTTTTGATTTTTTAAATATTCTTTCAATAAATTTCGAATTTTATCATCGTCATCTACGATTAGAATATGAATTTTTGAGTTATTCATTAATAATTCTTTCCATAATTTTTTTAAAATTTGATACTTCTTCAGTTGTTGATTTTTTAAGCGCATTCAAAATTCTTTTTTTTTGTTTTGAAAAAATTTCAGTTGATAATTTAACTCCTTCCTCTGTAAGGATTAATTCTTTTTGTCTACCATCTTTTAATCCTTTTTTTTGAAGAATAATTTTTTTTTTAATTAGATCTTGCAGAACTCTACTTAGGCTTTGTTTTGTAATTTTTAATTTTCTTAATATTTCAGCTATTGTAATACTAGGGTTTCTTTCAATTATGCATAGTAGTCTGTGATGAGCTCTTCCAAAAGAATTTTTTTTAAGTACCTCGTGAGGATCTGAATATGAGTCTATGTAAGCTTGAAAAATTAATTCTATAATTTCTTTTAAACTTTTTTCTCTTAAATATAAAAGATCTTTCATTAAGAACTTATTCTACGTCAGTTTTATTGACATATCTACTTTACTTATTTACCAATATATTTTTAAATTATTAAGCATTTTATATGGATCCAATTCCTTTTGACAAAAGATCTGGAAAAATTTGGTACGATGGAAGTTTAGTAGATTGGGAAAAAGCAAATTTACACATTTTAAGCCATGGTCTTCATTATGCTAGTTGTGTTTTCGAGGGCGAAAGAGTTTACCAAGGAAAAATTTTTAAACTAAGAGAGCACACCAATAGACTAATTTATTCTGCAAAAAGAATGGGTTTTCAAATACCATTTAGCGAAGAAGAAATTGATATTGCTTGCCAGCTTGTAGTTAAAGAACAAAAAATTATTAATGGATACGTTCGACCTATCGCTTGGCGCGGAAGTGAAATGATGGCTGTTTCTGCACAAAAAAGCAAAATTCATTTAGCAATTGCAACTTGGGAATGGGGTTCTTATTTTGATCCTAATATTAAAATTAAAGGAATAAAATTAAATATTTCCTCTTGGCAAAAACCTTCTCCAAAATCTATACCCTGGGATACAAAAGCCTCAGGCATTTATATGATTAATACTTTGTCCAAACATGCAGCAGAAGAGAAAGGTTTTCAAGACTCTCTCATGTTAGATTGGGAAGGAAATATTGCGGAAGCAACAGGAGCAAATATTTTTTTTATTGATAGTAAAAAAAATGAAATACATACACCAATACCAGATTCTTTTTTAGATGGAATTACAAGAAGATCAATTATTGAGATTATAAAAAAATTTAAAATAAAAATTTTAGAAAGAAAAATACATCCTAAAGAAATTTCGAAATTTGATGGATGTTTTTTAACTGGAACGGCTGCGGAAGTAACACCAGTATCTCAAATTACTGAATATAAATTTAATATATCAACAGTTATTTCAAAATTAGATGATGAATATAAAAAAATAGTTAATAACAATTAGATAAAGAAATTTTAATCAAAAGATAAATTTACACCTTTGCGAATATAAATATAACCAGTGTATAAAGTTAAGATTGCAGATATCCAAAGCAAAGTTAATCCAAGTTGAATACCATAATTAAATAATAATTTATCTCCACTTTCTCCTGCTAATAAGATTGATATCGAAATCATTTGAATCACAGTTTTTATTTTAGATAATTTTGTCACCGGGATAAAAACCTGAGCTTTTGCTAAAAATTCTCGTAATCCTGATATTAATATTTCTCTAGTCACAATAATAATTGCAGCTATGACAGAGATATCATTAATAATTTTATCCATAACCAGCAACATTAAAGCAGTAGCAACTAATACTTTGTCAGCTATGGGATCTAATAATTCTCCAAATTTAGATTGTTGTTTATATAATCTTGCAAAAAAACCATCCAAATAATCAGTAAAAGCTGCAATTGCAAATAATCCGCAAGCTAAGAAATCATATAATTCACCGGGTATAAAAAAAATAATAATTAAAATAGGAGCTACGAGAATTCTTCCAATAGTTAAAATATTAGGAATTTTCATTTTTTAAACTATGTTTATTTTGATTAAAGAAATTGTAGATTTTAATAGCAGTATTATCATTAATACCATCAATTTTTTTAATATCCTGAAGACTAGCATTTTCAATCATTTTTACAGATCCAAAGTGATTAAGAAGTAACTTTTTTCTTTTTTTTCCAATTCCTTCAACATCGTCAAGAGCAGATTTAGTAAATGATAATTTTCTATTTTTTCTGTGAGAAAAAATAGCAAATCTATGAACTTCATCACGAAGTCTTTGTAAAAAAAATAATAATACATTATTTTTAATTTTTATTTTTTCATTATTTAAATAGAAATTTTCATTTCCTTGATTTCTTTTTTCTCCCTTAGCTATTGCAATAATAGTTAAATTAAATAATCCTAAATTATTTAAAATTTTTCTTGCTGTGTTGTAATGGCCTTTTCCTCCATCAATAACAATTAAGTCAGGATTATTTTCTTCATTTTCCAGTTTAATTTTAGAAAATCTTCTTAACAAAACTTCCTCAAGCATTTTATAATCATCTGGTAAATAATCTATATTTTTATTTATATTAAATTTTCTATATCTTTTTTTAATAAAACCATTTTTATTAAAAGCAATTAAAGCTCCAACAGCGTTTTTTCCTTGCATATGACTATTGTCATAAACTTCAATAAGATTTGGATTAAAACCTAATTTGAATTCTTTATTTATGAGAGAAAGAAAATGTGAATTATTATCATTCTCTAGTAATTTTTTTTCTAAAGCTAATTTAGCATTTTGAATTGCCATTTTAATAATAGAATTTTCTTCATGATTTTTTGGGATTTTTATATTAATTTTTTTCTTATATTTTTTTTCAAGAGCTGATTCAATTAGAGAAATATCTTTAATTTTTTTATTAATAATTATTTCTTCTGGAGGAATTTTATTTTCATAAAATTGTATTAAGAATGAATAAATAATATCTTCAATCAAATCTTCAGGATGATGCTTAGGAAAAAAGGCTTGATTACCCCAATTTTGTTTTGATCGGTAAAAAAATACTTCAATACAAGTCGCATTATTTTTTTTGAATGCGACAATTAAATCTGCATTATTAAAATTATTTTTATTAATTTGCTGTAATGATTGAATTTGACTTAATGCCTTTATCCTATCCCTAATACCTGCTGCTTTTTCGTAATTTAAATTTTCACTTTCTTTTTCCATTTCTTTAGAAAGTTTTTTTTGAATATCTATTGATTTTCCATTTAGAAAATTTTCACTATCTGTGACTAATTTGTTATAGTTGATCTGGTTAATCTCACCTGTGCAAGGCGCAGAACATCTTTTAATTTGGTATAAAATACATGGTCTTTTTCTGTTTTTGAATACTATATCGTCACATACTCTTAATAAGAAAACTTTTTGCAATGTTTTAATAGTCCAGTTAGCAGATCCAATAGATGCAAACGGTCCAAAAAAAATGTCTCTATCGTTTTGTTTACCGCGAAACTTAGTGAGTTGCGGAAAATTATTAGATTTTGTTATTTGAATATAAGGAAAAGATTTGTCATCCTTTAAAAGAATGTTGTATTGAGGCTGATTTTTTTTTATTAAATTAGCTTCGAGTAATAATGCTTCAGCTTCATTCTGAGTTGCTATGTATTCTATGTTATTAATTGAAGAAATCATTCTTTCTGTTCTAATTGGAAGAAAAGAATTCACAGAATAACTTTTAAGACGATCAATAAGATTTTTAGCTTTACCAACATAGATTACGACATTATTTTTATTGAGCATTTTATAAATGCCAGGCCCTTTCGGAACAAACTGAATAATATTTTTAATTAATTTTTTTCCTTGATCAAGGTCATTCATGATCTTTTCTTTTATAAAATTCTATACCTACAGACTCAGTATTTTTAATGATAGTTAGTTTTTCGATTTTAATTTTTACACTAATAATATTCTTATGAGAAAGAATATTTTTTATTAGATCATTTGCAAAACTTTCTAAAAAGTTATATTTCTTTTTTAAAAAAAAATTTATTTTTTTTATAATTTCCTCATAATTGATAATTGAGTTTATATTTCTGTCGTTTATTTTTCTAGAACTGTTTAAAATTTCAACATTAATTCTTAATTTTTGAGGTTTTAATCTTTCGAAGGCGTGATAACCAATAATTGCTTTACATGTATAATTTTTAATAAAAATAATTTCCTTAGATTTAATTTTATTTTTAAAAAGTTCTAAAATATTAGATTGATTTTTCATTTATTCTTTAATACCTAAAACATCTGGTGTTTTCCAATTTAGACTTTGACCACTATCTATTGCAATAATTTGTCCTGTAATAGTCTCGCTATTTGCAAATAAAAAGGCTACATCACAGATATCTTTTATTTTTACAGGCTTTTTTAAAAGAGTATTTAGTGTTTGCTTTTTAAAATGATTTGTTGATTGTCTTTTATTTTTCATAACAGGACCAGGAGCTATAGCATTCACTCTTATTTTAGGAGCTAGTTTCATAGCCGAAGTTTTTGTAAGAGTGTGTAAAGCTGTTTTGCTTATAGTATAAGAAAAGAAATGAGGGGTTAACTTGAAAATTCTTTGATCCAAAATGTTTATAATAGACTTATTTTGAGTATCTTTATTTTTTTTAGCAAATTCTTTTATTAATAAAGCCGGCGCTAGTAAATTAATTTTTATATGCTGTTCCCAGTTTTTAAGATTAAAATTTTCAATATTATCTTCATTAAATATTGATGCATTATTAATAATGCAATTAATTCCTCCTAAAATTTTTTTTGCTTTAGATATTATTTTTTTTACCTCTGTTACTTTTGAAAGATCAGCTTTTATTACTAAACACTTAACGTTTAATTTTTCTATATCTTTTTTAAGTTTGTAAGCTGGTATTTTTGATTTATTAAAATGAAGTGCAATATTCCATCCGTATTTTGCAAAATATAAAGCTAATTCTTTGCCTATTCTTTGAGATGATCCAGTAATTAAAATATTTTTTTTCATTTTTTCTTCCTTTTTGAGGTCATTCCAGCCTTTCCTTGCGTTGATCTTCCAATTAATTCTTTTTTTATATCTGCATTATAAACTTTAATTTTATTATGGACATTTATTTCAAGCTCAGTTTCTTGCAGTTTTCTAATTTCATCTCTTAATTTTGCTGCTTGTTCAAATTCAAGATTTTCTGCAGCTTTTTTCATTTCTTTTTCTAACATCTTTAAATGTTTTTTAAGATTGTTACCAACTGGAATATTTTCATCAAAACTTACATAATCTTTTTCGTAAATTCCCTCTAAAATGTCATTAATTTTACTTTTAATTGATTGAGCAGTTATGTTATTTTTTTTATTATAATTAAGTTGTATTTCTCTTCTTCTACTTGTTTCTTTAATAGCTTTTTTAATACTCTCAGTTTCCTTATCTGCGTACAAAATTACTCTACCGTCAATATTTCGTGCTGCTCTTCCAATAGTTTGAATTAATGATATTTCAGATCTTAGAAAACCTTCTTTATCGGCGTCTAATATTGCTACTAATGCACACTCTGGAATATCTAATCCTTCTCTTAGTAAATTAATTCCAATTAATACGTCAAATATTCCAAGTCTAAGATCTCTTATGATTTCTATTCTCTCTAATGTTTCAATGTCAGAATGCATGTAACGAACTTTAATTCCATTTTCATCAAGAAACTCAGTTAAATCCTCAGCCATCTTTTTAGTTAGAGTTGTTACAAGCACTCTTTGGTCATTTTTTGAAACTGTTAAGCATTCGTTTAAAAGATCATCAATCTGATTTTTTGCTGGTCGTATATAAATTTCAGGATCAATTAGTCCTGTCGGTCTTATAATTTGTTCTGCGAACGCTCCTTTAGTTTGATTTAATTCCCATTCCCCAGGTGTTGCAGAAACGAAAATTGTTTGTGGTCGCATTAAATCCCACTCTTCAAATTTTAAAGGTCGATTATCCATGCATGATGGCAATCTAAATCCATATTCCGATAAAGTTTTTTTACGAGTATAATCACCCTTGTACATTCCATTTAGTTGCGGGATTGTCACGTGACTTTCGTCCACAAATACTAAACAATTGTCAGGCAAATATTCAAATAATGTTGGAGGCGGTTCGCCTGAATTTCTTCCAGACAAAAATCTAGAATAATTTTCTATACCAGAACAACTTCCTGTAGCTTCTATCATTTCAAGATCATAACGCGTTCTTTCTTCTAACCTTTGTGCTTCCAGAAGCTTTTTTTGTTGTCTAAATTTTTCTAAAGTTAAAATTAATTCTTTTTTAATCTCTTTAATAGCGTTCTGGATTGTTGGGCGAGGTGTTATATAGTGACTATTTGCATAAAGTTTTATTTGATCTAGTTCTTGATGATCTTGACCAGTAAGTGGATCAAAAGATTTAATTTTAGTTATTTTATCATTTTCAATCGTCACTCTCCAAGCTTCATCTTCTAAATGAGAAGGAAAAATTTCTATATTTTCTCCTCTAGCTCTAAAAGAGCCTCGATAGAAATTTTGATCATTTCTTTTATACTGCAACTCAACTAATTCTTTTATAATTTTATTTCTTTCGTAATTTTCATTTCGCTTAAAAATAATGGTCATTTTACTGTAAGACTCCACTGACCCAAGTCCATAAATACAAGAAACGCTAGATACAATAATGACATCATCTCTTTCCAAGAGTGCTCTTGTTGCGGAATGACGCATTCGATCTATTTGTTCATTAATAGAAGCTTCTTTTTCTATATATGTATCTGATCTTGGTACATAAGCCTCTGGCGTGTAATAATCATAATAAGAAACAAAGTATTCAATAGCATTATTTGGAAAAAAATTTTTCATTTCCCCAAATAATTGAGCAGCTAAAGTTTTATTTGGAGCTAAAATTAATGCAGGTCTATTTAATTCTTCAATAATTTTAGCCATTGTAAAAGTTTTTCCTGAACCGGTAACTCCGAGTAAAACTTGATTTTTTTTACTATTAAGAATTTCTGATTTTAAAAATTTTATTGCTTTTGGCTGATCTCCAGCAGGAGTATATTCAGTTACAAGTTGAAATTTTTTACCACCTTCAATTTTTTCTAAAGAAAGTGCTTTTGTATCTGTTTTTTTTGCTATATTAATTCCTGGAAAATTTTGCATTGTTAGTAATATAATTAATTTAGATGTCTATACTATCAAGTTCTTTATCTAGAATAAAACCATCGCCAACTATGGCGACAACTCAAAAAGCAAGTGATTTAAAAGAAAGCGGTAAAGAAATTATAGCGCTTACTGTAGGCGAGCCAGATTTTGATACTCCAGATAATATTAAAGAGGCAGCGATTAAAGCAATTAAAGCTGGAAAAACAAAGTACACAACAGTTGACGGAACTAACGAATTAAAAAAAGCAATTGTAATGAAATTTGAAAGAGAAAATAATCTTAAATTTAATATTGAAAATATATCTGTTGGAGCAGGCGGAAAACAAGTAATTTATAATTGTATCTTAGCAACAATTAATCCAGGTGACGAAGTTATTATTCCTTCGCCTTATTGGGTTTCTTATCCAGATATCGTTTTATTAGCAGGAGGAACGCCCATATTTGTTGAAGGAAAAGAAGAAAATAATTTTAAAATTACAGCAGATCAGCTGCAACAAAGTATTACAAATAAAACTAAATGGTTTATTTTAAATTCACCATGCAATCCTACAGGCATGTGTTATTCAAGATCAGAATTAAGCGCGCTTGTTACTGTATTAAAAAATAATAAACATGTTAATATTTTAACCGATGATATTTATGAACATATTTTTTATGAAAACCCAAAAGGTTCTAATAATTCAAAATTTGTTAATATTTTGGAAATTGAAGACTCTCTTAGAGAACGAACAGTTATTATTAATGGTGTAAGCAAATCATATGCAATGACTGGTTGGAGAATAGGATATGCTGCCGGTCCTAAAGAAGTTATTAAAGGAATACAAAAAATTCAGTCTCAATCAACAACAAATCCCTCTTCCATAAGTCAAGCTGCTGCTGTTGAAGCGTTAAATGGAGTACAGAATTTTATTAAAACGCGTTCTTTAGAATTTGAAAAAAGAAGAGATTTTGTTGTCACAGGCTTAAATAATATTAAAGGATTATCTTGTTTAAATCCAGGAGGAGCTTTTTATGTTTTTCCAAATTGCAAAAAAACTATGAACAAAAAAACTAAATATGGAAAAATTATAAAAGATGATACTGATTTTGTTAATTATTTATTAGAAGACACAGGGGTTGCGGTAGTGCAGGGTTCAGCTTTTGGAGCAGAAGGATATTTTAGAGTTTCTTATGCAACTTCAATGGAACTTTTGGAAAAAGCTTTACAAAAGATTAAAAATTTCTGTGAAACTCTAAATTAGTGATTAGATAAATATTTCTCAGCTTCTAAAGCCGCCATACAACCCATGCCAGCTGCGGTAACTGCTTGTCTATAAATTTTATCTTTTACATCTCCAGCGGCGAATATGCCTGAAATGTTAGTTTTGGTGGAGTCCGGTTCTGTAATAATATATCCGTCTTTATCCATATTTATTTGTCCTTTAAAAATTTCTGTTGCAGGATCATGTCCGATAGCAACAAACATTCCATGAGTTTCAAGATCTGTAATTTTATTATTTTTAATATTTTTTATCTTAATTCCAGTAACTCCTTTAGGATTTTCTGTTCCAATCACTTCTTCTATCACGCTATCCCAAATTATGTTTATTTTAGAGTTAGAAAAAAGTTTTTTTTGCAGTAATTTTTCTGCTTTTAATTCACTTTTTCTATGTATTAGTGTTATTTTTTTTGCAAAATTAGTTAAAAATAAAGCTTCTTCCGCAGCAGAATTACCTCCACCAACAACAACTACATCTTTATTTTTATAAAAGAAACCATCGCATGTCGCGCAAGCGGAAACTCCAAATCCTTTAAATTTTTCCTCAGATTTTAATTTTAACCAACGAGCCTGTGCTCCCGTGGTAATAATTATACTTTGTGCGTAATAATGTTCACCAGAATCTCCAATAATTTCAAAAGGCTTTTTTTGAAAATTAACTTTTGAAATATGATCTTCAATAAATTTTGTACCAACTTTTAAAGCTTGTTCTTTCATTTGTTCCATTAACCATGGACCCTGAATGACTTCTGAAAATCCAGGAAAATTCTCTACATCAGTTGTTATTGTTAACTGTCCGCCAGGTTGAGTTCCTGCAATTAATACCGGTTCTAACATTGCTCTCGCCGCATAAATTGCAGCGGTATAACCAGCTGGGCCTGATCCTATTATAATTACTTTGCTAGGGTTTTGGACATTCATTGTAGATTTTAATTAATAATACTTATAATTAATTATAAATTTAAACAATGAAATATTCTAAAGCTTTGTTATTAACCAATGGCGTTCAGGGAATGATTAGTCAAGCTGAAGGCTTGGCTAAAGCTTTAAATTTAGATTTTAAGCATTATTTCGTAAATTTAAAAAAACCCTGGAAATATTTTCCTATTAATTTTGTACCAGTACAAAAATTTGTAATTCAAGGTGAAATTCCAGAAAATACTGATGATGAAATACTTATTTCTTGTGGAAAAAATGGCATCATTCCTTCTTTATTTTTAAAAAAAAATAATAAAAATTTATTAAACATTCATATACAAAATCCGGCGGTAAGTTTATCCAACTTTGATTTAGTTATTGCTCCAGAACATGATCATATATCAGGCTCGAATGTCATCTCAACATTTGGATCGTTGCATTACGTAACGCAAGAAGAAATTAAAAATGTAAATAATTATTTTTCTAAATATAATTTTTTTAAAAATGAAAAAATAGTCACTATTATTCTTGGTGGTCCTAATCGTTATTATAATTTTACAAAAATAGAATTGCTAAAAATATTTTATGATTTGAAAGAAAATTTTTTAGACAAAAATTATAAATTAATAATTATTAAATCTAGAAGAACACCTAATGATATTATTACATTTGCAAAAAATTATTTTTTAGATACGGCAATTGTTGTGGATAAAGTAAATAAAGAAGCATACTTTTCTGCTCTTAAAATTTCCAATATTTTAATTGTAACAAGCGACTCAACTTCTATGATTTCAGAGTGCGCAGTCACAGAAAAGCCAATATTTGTAGCTAAACTCAATCCAATAAGTCAAAATAAAAAATTTAACTTTTTCTTGGATAGTTTTAGACAGAAAGGAATTATTAGATTTTTAGGTGAAAAAGTTGATTATTGGAGTTATCCAGTGCTAAACGAAACAAATCGTGTTGCAAACATTATAAAACAAAGATTTAATTAACACTATGAGTTTTTTAAATTCTTTTAAAAATAAATGCGTTCATTCAAAATTTCCTTTTGATCATTGGGAATTAACAGAGCCTTTGACAGATCTTATGATTAAAGAAATTTGTGAAGCAAAAGTACCTGAGATTAAAATTAACTATGATGGCACGAGGGCAATTGATGGTGGCGGAGGAGAATATAGAACTGGCGATCCCACAGGAGGAGCAGCTGGCAAAATTAGACAGTTTGTTACTAAAGAAAACTATAAAAATTTTCCTAACCTTAAAAAATTTATAGATGAATTGTGCAATATTGAAACAGCTCAGTTTGTTGGGTCTAAAATAAAAAAAGATTTAACAAAATCTTATGTAAGAGTTGAAATTATAGCTGATAGAGTTGGATTTTGGCTAAAACCCCATTGTGATATTAAAGAGAAGTTAATGTCTTGTTTGCTTTTTGCAAATCCTGATAATTTTGAGTCTGAAGAGTTAGGAACAGACTTTTATGATAAAAATTTAAAAGTTGTCAAAACTGTTCCGTACAAAAATAATTATGGCTATGTTTTTGCAAGCGGTCCTAATACTTGGCATGGTTTGGAAAAAAAAGAGATAAAGAAAGATAGAAGATGTCTTCAAGTAAATTACGTAACTTTTCTAACTGATTGGAAAGTTAATTAATATCCTGCAAAGCCAAAACCTCAAATTTTGACTTTTTTAAAGATTTAATTGCTTCAGTTATAGCGTTAACTCCTGCAATAGTAGTGTAATAAGGAGTATTGCTGGTTAATGCTGCCCTTCGTAAAGAAAAAGAATCTTTGATAGATTGTTTGCCATGAGAGGTATTTATAACTAAAGCTACTTTTTTTTGATTAAGGTAGTCTTCAATATGAGGCTTTCCTTCAATAACTTTATTAATTTTTTTACAGTTAATATTTTTAGAATTTAAAAAATTTGCTGTTCCGAAAGTTGCTAATATTTCAAAACCTAAAGATGTTAAATCTTTTGCAATATTTACAATATGCTTTTTATCATCGTCTTTTACAGAAAGAAAAGCTATTCCTGATTTTGGAATTGTATTGCCAGTAGCAAACTGACTTTTTGCAAAAGCCAAACCAAAAGATTTGTCAATGCCCATAACTTCTCCAGTTGATTTCATCTCTGGTCCAAGCAAGGTATCTACATTAGGAAATTTATTAAAAGGAAACACAGCTTCTTTAACTGAAAAAAGTTTATGTTTTTTCTTCTTTAAATTTAGATTTTTTAGTTTCAAGCCAGTCATTACTTTAGTTGCTATCTTCGCAACAGGAACGCCGATTGCTTTTGCAACAAAAGGGATTGTTCTGCTTGCTCTAGGATTAACTTCTAATACAAAAATTGAATCTTTTTTTACTGCAAATTGAATATTAAGAAGACCTTTTACTTTTAAACTTAAAGCAATTTTTGTAGTTTGTTTTTTAATTTCCTCGATAATATTTTCTTTCAAAGAATATGGAGGAATGCAACAAGCTGAGTCGCCAGAGTGAATTCCGGCTTCCTCGATATGTTCCATAATTCCTGCAATAAAAACATCTTTGCCGTCACAAATAGCGTCAACATCAACTTCTGTTGCTTCGTTAATAAATTTATCTATTAACACTGGTTCATTGCCTGAAACTTTTACTGCTTCAGTAATATATTTTTTTAGATGAACTTCGTCATAAACAATTTCCATAGCTCTACCTCCAAGAACATAAGAAGGCCTTATTACGACTGGAAAACTAATTTTTTTTGCAATAGTTAATGCCTGATCTTCAGAGCGCGCAAGCCCACTTTCCGCTTGTAATAAATTATTATCAATTAAAAAATTTTTAAATTTTTCACGATCTTCGGCTAGATCTATAGATTTTAATTGGGTTCCAAGTATGGGTATGTTATTTTCGTGAATAAATTTTGCTAGTTTTAAAGGTGTTTGACCTCCAAATTGCACAATTACTCCAACCAAAGTACCTTTCTCTTTTTCTTTCTGGATGATTTCAATTACATGCTCTTCTGTTAATGGTTCAAAATATAACCGGTCGCTTGTATCATAATCTGTAGATACAGTTTCTGGATTACAATTAATCATGATTGTTTCATAATTTATTTCTTTCAAGGCATAACTTGCTTGGCAACAGCAATAATCAAATTCAACTCCTTGACCAATTCTGTTTGGACCGCTTCCTAAAATAATTACTTTGTTTTTATTAGTTGGATTAGATTCACATGAATTTAAGTCGCTACTTTCATAAGTTGAATACATGTAAGGAGTTTTAGATTCAAATTCTCCAGCGCAGGTATCTATTTTTTTATAAATTGGATAAATTTTTAATTTATTTCTAGCAGATCTTATTTCGGATGTTTTTTTACTTAAAATTTTTGCAATTTTTTTATCAGAAAAACCAATAGACTTTATATGTTGAAATTCTTCTTTATTTTTTAAAATGTTTCCTAATTTAATTTTTTTTTCGGTTTCTACTAATTCTTTAATTTGTTCCAAGAACCAATTGTCAACTTTACTCATCTCATAAATATCTTTAATTTTTAAACCCATTCTAAAAGCTTCAGCTATATAAAGTATTTTTTGGGGTGTTCGTTCTGTAAGCTTTATTTTTAATTCTTTAATATTAATTTTTTCATTAATATCTAAACCATCTAATCCTATTTCGAGAGAGCACAGAGCTTTTTGCAGCGATTCTTTAAAATTTCTTCCAATAGCCATTACTTCCCCCACAGATTTCATTGCAGTACCCAGTATTGCTTCTGCATTTTTAAATTTTTCAAAAGCAAATCTTGGAATTTTTGTAACTACATAATCAATAGTAGGTTCAAAAGAAGCCGGTGTGGTTCCTGTAATTTCATTTTTCAACTCATCTAGGCTATATCCAACAGCTAATTTTGCAGCGATCTTTGCTATAGGAAAACCAGTTGCTTTTGATGCAAGAGCAGAGGATCTTGATACTCTAGGATTCATTTCGATAATAATCATTCTTCCGTTACTTGGATTAATTGCAAACTGAACGTTAGATCCACCGGTTTCTACACCAATTTTTCTAATACATTTAAAGGAAGCGTCCCTCATTAACTGATATTCTTTGTCAGTTAGCGTTAAAGCCGGAGCGACTGTAATAGAGTCTCCAGTATGAATTCCCATCGGATCTATATTTTCAATTGAACATATAATTATACAGTTATCATTTTTATCTCTAACAACTTCCATTTCAAATTCTTTCCATCCTAATAAAGATTCTTCAATTAAAACCTCTTTTGTCGGAGAAAGATCTAGACCGTTAGAGACAATTTTTAAGTAATCTTTTTTATTATAAGCAATTCCTCCTCCACTGCCTCCCAAAGTAAATGAAGGACGTATTATTGCAGGCAAACCAATAGATTTTAAAATATTTTCAGCATCCTTAATTGACCTGCATATTGCAGATTTTGCACATTCAAGGCCTATATCTGTCATATTTTTTTTAAATTTTTCTCTGTCTTCAGCATTTTCAATTGCCTCTGAATTCGCACCTATCAGTTCAATATTGTACTTTTTTAGTATACCCTTTTTTTTTAATAACATAGCTGCATTAAGGGCTGTTTGTCCTCCCATTGTAGGAAGTATCGCGTCTGGTTTTTCTTTTTTAATAATTTCTTCTATAATTTCTGTAGTAATTGGTTCAATATATGTTTTATCGGCAACATCTGGATCAGTCATGATTGTTGCAGGATTGGAATTGATCAAAATAATTTTATAACCATCGGCTCTTAATGCTTTACATGCTTGAGTTCCAGAATAATCAAATTCACATGCTTGACCTATAATAATTGGTCCGGCACCAATAATTAAAATAGATTTTATATCTTTTCTTTTAGGCATTAATTTTATTTTTTTTTATAAGATTTATAAATTCATTAAAAAGATAATTGCTATCATGTGGTCCAGGAGATGATTCCGGGTGGTATTGAACAGAAAATGCAGGATTTGTTTTGGATCTTATTCCTTCAATCGAATAGTCAAATAATGAAAGATGAGTAACTTCAATATTTTTAGGAAGTTTATTTTTTACAACTTCAAAACCGTGATTTTGACTGGTAATTTCGACTTTATTATTAAGCAGATTTTTTACAGGATGATTAGCCCCACGATGTCCTTGATGCATTCTTTTAGTTTTTGCGCCAAGGCTTAAAGCAAGCAATTGGTGACCTAAACAAATTCCAAATACTGGAATATTATTTGAAATAATCTCTTGAATAATTTTAATTGCGTATTTACCAGTTCTATCAGGATCTCCAGGTCCATTGGACAAAAATACGCCATCTGGTTTTAGTGATTTTATTTCTCTTGCGCTTGTAGTTGATGGCACCACCGTTACTTTACATTTAAGTTCAGAAAAATTTCTTAAAATATTTATTTTCATTCCATAATCAATTGCAACAATATGATATTTAATATTTTTTTGTATTTGATAACCTTTTTCATTCCATAATTTTTTTCCAATCCATAGATATTTTTTTTTGCAGGTTACTTGTTTTATAAGATCCGTGTTTTCTAAGCTTGGCCATTTCTTAGTTTGATTTAGTAAAATATTAATGTTTAATTTTTTATTTGGAGCAAAAGCAATAGTCGCTTTCTTTGCGCCAAATCTTCTTATTTTTAATGTTAGTTTTCTTGTATCTATTCCATAAATGGCGGTAACTTTATTTCTTTTAAGCCATAAATCTAAATTTTCTAAAGATCTGTAATTCGAAGCTTTTGATATTGATGTATTAAATATTGCGCCTTTCACCCATGTAGCTTCGCATTCTAAATCCTCATCATTTGCGCCAACATTTCCAATATGCGGGAAAGTAAAATTAATAATTTGTCCAGCGTAAGAAGGATCTGTTAAAATTTCTTGGTAGCCAGTAATTGAAGTATTAAAGCATATTTCACCAGATGAAACTCCGTGCGCACCTATTCCAAATCCTTGGAAAATTTCTCCATCTTCAAGAATTAAAATAGCTTTATTGTTCGGTGAATAATTTTTTTTGTATTTATTTTCTAAACTGTTTTCTTTAGACAAATACAACCCATGAGTTAATACTTTTAAGTTATTTAAAAGTTGGCGAACATTATGAAAAAGTTGCTAGGCAGTCAAGTTGCTTATATTTTCTTTTGAGCAATTGGTTTATTTAGAGTAATTTAAAAATATGAATTTATTAGATAAAATTAATTCTGCATTAAAAGAATCAGCTTTAAAACAGGAAAAAGATAAAGTTTTGACTCTTCGCATGGTAATTGCGGCTATCAAAGATAAAGAAATAGAAAAAAGATCTACAAATGAAAAAAATATCAAAGATGCAGATGTTATTGCTGTTCTAAATAAAATGTTAAAGCAAAGAAGAGAATCGTTAGAAATTTACAACAAAGCTTCAAGAGTCGATTTATCCGAGAAAGAGCAAAGTGAAATAAATTTTATACAATATTTTTTGCCAAAACAATTAAATGAATCTGAAACAAGAAAAGTCTGTGAAGAAAGTGTTAAAGATTCAGACGCGAGCTCAATAAAAGACATGGGAAAAGTTATGAGCATTTTAAAAATAAAATATGCAACGAATTTAGATTTTGCAAAAGCTGGTGCTATTTTAAAAGAAATATTATCTAAATGAAATATCCAAAAGAGTATTTAGAAGAAATTAAACAAAGAGTTAAAGTTTCTGACGTTGTTGGAAGTTCTGTAAAATTAAAAAGAAGAGGGAGAGAGTTTGTTGGGTTATCTCCATTTACAAACGAAAAAACACCGTCTTTTACAATAAATGATGAAAAGGGATTTTATCACTGTTTTAGTACTGGAGAGCATGGAAACATTTTTGATTTTTTAGTTAAAATAGAAAAATTAAATTTTGGTGATGCAGTTCGTAAATTAGCATCAAAAGCTGGCATGCAAGAGTTTAAATTTACTAAAGAGAATATAGAAATTGAAAATAAACGACAAAAATACGATCAAATTCTATCAATAGCTTTACAAGAATACCAAAAAAATTTTTTAACGAACAACATAGTAAAAAAATACGCAATTGATCGTGGATTAACAAAAGAAATTTTATTAGAATTTAAAATAGGTTATTCGCTTGAACAGGGTTTAGATATTTCTTTGTTCAAAAATTTTTCAGAAAAGGAGTTATTAGATTCCGGCATTTTTTTTCAGGATGAAAAAAATAAGAGATTAATTGACAGATTTAGAAATAGATTAATTTTTCCAATTTTTGATAGCAACAACAAAATAATTGGATTTGGAGGTAGAGCCTTATCAAAAAATTATTTAGCAAAATATATTAATTCCCCGGAAACTGAATTCTTTAAAAAAGGTTTTAATTTATTCAATCTTAATCACGCAAAGTTAAATAATAAGCAAAATAAATTTGCGCTTATTGTTGAGGGGTATGTAGATGCAATCATGCTTTATCAGTCCGGTTTTAAAAATGCCGTTGCAACTCTCGGTACAGCAATGACGGAATATCATCTTAATTTAATTTGGAGATATTTTAATGATGCTGTTATTTGTTTCGATGGCGATAAAAGTGGTCAAAATGCTGCAGAAAAAATATCTGAAAAATTAATAGGTTATATGAAGCCAAATTATTCTTTATCATTTGTGATATTGCCCAATGGTTATGATCCAGATTCTTTTATTAGAAAAAATGGCAAAGAAAATTTTGATAACTTGTTAAGTCAAAAAACGGATATAGGTACTTTTATTTTTGATAATAATTTTCAAAATTTGAAATCTCATCAGCCAGAGGAATTGGCTGGTTTTGAAAAAAGATTGATTGAATTGTGTTCAACAATTCAAGATCCAATAGTAAAAAAATATTATTTAAGTTTTTTTAAAAATAAAATTTATGAGCAATTTTATCAAAGAAAGAAAAAAGATTTTAAGGCTTTAAATAAAACAAAAGAATTAGCGAGAAAAATTAATCGATATTCTTCTTTTGAAATTAAAGAATTTTCTTTAATTTATTTATTTCTTCATAATCTTAAAAATTTAAAAGAAAGAATTAACGAACTTATTAAAATCTCATTTCACAATTCTAAAATTGAAAATTTAAAAAAGGCATTAATAGAAATTGTCAATAGTCGAGAAAATTTTGTTGATTTTAATTTAATTCAAAAGTTAGAAGAAAATGGATTTCTTACAATATTGAATGAAATTAATAATTTTTCAGGAGTTAAAGGTATTTCCGAAAATTTAAAAATTGAAAAATTTGATTTTTTTTTAAACGACTTAAAAGATGAAATTAGTAATCTCGAAATGCAAAATAAGCTTAATGCAGCAGAAGAATCATTTTCGAAAAATATGAGCGAAACTCAATTTAACGAATTTTTATCACTAAAAAATCAAATTATAGCTGCAAAAAAGATCTAGTAATTTAGAGCTGCACTAAATATATATATCACCTCCAAACACATTAAATATTAAAGTGAAAGCAGAAAAGCTTATTTCAAAATCTTTTGAAAAACTTCTTGAGAGAGGTAAAGCGCGTGGCTTTATCACTCATGAAGAGCTAAAAAAATCTTTAGGAAAAAGAAACAGTAACACTGAAAGTTTAGAAAAAGCAGTTGTTAGTATATTTGATAATTTAATTACTTTAGTTAAGCAAAAATCTGATTTTAAAGTAAAATCAAAAGAAGAAGTTGTTAAATCTGAAAAAACTTCTGAAAGAAGTGATGATCCAATAAGAATGTATCTCAGAGAAATGGGCGGTGTTGAGTTACTGTCCAGAGAAGGTGAGATCGCAATTGCTAAACGAATTGAGTCTGGAAAATATGTAATGGTTTCTGCTTTAGCCGAGAGTCCACTAATGGCTAAAAAAATATTTGAATGGAAAGATAAATTAAATGCCAACGAAATGTTGGTTAGAGATATTATTGATCTCGATAGTAATTATTTAGAAGACGAAAATTTTGCTAAAAATTTAGCTACAAAGTCAGTTGAAAAGATAGCTAAAGATAACAAAAATAAAAAAGACACGAAAGATAATGATGATCCAGATAATAAAACGGTTGAAGCAATTGAAGAAGAAAATGATGAATATAATATTTCCCTAGCTGCACTTGAGATCGAGCTTAAACCAAAAATTTTAAAAACTTTTGAGAAACTATCAAAAAATTATAAAAAACTTATTACCTATCAAAAAGAAAAATTATCTCTCGTACTTGCTAGATCTAAATTTAGCCCAAGCAAAGAAAAAAACTATCAAACGATTAAAGAAGAAATAAGCCAGGATATTTTGCAATTGCAATTAAATCCAGTAACTCAAGAAGAGTTAGTTCAATTAAATTATGCTGAAAATAAAAAATTAATTAATTTTGATGGAGAACTTTTACGTTTGGCTTCTAAGCATGGAATTCCTAGAGAAGAATTTATTAAATTTTATGTAGGTAATGAAATTAATCCAAATTTTGAAAATTTTTTAAGTGAAAATAAAAAGTGGAATAATTTTTTTACTAAAGAAAAAAAAGAATATGAAGTTATTAAAAATAAACTAATACAAATATCAAAAGATATTGGTTTGCCAGTTTCTGACTTTAAAATTTTAGTTAATAAAATTAAAAAAGGCGAAAGAGAATCAAGGATTGCTAAAAAAGAAATGATAGAAGCCAATCTAAGATTGGTTATTTCAATCGCTAAAAAATATACCAACAGAGGACTGCAGTTTTTAGATTTAATTCAGGAGGGAAATATTGGATTAATGAAAGCAGTTGATAAGTTTGAATATAGAAGAGGTTATAAATTTTCAACATACGCGACTTGGTGGATTAGACAGGCAATTACAAGATCAATCGCCGATCAGGCGAGAACTATTAGAATTCCAGTACACATGATTGAGACAATTAACAAAATAGTTAGAACCTCAAGACAAATGTTAAGTGAATTTGGTAGAGAGCCGACACCTGAAGAATTGTCCAAAAAATTAGCAATGCCTTTAGATAAAGTTAGAAAAGTTTTAAAGATTGCTAAAGAACCAGTTTCTTTAGAAACTCCAGTTGGAGATGAAGAAGATAGTAATTTAGGAGACTTTATAGAGGATAAAAACGCATTAATTCCAGTTGATGCGGCAATTCAAAGTGGTCTTAGAAATACAACTACAAAAGTTTTAGCAACATTAACTCCCAGAGAAGAAAGAGTTCTTAGAATGCGATTTGGAATAGGAATGAATACAGATCATACATTAGAAGAAGTTGGTCAGCAATTTTCTGTAACTAGAGAGAGAATTAGACAAATAGAAGCTAAAGCTTTGAGAAAATTAAAACATCCAAGTAGATCAAGACAATTAAAAAGTTTTTTTGATAGTTAATTGTATTGTTAATAAACTTAATTTTTAATATTATATAGAAGTTGTGGGCCTGTAGCTCAGTTGGTTAGAGCCCCCCGCTCATAACGGGGTTGTCCGGGGTTCAAATCCCTGCGGGCCCACCAAGATTAATTATGTTTTGTAGTTGGGAGTCTTAGTTATGAAAAGTGATATTGAAATTGCTCAGCAGGCTAAAATAAAAAAAATATCGGAGATTGCTAAAAATCAATTAGAGATTAGTGAAGACTATTTAGAATCTTATGGTCATTATAAAACAAAAGTTTCATTATCTTATTTAGAAAAATTAAAAAATAAAAAAGATGGCAAATTAATTTTAGTAACAGCAATTAGTCCTACGCCTGCAGGCGAAGGAAAGACAACAACGACGGTTGGCTTAGGCGATGCTTTAAATCATATTGGTAAAAAAACTATTATTTGTTTAAGAGAACCTTCTTTAGGTCCTGTGTTTGGAATTAAAGGTGGTGCAGCAGGAGGCGGGTTTGCTCAGATTGTTCCAATGGAAGATATTAATTTACATTTTACAGGTGATTTTTCTGCGATTTCTTTGGCGCATAATTTACTGTCTGCAATGCTNGATAATCATATTTATCAAGGTAACTATTTAAATATTGATGTTAAAAATATTTCATGGAAGCGAGTTGTTGATATGAATGATAGAGCGCTACGTAAAATTTTAATTGGAATTGGAGAAACTAAAGGTGAATATCCTAGAGAAGATGGTTTTGATATTGTCGTAGCTTCAGAAATAATGGCAATTTTTTGTTTATCCACTTCTATTGAGGATTTAAAAAAAAGATTAAGTCAGATTGTTGTAGGTTATACCAAGGATAAAAAACCAATAACTGCAAAAGATTTAAAAGCTGATGGTGCCATGACAGTTCTTTTAAAAAATGCGTTAGCGCCTAATTTAGTTCAAACTTTAGAAAATAACCCTGCCTTTGTTCATGGAGGACCATTTGCAAACATTGCGCACGGTTGTAGTTCTGTGATTGCAACTAAAGCTGCACTTAAACTTGCAGATTATGTAGTTACAGAAGCTGGTTTTGGAGCTGATCTTGGAGCTGAAAAATTCGTGGATATTAAATGTAGAAAATCTGGTTTGCGTCCTTCAGCAGCTGTGCTTGTTGCAACAGTTAGAGCTATTAAATATCATGGTGGTGTTGATCTTCCAGATTTAACTAAAGAGGACATAAAAGCGCTTGATAAAGGATTAATTAATCTTGAACGTCATGTTGAGAACGTTACTAAAGTCTATAATTTACCATGCGTAGTTTCGATCAATAAATTTACTAGCGATACAAAAGCTGAAATTGAATTAATTTTTGAAAGAATGAAAAAACTTGGAGTTAAAACAGTGCTTTCTTCTCATTGGAGTGATGGAGGAAAAGGCGCATCTGATCTTGCAAACACAATTGTTGAGTTATGTGAAAATACAGAAAAAAAAATGCAATTTGTTTACGAAGATAAAGATGCTCTATGGGATAAAATTAATAAAATTGCAAAAAAAGTTTATCGGGCGAAAGAAATAGTGGCGGATGATCAGATAAAAGAAAAAATTAATAGTTTGCAAAAAAATGGTTATGGGCATTTTCCGGTTTGTATTGCAAAAACGCAAAGTTCTTTTTCAATTGATCCTAAATTAAGAGGTGCCCCAAATGATCATATCGTTTCTGTTCGTGAAATTAGACTTGCTGCTGGAGCTGAATTTATTGTGGTCATTTGTGGAAGTATTATGACTATGCCGGGATTGCCCAAAAATCCTGCTGCTGAGAAAATAGACTATATCGAGGGTAAGACAGTTGGTTTATTTTAATTCTATTTTGTAGAATTTTTTGTTTGCAATATTTTTATTAATTCATCAAAGCTTTTGCTTGCAAGTATTGATGCAAATTCTTCTTTCTGAGTTCGGGCCAGACTTAAACCTTCAACTACTAAATCCAAAACTTTTAAAGAGCTTCCATTGAAGTATATTCTCCAATCAACCATTAATTCTTGACCATCTTTTTTTGAAAAAATTGAGGAATTAACTACTATATTAACGTCGCTTACTTTTTTTGAGTCTTTGATTTTTAATTCTTGATCTGCAAAGTCATTTAATTTTAAAGAAATACTTTTTACAAAATACTGTTTAAAAAGTTTATTGAAATTTTCTTTTTGTGTAGCAGTTATCTTATCTTTAAAATCTCCAAGCGTATAGTTTGCAAGTTTATCAAGATCAATATACGCGGTACAAAGTTCTTCAATTTTTTTTAATCTTGATTGCTCATCTAATGCTTTGTTGTTAACAATTGTTTTTGCTTCATTGCTTAGTTTTACGATAAATGCTTCAGCAGAAGGTTCGTTTGCAAATGAAAAAGTTGTTATAAAAATAAAAGGTAAAAGAAATAAAGTAAATTTTTTTAAATAATTAAATCTAAAAATTTGCGACATTATCTTATGTCTGAAGATTCTTTTTCTGTTGATGTTTTATTGCTTGCGTTATTAACGAGAGTTTCTCTTTTTTGTAAAAATAAACTTTTGTATGTTGCGTATAGATCTATAGAACTTTTCTCTAAAGAGTCGGTTGCTTTAATATTTTCTGCTCTAAAGTTAAGCAAATCTAAAGCTTCAAGACTATAATACGTCTCAACCCCAGGATCGCTATTTCCAATTACATAATAAAAGGGATCTGCATAAATTCCAACTAATCTTCCAAGACCATCTCTTGGAGATGAAGGTCCAAATACTGGAAGAACTGCATAACATCCATGAGGAACTCCCCAAGCGCCAAGTGTTATTCCAAAATCTGTTCTGCTTCTTTTTTTAATCCCCATCTCAGAAGCAGGATCAAATGTGCCAAAAAAACCTAAAGTACTATTAATTACAAATCTAGAAGACGATATTAATCCATCTTCAACATGCCCTTGTAAAATTTCGTTAATAGCAGTTTTTGTTGTGTTAAAATTATAAGTACCATTGCTTACGCCAGTTTTAATTGGACTTGGCAACATATTGTAAGTTTGAGCAATTGGCTTGATAACATCTTTATCAAGTTCCATATTGAAATTAAAAATTGCTCTATTGATTTTTTCATTACAATCAGGAAGCTGCTCAACAGCAAAAGCACTTTTTGAAATTAATGATATAAATAAAAAAGTTATAACTATTAATAAGTAATTTTTCATATTCTTGAGATCTGTCTATATATATAGATTTGCATTATAATATACAAAATTAAATAGGCTTTTCTGTTTATAGTACAAGGAAATTCTAATGAAAATATACAATTTTAGGTCTAGTAATTTTAGTT